>Ga0302320_10015440_pt1 | contig 15687 bp, 7 predicted proteins | sample Bog_T0_3_FD_202130 | JGI IMG/M metagenome (GOLD analysis project Ga0302320, IMG submission 202130) | Peat permafrost microbial communities from Stordalen Mire near Abisko, Sweden - Bog_T0_3 | ecosystem: Environmental > Terrestrial > Soil > Wetlands > Peat | place: Sweden: Abisko, Stordalen Mire... | reverse complement strand
AGGCGGTTTGGGATTGAACCGAGATATTTTCCAACCGTCGAATTTTTCATCAGCCGATGCCGACGCGTTTGCCGGCTTTGCGCGCGTCGTATTGCGTCTTAATCCAGGCGTAAGTTTCCGCGAGGCCCTTGTTCAAGGTCGTCTTCGGCTCCCATTTGAGAACTTTCTTGATGAATGTGTTGTCGGAATTACGACCGGCCACGCCTTGCGGCGCGTCGAGGTCGTATTTGCGGCTCATCTTCACGCCCGCGATTTTTTCAATCTTTGTGAGCAGCTCGTTGATGGAGACGAGTTCACTGGAGCCCAGGTTGATCGGCGTGGCAATCAACTCGTCGCAATGCATGATTTTGTCAATGCCCTGCACGCAGTCGTCAATATACATGAAGCTACGGGTCTGATGGCCGTCGCCCCAGATGGTGATGTCTTTCTTGCCGGTGGCAACCGCCTCGATGACCTTGCGGCTCAATGCGGCAGGGGCCTTTTCCCGACCGCCGTCCCAAGTGCCGTGAGGGCCATAGACATTGTGGAAACGGGCGATGGCCGTCTTCATGCCGCGCTCGTGCCAGTATTCCTCGCAGAACATTTCGGAAACCAGCTTCTCCCAGCCGTAGCCGCGTTCGGCCATCGCGGGATACGCGTCGGATTCCTTCAGCGCGCGCACGTTCGGGTCTTGCTGCAATAGTGTGTTGTAGGCACAGGCTGAACTGGAGAAAAAGTAGCGGCGCGCGCCGGCCTTGTAGGCGGCCTCGACCATGTTGGTGTTGATAAGAATCGAGCGCAGACATTCCACGCGGAAACGTTCGATGAAGCCCATCCCGCCCATGTCGGCGGCGAGGTTGTAGACTTCCGTTGCGCCCTCGCAGACGCGATGGCAATTGGCCTCGATGCTCACGTCGAGGCAAAGATTCTGCACGCCGGGAGTGTGCAGATACCACTCGTAAAGCGGCTTCTTGTCCACCGCACGGATGTTGGCAAAACCCTTTTTCTTGAAATAGAGCGCGAGGTTGCCGGCGATGAATCCGCCCGCGCCGGTGATGACGATCAAATCGTCCTTCTTTAACGGGGCATCCTTTTCCACGACTCGTTTGGGAGCATTGTGTGACATAAATAATTTTCGTTAGTTGTTAATATGTTCGCCTCAAAAATACACTGGACTTGGCGGCAGGGGAATGACGATAGTTTACCAGTGCATGATGATTATTGACTTTTTATGAACCGCTTAAATCAGCCAAAATCGGCCGCCATGGACGCGCCGGAATTTTTTTCGCCGCAGGTTTCCGAGGCCCGACGGTTTTACCTGAACCTGAACCCGCCAAAGCGCGCGCCACTGTCCGTGGTCAGCGGCGGCTGCGAACACTGCGCGCCCAACTATGAAATCCATCGTCCAACATTTCCATTTTATTCGATAGAATATGTCATGCGAGGTCGCGGCTCTTTGACGCTGCAAAATCGCCGTCACACCTTGCTGCCGGGGGGTGTATTTTCCTATGGCCCCGGTGTGCGGCAGGACATTATCGCCGATCCATCCGACCCGCCGATCAAATACTTTGTGGACTTTTTTGGCTTGAAATCAAAGGAGATATTGCGCCATTGCAATTTGGCGCCCGGAAGCACATCGCAGATTTTTCCACCCAACGGAATCCAGAACTTGTTCGATGAACTGATCCGCTGCGGCCAGAATGCCTCGGCCCGAAGTTCCGAACTTTGCTCCAAACTGCTCGAATGTCTGGTTCTGAAAGTGTCCGAATCGCGTGCACCGAAGGGTGGCGTCGAAACGCTTTCATTCACGACATACCAGCAATGCCATCAGCATATTGAAAGAGATTTCCATCGGCTCAAGACCTTGCGCCAGATTGCGGACGAATGCCATGTGGACGCCGCTTATTTATGCCGGCTTTTTAAACGCTACGACCATCAAAGCCCATACCAATTTTTGATGCGGCTTAAAATGAACCTCGCCGCCGAATGGCTCCAGCAGTCCGGCACGCTGGTCAAACAGGTTGCCGTCCGTGCCGGTTTTAACGATCAATTTCATTTTTCGCGAGCCTTTAAAAATGTGCTTGGAGTCGCGCCCGACGCTTTCCGCCGATTGCGTTGAAGAAAAATATCTGTGTCCATGCAAGCTTTGACAACGACATCGGCACCCGTTTTACGGGAAGCGTGAAAGGCTGAAAGTTCTTACGGAACGAATGGACGCGGCGTGCAGGCGACGGATTTAATTGCCGCTGTCACCGGCGTCAAACCGTCCGCATTCGCTGTCAGCTTGATTTCACCGGCGTCCTTTGTGGACTGCACAATGACCTGGGCAAGGCCGTTGAACACGCTGCGCGACCATGCCAGCATGACAGATTGGCCGGTAATTTCCACGTTAACGCCCATCACAAGTCCGCCGGTGCCGGAAACATTGCGGACGCTGACGGCGATTACGTTATCGCCCTCGTGTAGATTCTTTTTAATGTCAAAGTCCGGCGAATCTTCCCAGTTGCGAGATTCGCCTACACGCTGGCCATTCACATAAACCGAGCCGCTGTCGTCAATGCGTCCAAAACGGATGTCGATGCCGGGGCTGTTCAAATCGTCAGCAGACAATTTCAAATGCTGGCGGAAAATCGCCGTCTGGCCTTCCTCCAATTGTGCGCCCTCGCCTTCTGAAGTTGTCTTTTGCCAAGCCGAGTCATCAAAATTGGCAGCGAGTTCAGGAGCCATTGCGCCGCGTGCCGGCAGGGTGGCAAGATTCCAGCGCCAGTCATTGAAGGGAAGATTTTTTACCGCAGGTTGAGCCACAAACGTGTCCGGCTCATGGCAGCTTGGATCGCCATTGCCAACGCCGAGAATTTTTCCCGCGCCTTCGATTGAAAAATTAATCTTATTTCCCGCCGTCGGGACCACACGGCCCTGTGCGTCAGTCACTGAAACTGTGAACACGCTCGCGTCCTCGCCATCGGCGTTGATGGTCGCGCGATTGGATGTGAGCTGGAGGGAAGCAGGCTCGCCGGTTGTCTCAACTTTTGATTCTGCGATGACGTTGCCGGAATCGTCAAAGCCTTTCGCACTCAACGTTCCCGGCGCATATTTGACCTGCCACGAAAGTTTTGAATTTGGTTTCATCGCCTGTTTGCCGAGCGACTGGCCATTTAAATATAATTCCACTTGCTTGCAGTTGCTCAAGGCGTCCACGCGGATTTCCTGGCCTTCTTTGCCCGACCAATTCCAGTGCGGCAACAAATGCAGAACTGTGTTCGCAGTCCACCATGACTGGTAGTAATAAAAATCGTCCTTTGGAAAACCGCAGGTGTCGAGGACGCCAAAATGCGAATTGATGCACGGCCAAGCATAGGGCGTCGGTTCGCCACGATAATCAAAACCCGTCCAGACAAAGCCGCCGCTCAACCACGGACGAGTGGCGAAATAGCTCCACCACGTTTCAGCGGTTGATGCCCAGCTTGGAAAATTCACGTCGTAGGCGCTGACGTAGCCGCGTTTCTTGTCGTTCTCATAAATGCCGCGCGTGGCGACGGTGCTGGCCTGCTCTGTGCCGACTTCGGGCTGCGCCGGATGTTTGGCATGATAACTTTCAATTTCGCGTCCGACATGATAATTCCAGCCGCGCACTTCCAGCGCGCCAGGCAGGCCGATGAAAACGTCTCCCACGCTTTCCGCCGCCGTGACTGGCCGCGTCGAATCCATTTCCAGCAATTTATTTTGCATCGTCAAGCCGACGCGCCCCGCCACGGGTTGCGTCTGTGTGCTTTCCTCGTTGCAAATGCTCCAGATGCCGACGCTGGCATGATTGCGGTCGCGACGGATAAAATCTTCAAAGCGTTGCATATTTGCGTCGTCGCTGCCGAGCAATCGGTTTTCGTCCATCACAATCATTCCGAGATGATCACAGGCATCCAACAGTTCCGGCGTTGGCGGATTGTGCGATGTTCGATAGGCGTTGTCTCCGAACTCCTTGAGTTTTGAGATGCGAAAATACTGCAATGCATCCGGTAACGCCGCGCCTACACCCGCCATGTCTTGATGATTGCAAGTGCCTTTGAGTTCGTAAGGCTGGCCATTCAGCAAAAACCCCTTGTCCGCGTCAAATGCAAATGTGCGTATGCCGAACTCGGTTTCCTGCCGGTCAACAACCTTGCCGCTACTTTCTACCGTTGTCACGAGCTTGTAGAGCTTCGGAAATTCGGGAGACCAAAGCTGCGGGTTGGAAACCTTTGATTCGAGCTTCACGGTTTTCATGGCCGAGGCTTTCACTTCTTCCGATTCGCTGAACTTCGCCAGGGATTTTCCGTCCGGCGAAATAATTTCACAGTTCACAATTGCCTTGACCTCATTAGTCAGAGAATTGAGCAGCTGAACCTCTACATTGATCGGAGCCTTGCTTGACGGGACATTGTTTTTGAATTGTGCATACACGAAAATCCCGTCTGGTGCGATGGCGAGCGGCGAAGTTTTCTCCAGCCAGACGTGGCGGTAAATGCCCGCGCCTTCATAAAACCAGCCTTCGAACCTCGTCGCGTCCACTTTCACGGCCACGGTGTTTGTGCCGCCAATGCGCGCAACGTCCGTGATGTCGCAGCGGAATGGGAAGTACCCGCTCTCGTTATGCTTCATCTCCCAGCCGTTGACGAACACAGTCGTGTCGCGAAACGCGCCGTCGAAATCCAGCCAGATACGTTTGCCCGCATCGGTGGCCGGCAGTTCAAACGTGCGGCGATACCAACCAACATTGTTTTTGGGAAAGCCGGGGCCGACTGGCTTGAAGCCGTGGCTCGTGTCGGCGCTGGAATCGAAAGGAAGCTCAATCACCCAGTCATGAGGCAGATTCAACGTGCGCCAACTTGCGTCGTTGAAACGTTCGGATGCCGGGCCGGAGTTTTGCGCGGCTTTATCGAGCCGCAAGAAATTCGGCCAATCGTCGCCAAGATGAAATTTCCAGTTGAAATCGAGCAGCAGTTTTTCGCGCGGTGAACCGGCATCGCCATCGGTCGCAAACAAGTTAAAGCTGAAAGTGGCGAGAATTGCGGCGACGAGGATGCGCTTGTGAAAGAATCTGAGTTTCATTGTTTAGTTTTATTCAAAAGGTGAAAAATGGCAATTGCAATTGGCACTTATGCCGGCTGAACTTGAAGCTACAGACTCATTTCACGCCAGGAAACGCCATGTAATTTTTTGCGTTCTCGTAACAGATGTTTTTAATCATCGGACCAAGCAATTTTTTGTCGTCCGGCAGCGCGCCGCTTTCCACATCTCGACCGATGAGGCTGCATAGCGTCCGGCGGAAATACTCGTGCCGCGAATAGCTCATGAACGAGCGGGAATCCGTGATCATGCCGATGAAGCGCGAGAGCAGGCCTAGATTCGAGAGCGCGTTCATCTGCATTTCCATGCCCTCCTTCTGGTCGAGAAACCACCAGCCAGAACCATACTGAATTTTGCCAGGAACCGTCCCGTCCTGAAAATTTCCGATCATCGTGGCGAAGGCGTAATTGTCCGCAGGGTTCAGGTTGTAAATGACCGTCTTTGGCAGGCTATTTTCCGAATCCAATTTATCCAGATATGCTGCGAGCGTCTGGACTTGTGGAAAATCGCCGATGGAATCGAAGCCGGTGTCCGGTCCAAGCTGCTTCATCAGGCGAGTGTTGTTGTTCCGCATTGCACCGAGGTGAAGCTGCTTGGTCCAGCCGCGCTTGGCGTCGAGATGGCCAAAGAACAGCATCATGAATGAGGCGAAATGCGAATGTTCCTGCGGCGAAACTTCTGCGTCCGCCCGCGCCTTGTCGAAAATTCCAGCGGCGGTCTTCTCGGAACAGAAATCCGCAAAGCAATGGTTCATGCCGTGGTCCGACAGGCGACAGCCTTGAGAATGAAAAAAATCGTGGCGCTTTTTGAGCGCGATTTGGAACGCGCTTAAACTGTTTACATCAATGTTCGCTGCGGCGGAAAGCTGTTCGACCCATATGTTGAAACTTGCGGGTGAGTTCACCGTCAACGCCTTGTCAGGCCGGAACGCCGGCAGCATTTTCGCCGGATGACCGGAAGCTGCAAATACGCGATGATATTCGAGGTTGTCCACCGGATCGTCCGTCGTGCAAACGACCTTGACCTTGAATTTTTTTAGGATGCCCTGCGTCGTGAACGCGGGCGTGGCGAGCTGCTCGTTTGCCTTTTTCCAAATTTTCCCTGCGGATTTTTCGTCCAGCAGTTCGTTGATGCCGAAATAGCGCTTCAATTCCAGATGCGTCCAATGATAAAGAGGATTGCGCAGGGTGTGCGGGACGGTTTTTGCCCACGCATGGAATTTTTCCTGGGGCGAGGCGGCGCCGGTGCAGAATTTTTCCGCGACGCCGTTGCTGCGCATCGCGCGCCATTTGTAATGGTCGCCTTCGAGCCAGATTTCAAACAGGTTTTTGAACTGGCGGTTTTGCGCAATGTCTTTGGGCGAGATGTGGCAGTGATAATCGAAGATCGGCTCTTCTTCAGCGTATTTGTGATACAGCTTGCGCGCCGTCTTTGTGCCAAGCAAAAAATCTTCGTGGATGAAGGCCATAAATTATTTGCCGAGCAGCAGCGGTTTCATGTGCCGCTCAAACAGATTTTCCGTCACGTTCCTCGCAATGACCGCCTCGTGTTTTTTGAGCGCGTTAAGATAGCGCTTTCCCTTTTTCGCAGCGACCTTGAAACTGACATGCAGCAACTGGCGGAAACTCGGATTGAACGCAGGATTCTTCTGGTCATGCCGCAACGCGGAAACAAACCGCTTTGAACTCCAGCCGTTCACCGTCGCGGCAGCCGGCAGTTTCTTTTTATCGATGTCAATGACACTGGCATAAGGCGCGCAAAATTCGTCAACATGCCCTATGGCATAAGCGTAAATTTCCTTTGCGATTTCCAGACCATCGCCGCCCGCTTCCGCGAGGCCGATGAGTTCTTCCAGCCAGGTTGTGCCGGCGGTTTTGATGTGGACACCCGCTTTGAACTTCTTCAGCGCCTTCCGCATCGGCTCATAAATGGAAAATTTGTCGCTGCCGGAATGAACGCTTAACTTGAGCGATGCAGGCAGACCGTATTTCTTGATGGCGAACGCGATTACAGCGAGATCCTCGTTGAATTCTTTTTCGAATTGTTTCACGTCGCCGACGTAATCCACACCCTTGTTGAAACGCCCGGTAAATTTCGGCGCAATGGTCTGAATGGGGATTTTTTCATCCGAGAGAGCGGCAAGGATAATCAGCAGTTCCGGCGGCGTCTGAGGGCTGTCGGTTTCGTCCATTGAAACTTCGGTGATGAAATTCGCCACGCCTTTGGCTTTTACAATGTGCCGGTAGATTTTTCCGGCATCCTGGACCGCGAGCAGAAATTTATTGGCAACGCGTTCGACTTCGACACGTGTAATTGCAAACGGATGGCTGATATGCGGGATGGAGATTTTCCCGATGAGTTCGGGATGACCTTCAACAAACGCCTTGACGTCCTTCGCAGCAGCCGGCTTGGCTATCGAATCAGCCACGTCAATCGTGAAAAAATCCGATGGCGAGATGAAGCGATCAACGGTTTCAAGACGGATGTGGTCGGCATCCACATGATAACTTTTTTTCCAGCCGAGTGTTTTCACTGCTGCATCGGCTTCGGCGCGCAAGCTGGACGGCTCGGTGCCAATGAATGTGTGTTCGCGGTTTGATTTGTTCCAGACCGGCACGACTTCCGCGCCTAATTCCGCAGCCTTCACGCAGGCCTGTAGCTGTGCCTTGCCTTGATGACCAAAACGGTCACCCATGCCGAATGAAAATTTGCCAAGCGGTAAGAATTTGCTCATAAAAAAATTTGGTTCGAGAAATTATAGCAGACGGCCTGTCGCGAGCGCCAACAATTTTTATCCGGCCAACCCGAAGCATCAGCCGCCCGCGTTTGGGCTCCAGCCGTCCACGCCGCCGAGAACTTTTTTCACCGTGATTTTTTCCGCTTCATTTTTTCCCAATTGCTTTGTCCAATCAGGCCGGTTGGTCGGACTTGCGCCTGCGCCAGTGCTGTTGTACTCCGCATAGCGCACCGTGACATGTGCCTCAGGTTTTTTCCAGTCGTTCCAGCCCTCAGGCCGGACGGCCCCGGACATTTCACAGTTCAAATAAATCGTGCTGGCGTAAATCCGCCATGGACGGCCAAGAAAAGTTTTCACGTCCGTATCGCCGGTGATATTGCATTTTGAAAAAACAAAGCCGAACGGCTGGTCAACAGGCGTTGAAGCGGCAGTCAGATAACCGTCGCGTAGCGCGCGAATTTCACATTTCTCAAACCACGCCGTTGCCGCTCCAAAAATAAAATCAACGTGACCTGCGATATAGCAGTTTTTAAAATACTGCCGTCCACGGTTTAACAGAACCGTATCCTGCCAGCCGAGAAAGCGGCAATTGCAGAAGCTTGCGCGGTCGCCGTCCACGCGGATGGCCAGCGCCTGCCCAACCGGACCGGCGGAATTTTCAAAAGTAACATTCTCCGCCGTGAAATCGTCCGCGTCAATCGTCGTCGAAGGCGTCTTAAAAGTGCCGATGGGCTTGCCGTCCAGATTTGTCATTCCCGCGTAAAGATTGAAAGTTAAAATCGTGTTCGTCGGATTTTCACCGATGAGCTTGAAGAATCTTTTTTCGCGCTGGATGTAAATCAGCTCCTTGTAAGTGCCGGGCGCAATGTGGATAACAACAGGATTTTCGAGGCAACCCGATGGAACTGACATTATCGCCGACTGGACCGAGGTGAATGGCGCGCTGCCGTCGATGGCGACAAAAAGATTTGTTTGCGCCGTTAATCTAGCGGCGAGAAAGAACAACACGGACAATTGCAAAAAGACAACTCGTTTCATTTTCCGATTTGCTTTGACGAATGGATTATTGACCGGATTGGTCCGCATTGCACGACTGATTTAACCAAGCTCAGTGCTTAGAAAGCCAGCAATAATTCAGAAACTGTAGCTGATGCCGACCTGCACGAAAAGCGACTGGCTCAAATCCAGTTGAACCGTGCGTCCGCTGAAACTGTGGGAATATTGGCCGATGTCTTCATACTGCACACCGCCTTCGACACCCCAGCGCTTGTTGATCTGATACGCTGCGTCGAGACTCACGTAATAACCCCAGAGCATTTTGAAATCACTGCCCTGGCCGGAAGCTGTGAAGGTGCCGGTGCCGGGGACGTTGAGCGTTTGCTGCCACGACTCGTTGTCGTCGAGGAGTCCAAGCGCCAGTCCACCGGAAAGGTGCAGACTCCATTTTTCGCTCATCGGAAAATCTAAATACGGGCCGAGGCGAAAGCCCCAGAGGTCTCCGTTGAATTGATCCTGGGTCGAAAAAGCTGCGGCGGTCGGAACACCTGAAATAATGCTGTTGGGTGACACCGACAAAGACGGGCGTCCTGGAGTGATTCCAGAACCGGCCGCCAAAGAAGGTGCGAGCGCCACCGGGAAAGGAAAAAGAAAATTGTATGTGGTCGTGCTATCGGTTGCGCCAGAAGTGCTGCTTTCGTTCAGGGAAATCTTCATGTAATTCACCGCGCCCTCAAGACCGTAATGCATGTCATGCCAGTTTTCCTTTTTCCCGAGATCGCGGTCATAAGAAAGTTCAAATCCAGGAAAGGCATTTTGAGAATCGTCGCCGGACTGGCTGGTGGAAATTCCCGTGGCTGTGGTGCGACTTAATGCAACCCCTGTATAGCCTACTCCTCCTGGAATCAATTGTGAAGCTTTGTCATAACCCCAATAGGTCGTGTAGGCAGGGTTAGGACTGGCTGACGGGGTCAAGTTATAGCCGTCATCATAATTGTAAAGATCACCATCGGGAGTAAGCTGGCCACTGCCAGACGCAGAACCGGGTAAAAAAAGGCCTTTTCCGAGGCCGCTGAAATTGGCGCGTACATTCAATCCGAACCGCAATGAAAGCGTTACGTGATTTGTAGATTGCAGATACGTGTTCAAGTCCTGCTCGGCTGAAACTGCGGTTGTGAACAGAGCCATGCCCGTCAACGGAACAGTCCAATGATAATATTTTTTCATTGATCAGAAATCATGGGTCAAGAAACACCCGGTAGAACCGGCTGCCGCCAGGTTTGCTCAAGGTCTCCGGCGGACCATCATCATACCAGAGCGTAGAGGTTGAACTGGCCACGATGGACGGCACCGCAATATTCCATGGAACCAGAGGATTCAGGCTGTCCTTATATTCGATTGTGTATGTCCGCCCCGGAATGGTGGCGAACTGAATCAAGTAACGATTGTTCGGATCGCGCGTATCAGGAACATTCGGCACAATGATGGTCACTGGTTGAACACCAATGACAGGCGGCGGCGTTGTCAGGGCGGCCACGGCCGTCAATGAATTCGTGAACGGTTGACCGTCCGTCACATAAAATTCCAGCAGGAAAGTGACACTGTTGCCTGGAATCAACGGTGTTGCGCTGGGCGGATCATATTCAACATAAGTCCCGATGTTGTTGGTGCCTGTTGCATTGTAAAGCGTCACACCGCTGCGCAAGTGGCCCACATAAACCCGCAACGAATACACCGTTGCCGTCCCGAGATTCGTCACCGTCACGGTCTCCTCATAAAGTTGTGTTTCAGGATTCCAAGCACTGGTGCCGACAATGAACAGGCCGTTTCCAATGGGAATAATGGTGTTCGTGATGATGCCCTGAAGTCCGTTGGTCGGATATGTGTTTGTGGAGATGAAAATGCTAAACACGCCCGGCACGATAACGGTCTGCACTTGGGCATTCGTATAGGCACTTGAAGCACTGTTGTTCGTCAAATTCGGATCAAAAGTCACCGCAAAGGCCGAAGCTTTGTTCGTAAGAAAACCGACGGACGGTGTGGTGTTCGTCTCGACAAAATTAAACGGATTAGTATTGGTTGTAACCGTCGAAACGCCCGCAACTGGTGTGACAGTCAAAACAAAATTTGTAGCTTGTCCATTCGTCAGCGACGGGATGACCGGCCACGTAATAATATTGTTCGTGTTAATTCCCCCGCCAGATGTGCTGGCAAAAACCAGATTTGTTGGCAGCAGGTTTGTAACAAGTGTGTTGACTGCAGTGTTGGGACCGGCGTTGGTCACGAGAATTGTATATGAGAAACCATCTCCCACCGTCACGTTTGTTGGACCCGACACAAAGACCTGTACGTCCGCAACTGGCCCAAAATTCGTCACCCCGGTCACCGCCGCGTTCGTGTTGTTCAACAGATTCGGATCCGCCACCGGCGATCCCGCGCTCGCCGTGTTCGTCAGCGGCCCGCCTCCGGGCGCCACAGACACGATGCTGATGTTCGTCACCCCGCCCGCAGGCAACGTCCCCACGTTGATGTTCGTCGTCCCGCCCCCGGGCAGCACGTCCACCACCAGCACGTTCGTCGCCACGCTCGGCCCCGCATTCGTCACGCTGATCACGTTCGTGTAGCTCTGCCCGGCCACCACGCTCCCCGGCGCGATGTTCGTCACCTGCAGGTCCGCAAGGTTCGTCACCAGCACCGGCACCTGCGGACTCGGGCTCGGCGGCCCGTTCGTCGGCCCCGCATACGCCACGTTCGTCACCGCACCCACCGCAGGCGCATTCGCCGGCAGGCCCACCGTCAAACTCACGTTCGTCACCTGGCCGACCGCCAGCGCCGCCGCGCTCAAATCCCACGTCGCCACCGCCGCATGCCCGTTGGTCGTCCCGTTCCCGCTCGCACCCACAAAGCCCACCCCCGCAGGCAGCGCGTCCGTCACCACAACACCCCCGGCCACGCTCGGCCCAAGGTTCGTCACGCTGATCGTATACGTCACGTTCCCGCCGGCATACGCCCCGGCCACGTTCGCCACCTTCCCCACTGCCAGATCAGCCAGCGGCGTCACGGCAACCACCGCCGCGTTCGTGTTGTTCAACAGATTCGGATCCGCCACCGGCGATCCCGCGCTCGCCGTGTTCGTCAGCGGCCCGCCTCCGGGCGCCACAGACACGATGCTGATGTTCGTCACCCCGCCCGCAGGCAACGTCCCCACGTTGATGTTCGTCGTCCCGCCCCCGGGCAGCACGTCCACCACCAGCACGTTCGTCGCCACGCTCGGCCCCGCATTCGTCACGCTGATCACGTTCGTGTAGCTCTGCCCGGCCACCACGCTCCCCGGCGCGATGTTCGTCACCTGCAGGTCCGCAAGGTTCGTCACCAGCGTTCCAAGAGGCAGGCTTGTATTGTTGGTAAGATTCGGATCAGAATTAGTCGAAGTCACCGTGGCAATATTCGTGATGGTTCCAGTCAGTGGTGCTTTGAGGGTCAAAATGAGATTGATGCTCGCATTGGAGGCAAGGTTGCCCACATTCCAATTCACCATGGGCGGATTGCCATTGGTTGTTCCGCCGTTGCTCGCACTGACAAAGGTTACATTCGTTGGCAACACATCGCTGGCCACGACATTGGAGGCGGTGGCGGGGCCGAAATTCGTCACTATAATCGTATTAGTATAAGTGCCGCTCGCCGGCACGCCTGCCGGGCCGATTTTGGTGACGCTTACATCCGAAGACAGGGCATACGCGGTGACCTTGCTGATGACCACCGGTGAATTCGTGTTGTTCAACAGGTTGGTGTCAAGTGTTCCAGAATTCACCCAGGCGATGTTGGTGATGGATCCGACGGCCGGCGCCTTCACGGTCAGCGTATAGGTGATCACCTGGTTTGCATTCATCGTGCCCACAGCCCAATTGACCACTCCAACCGGGTTTGTCGTGCCTCCGCCCGTCGCACTCACAAAAGTCAAAGTTGCTGGCAGCGTGTCTGTCACCACCACTCCGCTCGCCGTGGACGGACCGAAATTCGTGACAGAAATGGTGTAATCAAAGTTGCTGGAGGCGACGACATAGGCGGGCGCACTCTTGCCAACCCCCAAATCCGTCAAGGGCACCACAGTTGTCACGACCGGGGCGCTGATGTCGTCATTGGTGTTGACGTCAGGGATGTTCGCCGTTGCCGTGGCCACGTTTGTGATGTTGGAGTTGAAGGGAGCTTTCACGGTCAGCGTGAGATTGGTGGATGCGTTGACCGCGAGGTTGCCCAAATTCCAATTAACCACGCCGGCACTATTGGTTGTTCCACCGCCGCTCGCGCTGACAAAACTTACTCCGGGCGGCAACACGTCGCTGGCGATCGAATTGCTTGCGGTGGCAAAACCTTCATTCGTGAGAGTTATCGAATAACTGAAATTCGTCCCGGCATAAACACTGGACGGCCCTGACTTGGATACAAACACGTCCGGAGCCGTGAGAATGATGTCCACATCCGAGTTGGTGTTGTTCAACAGATTGGTGTCCGAAACCCCTGCTCCAGTGGATACAACTATTATATTGGTGAAAAGGCCGCTTACATTTTTCAGAACCGTGGCCTGCAACGTCAATGTAACACTGTCACCCGCCGCCAGATTCAGGCCAGTCCAAACTCCATTGGCCGGATTCAGGCTTCCTTGGTTTGGCACCAAGTTGTAATACGAAAACAGACTCGGTATGAATGCGAGATCGTTGGTGGAAAGAAAATTGCTGACGATGATGCTGTTAATTGTGCTGGGGCCCAGGTTCACCACCGTCGAAGTATACGTCAGAGTCTCGCCCTGATATACGTTGGACACGCCATCGCTGATGGTCACGGCGATATCCGCCACTTGCGCGACGTTGATTGATGTCGAAGCGGTGTTGTTGTTGGTAATTGAGTCAACGACCCCACTCGGCGGCGTGACAATCACCGTCGAACTGATGTTGGTGGCGGTGGTGCTGGGCGAAACCGTTCCCGAAATCGTCAGCGTCACCACCCCATTGCTGGGCAGCGTGAGTCCAGACCAGATTCCGGTCAGCGGATCGTAAGTGCCGCTGCTCGCAATATAATTCGGCGACAAAAAGGACAAGGACAACGGCTGCAACGACAACGGCAGATACAAAGTAACGGTATCGTAGTTTGTCGATGGACTGAAAGCATACGGCCCATAGTTCGTGACCGTGACGTTATAAGTGATGCCGCCTCCAGCAGCCACGGTGCTGGCTGTGCCGGCGATGCCCACTCCCAAATCCGTGTAATACGGCGGAACATTCGCGGAGGCGCTCTGTGAACTCGTCGGGTAATTGGTGTTCACATAAATCGTCGCGTTGTTGTTGATCGGGTTGGGCAGGTTTGAGGCGGCGGTCTTGACTGTAAATTTCACGGTTGCAGTGTCGCCCACCTTGATGACCCCGGGCACAACCGGCAGGTTCGTCCCGCTGATCAACGTCGTCACCGTGAACGGCATGTTCGTCGCACCCGGTCCAATGTCAGGCACAAGCGTCCCATTCAAATAGGTTGTGTGAGGCACATAGGTTGTTCCAACCGGTATCTGATCGTTCAAACCTGCATCCAATGTGTTCGTCGTCCCTATGTTGGGTATGGTAATCGTGTAGGTGAAGTTCGAACCCGGCGCAAGATTGGTAAGCGTTGAGGTTTTGTTCACATTCAACAGCGGGACGTACGTGATGACATTGGCATTAACAAGCGTCGAGTTGATGATGGGGCTTTGTGCACAGGCTCCGGCATATTGAAAAGTGATCGTGGCCGCCGTGACAAACGTGGCCACTGGCGGAATTTGATTCACCTGCACCTTGTAAGTGATGGTCAGGCTGTTGCTTTGCTGGATGATGGGTATGGGAACTCCGTTGATCGGATTCGCCACGGCATTGGTAACGCCGTTGGTGGCGAAGGAACCGGCAATGAAGCTCGTGCCATACGGCAGCGGGTCGGTGAATATCAGATTCACCGCGTCGGCCGTCCCTGAATTGGTCACGACAACTGTATAGGTCAAGGTATCGCCCACATAGGTGCTGGCCTTGTCCACGCTCTGGCTCGTCGTCAGCACCGGCGACCCGACATCAATCTGTAGCGCCAGCGCGTCTATGCTGTAACCGTCGCCGACAGTATCGCCCTGCACGAAAGCGCTCGTGGCACCGTTGTTCAAATTGCTGGAAACATTGACACACGTAATATCCCAACCCTGGCGGGCACCAGACACTCCCGTGCCGGTGACCGAATTGCTCAGGCCGAACGAGGCGGAGGTGTCAAGATAGCCGTTGGTGATTGCAGTCCCAACCTGGTTGTCCGGCTGGCAATAGTTAATCTGGCTGGCAAAAAAATTGTTCACCGCATTGTTCGGGCCGGAAAGCTGGTGAACGGCGTTCGTCAGCGTCATGTCATTGGTCAGGCCGAAATACATGTGGTCACCCGCCGTCTGCGGATCGCCTTCAATCGCGCTCACAAACATATAGGCGTTCACCGCCCCCGTGGGCGGCGCGCAAAATCCCTCCACGCCCACCGGCGGTGCCGCCGCAGTGGTGGACACGAAATAATTCCCGACGAACAACGACAGATTGCGCTGGTGCAGCGCTGAATTTGCATAGACCACCGCCAGCGTCCAGCCGCAAGCGTTGTTTGCGTTCTCAGCGGCCAGCACCGTCCCCGGCACGCCTCCCACCGCGTAGGTGCCGGCTGCCTGCACATACGTTGTCACGTTGGCGGAACGGCAATAAAATGTCGCCACCGTGCCGTTCGTCACCAGCGTGGCCGTGGACGGATCGGGTGAAATGAGGTTGGTGGTGTAGTGATTCGGTCCGGTTGTATTCGTGACTATCAACTGCACCGGATTGTTCAGATAGGCCAGA
>Ga0302320_10015439_pt1 | contig 15688 bp, 10 predicted proteins | sample Bog_T0_3_FD_202130 | JGI IMG/M metagenome (GOLD analysis project Ga0302320, IMG submission 202130) | Peat permafrost microbial communities from Stordalen Mire near Abisko, Sweden - Bog_T0_3 | ecosystem: Environmental > Terrestrial > Soil > Wetlands > Peat | place: Sweden: Abisko, Stordalen Mire... | reverse complement strand
CTGTTCGAGCCGGCAACAGGTCCGCTGCCTCAACCCCAGCCCGGTAAACTACTCCGAGATCGATGCCGTTATCCTCAGGTTGCACTCAAGATGCCCAACGAGGTGCAGTATGAAGCTTGATCCTTGCCCGAACAGCTACGAATAATTAACTTGACTTTGAGGAAACAAAGCGCACACTTGAGCGGAACCAGAGTCGACGGTTCCCGAGGGCACATCACTAGAGTCGATGCGACCGCAAGAAGCGGCGCCTTGGCACGACACTCAAAGGGCCCAGGAACTCTCACTTCCGCTCTAGCTCTCATTGCACACAGTGCTGGCTTCCGTTCGACGTGCTCCCAACGGAGTTCGTGGACAGCGGCTCTTTTCCCCGGATCGACACAACCACACCAAAGTGAGCGGGATCCCTGTCATGTCGAATCGATTCTCTCCGGCGCGCCCCGTCAGGGGTTCTGCCTTGTGTTCGCCCTCCGTTGCCGCAACCTGCCGCGCCCCGCTCCTCCCATCACCTATGGCGGCATCGCTGCACAGGAAACCGTCTGCGCATCGGGGCTTCAAAGGGTTGCCAACAAACCGTTGGCAGACAATCGAGAACGCCGCGGCTAAAATCGCGGGACAGATTCCCGCGACACTGCGAGCGCGCCACATCTCTGGGCGGCCAACCTCTCTGTTCGGGCTTGCGGTGTACTTTGCCGCATTCGCCCTCGTTGCCATCCATTCCGCTGCGCAGCAACTCGCACAGCCCGCCTCCACCGCAAAGGCCAGATTAAGTTCACTTATAGCCACCAGACAGGCGGCGGCTACAATCGCAGGACGGATCGCTGCAACTCTGCGAGCGCGGCTGTTTGCCATATCCTGCCTCGCTTGGATAGCCCTCGTCGCTGCCTGCCCGTCGGCATGGGCGCAGGCCGGCGAATGGGCCTTGATGAGCGGAAGCAGCTCCGATAACCAGCCAGGCGTGTACGGCATGTTGGGTGTTCCTGCCGTCGGGGATATTCCTGGTAGCCGCCAATCCCCCGTGAGCTGGACTGACAGCAACGGCCATCTCTGGCTCTTTGGCGGCGTGTCCTTCGACGCCGACGGAAATGAGAGCAATCTCAACGACCTCTGGGAGTTCAATCCTTCCACCAACGAATGGGCGTGGATGGGCGGAAGCAGCACCGGGAGCCAGCCCGGCGTATACGGCACATTGGGAGTGCCCGCTCCCGGAAACATCCCTGGAAGCCGCTTCGCCGCTGTAAGCTGGACCGACAGCAGCGGCCATTTCTGGATGTTCGGAGGCGTTGGCTTCGACGCCAATGGCACCGGTGGCGACCTCAACGACCTTTGGCAGTTCAGTCCCTCCACAAACGAATGGGCCTGGATGGGCGGAAGCAGCACAGCCGTGAATCAGCCCGGAGTGTCCGGCACATTGGGTGTGCCTGCTCCAGGAAACATCCCCGGAGGCCGCATCTACCCTGTAAGCTGGACCGACAGCAGCGGCAATCTCTGGCTCTTTGGCGGCGCCAGCGATATATCGGGCAATTTCGACGACCTTTGGGAGTTCAATCCTTCCACGAACGAATGGGCCTGGATGGGCGGAAGCACGGTGTCCTGCAATGGTTGCAGCCCGTCTGGCGTGTACGGCACGTTGGGAACGCCTGCTCCCGGAAACATCCCCGGACGCCGCTATGGCGCCGTGAGTTGGACCGACACCAGCGGACATCTCTGGCTCTTTGGGGGCTACGGCGACGGGGCCAACAGCACTGGTGGCCACCTTAACGACCTTTGGCAGTTCAATCCATCCACGAACGAATGGGCCTGGATGGGCGGAAGTGGCATCGCGAACTGTAACCAGGAAGGGTGGTGTGGCTCGTCCGGCGTATACGGCACGTTGGGAGAACCTGCTGCCGGAAACAACCCGGGCAGCCGGCTAGTCGCTGTGAGCTGGACCGATAGCAGCGGCAATCTCTGGCTCTTTGGGGGTGGCGGCTTCGATGCCAATGGAACCCCGGGGAGTCTCAACGACCTTTGGCAATTCAATCCATCCACGAACGAATGGGCCTGGATGGGCGGGAGCAGCACGGTCCCGAATTGCGGGAATTTTGGTTGGTGTGGACAGCCGGGCGTGTACGGCACGTTGGGAACGCCTGCTCCCGGAAATATACCTGGAGGTCGTGGTCAGGCTGTAGGCTGGACCGACAGCAGCGGCCATCTCTGGCTCTTTGGAGGAGGGGTCGAGTTGGAGACCGAGAACGATCTTTGGGAATATTGGCCGACCGGTGCGACCACCACGCCCGTCATGACCTGGCCTGCCCCGGCTGCCATCACCTACGGCACGGCGCTCAGCGCCGCACAACTCGACGCCACCACCATAGTGGCGGGAACCTTCGAGTACTCACCGGCGGCTGGCACGGTGCTGGGCACTGGAACGCAAACGCTTTCCGTGACCTTTGATCCGACCGACACGACCGACTACTCTACCGCTAGAGCCTCCGTGGCGCTGACGGTGAATCCGGCCACGCCCGTAATCACCTGGCCAACACCGAGTGCGATCACCTATGGCACAGCCTTGAGCGCCACCCAGCTCGACGCCGGCACAACCGTCCCTGGGTCTTTCATCTACACCCCAGCGGCGGGTGCGGTTCTTAACGCCGGCACGCAGACGTTGAATGTCACTTTCAAACCCAACGATGCAACCGACTACACAACGGCGAAGGCCAGCGTCGCACTGGTGGTGAACCCAGCCATCACCTTCGCGCCCTTGACCAGCCCGGTCGTCTATGGCGTGCCTCCCATTCATCTCGAAGCCACCTCCGCTTCCGGGCGCGAGGTCCATTTCCGCGTCAAGTCCGGACGGGGATTTGTTCACCACCACTCTTGGCTGACGATCACCGGCGCGGGCACAGTCGTGGTGGCTGCGTATCTAGAGGGTGGACCCGAGGTCACCCAATCGATCGTGGTCAACAAGGCCACACCCGAAATGAAACTGGAATCGTGGCCTCACTCCATCGCTCAGGGGCAATGGATAACTTTCAAGGCGAGATTGCGCGGCGATTGCGACAGGCCAAACGAAGTTGATTTCGACAGGCGAACCGACGCCGGCTGCGACAGGCCTACCGGCAAAGTAACCTTCTTCGATGGCGAAACCCGCCTTGGAGAAAGCTGGGTGCACAGAGACGGCGAAGCTGTATTCACGACAGACACTCTGAGCGCCGGGAGAAACAGCATCACGGCAGTGTACGGCGGAGACGAAAATTATATCGGCGTATCGTCAACTCCGCTGGACATCACCGTTCAATAATGCAAAGCACATGTGATTTGCAGCAGGGGAGTGGGCGTGCCCCCTCCTGACAAATGGGTGCCCCATCCTGGCCCCGCCAGGACGGGGGGCGACGAAGCATGTCCGTGGGCTTCACGCCGAAATAACTGGTTACTCCCGAAATATCGGCATGGCGACCCCGAATCCGAGGCCCGTCGTTGGGTAAAAAATCCCAATCGCAAACGGCGTTCCCGCTACTGATCTAAGGAGACACCGGGTCAAGGCCTATTTGCGGTCGACGCGGTCGCCGGTGCTTAGCCGCGCTCCCCAAGGACTTCGTGGTCAAAATCTATCGGGCGACAGCTTCGGATTGCGTACCGGTGAGGTGCCGCGAATAGTGCATGTCGAGGCTGCCGTCGCACATGGTTCCACCCATCGTGGACCCGGAGCCGCGACGCGCTCAGAGCGGCTGGCGCAGCAGTTGCGGTTTCGTAAGGGCCAATTGAACAATCAGCTCCCCGAACAGCGTGTTGGCCCACGCGAACCACGGCCGCGTGAACTGGGTGGAATCATTCGCGTCAAACGATTCGTGGATGAAGTTCGTTCCGGCCGTGGTATCGCGCAGCCATCTTAGGCATCGCAGAACTTCGCGGTCATCAATTGAAGTGAGCGCGCGCAGGATAATGCCCATAGGCCAGATGTTCTTGAGCCCGGTGTGCGGACTGCCAACGCCCGTAGCCGCTGTGCCCGCAAAAAAGTACGGATTGCTGTTGCTAAGCACAAACTGCCGTGTGCGCTGGTACAGGGGATCTTGGACATCGCAGCAGCCGAGATAAGGAAGGCTCACGAGTCCCGGCGCATTCGCGTCATCCATCAGCAGAGAATTGGCAAAGCCATCCACTTCATAGGCCCATATCCTGCCGAACAGTGGGTGTTGGACGGTCGCGTACTGATCCACCGCGGTCCTAACTCTCTTGAGCAGTTCGCCGCAGGCGGTTGCGAGTTTACTGTCCGACACGCTTGCGGCGTTGATCTCCTGCAACTGTTCGAGCGAGCGAATTGCAAAGAGATTCGCCGGCACAAAAAGCGGATAAATGCACGCGTCGTCAGAGGGGCGAAACATTGAGAAGATCATGCCCACAGGCCGCGCCGGGTTGCCGTAGCCATTGAGCGCCACCGTGTCATATGGAATTGAGCTCATGCGCGAGAATTGGTAAGACCCATGTCCGTGCAATCGCTGCTGCTCCTGAAATGTCTCAACGACCCGCCATGCGGCGGACGTCCATGCCGCGTCAAACACGCCGGTATCGCCGGTGGCGCGCCAGTACGCGTGTGCCAGCCGAATTGTGTAGCAAAGCGAGTCGATCTCCCACTTGCGCTCGGCCACGCCCGGCTTCATTTCCGTTTGGTCTTTGACCGACCAGCTCAGCGGTGGATCGGAGGTGTTGCGGGTGAAAGCGTTAGCGTAAGGGTCAATAAGGATGCAGCGCGTTTGCCGGCGGATCACGCCCGCAATAAGCCGCGCGAGCCCGGCATCGTCTTTTGCGAAGTCGATGTAGGGATGCACCTGCGCTGAAGAATCACGCAACCACATCGCATCAATGTCGCCGGTGATGACAAACGTATCTGGCTGGCCCTCGACTGTACCCGGAAATACAGTGGTGTCGAGGGTATTCGGAAAGCAACGCTCAAACATGGCGGCAAGCACGGGATCGGCGATCTGCGCCTTGACCTGCGTAATCGCGGCTTCAATCGCCGGGCTTTGAAAGTGCCGATCCGTCAGGCTGGGCCGCCCGTCAGCCGGAGACCATGTGCGCGCCGCCAGCGATGCGGGAGCAGCGGCCGTGGCGCAAACTGCCGCGCAACCACGCAGAACGGCGCGCCTGGTGATTGAAGTTGTCTCCTGTGTCATGATTTCGTCTCCGCATCCCGCGGCGATTCGACGCCTCTGCCACGAATGTTCTAAGGTAAATGGTTCGGGTAAGAGGAGAACAGCATTCATGCGCAGACGCGAGTTTCTAAAGACAGGCGCCGTGGTTGCGGCGGGTACCATGATCCCAGCCTATCGTCGGTCGAGTGCAGAGCAACGAGCGCAGAATGCCGAGGGGCTGCTGCAAGATGTGCTTCCTCTTGTCGGCACCGGTTGGCATGGACACATGTTTCCGGGCCCAGTGGCGCCCTTCGGCATGGTGCAGTTGAGTCCCGACACCAGCGGCCTGCCCGAGCCCAAATGGAACGGCCAGTGGGACCTGACCGGGTGGGATCATTGTTCGGGATATCACTATCCGGATCATTATCTTCTGGGCTTCAGCCATACTCATCTGCAGGGTACGGGCGCGAGCGATCTCGGCGACGTGCTGCTCATGCCGCTTGTTGAAGGACGCAACTGGAGTTGGAACACCGGCGAGCCGGCCCAGCAGGCGGAGGCGCAGGTCAAGGCGATCGGCGAGACCTCAGGCTGGATATTTAACGAGGCGGAGCGCGGCTATCGCTCGGCCTTCTCACACGATCGTGAGCAGGCTCGGCCCGGCTATTATGCGGTCCTTCTGGAGACGCCGGATGTTCATGCCGAGCTCACCGCGACCACACGTTGCGGCATGCACCGGTACCGCTATCCGGTGCTGACGGCGGAAACGCGACGCGGCCTCTTGCTCGATCTGGTACATGGCATTGGTTGTGAAGTTTACTCGGCCGAGTTGCACATCGACAGCGCGACGCGCCTCAGCGGTGTGCGTTCGACGCACGGATGGGCTGCGGATAAGAAGGTTTTCTTTGTGATCGAATTCTCCCGGCCGTTCGCGTCGGTCGAAGTCGAGCAGGATGGCGCAACGCACCGTGCTGCAATCGGAGATTGCATCGCTGGGAAGCAGATCAAAGCGACCTTCACCCAGAGCGATGTGTCCGAGCCACTGGTAGTGCGTGTCGGAATCTCAGCAACAAGCGTGGAGGGCGCCCAAAAGAATCTCGCCGCCGAGATTCCAGACTGGGACTTCGACGCGGTGGTGCGCGCCAATCAGCAGGACTGGGGCCGCGCGCTCGGTGTGCTGAACGCGGAGCTGCCCAGCCAGACCCTGAACCAGACCTTCGCAACGGGCGCCTATCACGGCCTGGTGGCGCCTGCGACCTTCAATGACGTTGATGGCGCCTACCGCGGCCAGGATCACAAAAACTATCCCAATCCGGGCTTCACGAAGTACACCACGCTCTCCATCTGGGACATCTATCGGGGGGAACTTCCGTTCCTCATGCTGATGCAGCCGCATCGCGCCGGCGCTATCGTCAAGACCCTGCTCGCGGACTATAGCCAGCTCGGTCAGCATTCGCTCCCTGTCTGGCCATTGTGGGGTAATGAGACGTGGTGCATGACCGGCTTTCACGTGGTCGGGATGATCGTGGGCGCATACGCGCGGGGTCTGCACGACTTCGACGTTGAGGCTGCCTACGCCGCCATGCGCGACACCGCGATGGTGGGCGGGACCGCCAACGACAACAAAGCGCTGCAGGAACAATTCCGCAAACTGGGATACGTGGCGGCGGGACAGCAACGGCAGTCCGTTTCCCGCACGCTCGATTTCGCTTACGACTTCTGGTGCGTGGGCGCGATGGCAGATCTGCTGGGCAAGCACGACGACGCTGCGATGTTTTACCAACTCGGCCAGAACTACAAGAATCTCTTCGATCCAACCACGGGATTCATGCGCGGCAAATTGGAAGACGGCAAGTGGCGCGAGCCGTTCCGCCCCGACCAGGAATACTGGGAAGACTACACGGAGTCCGACGCGTGGCAGGCCACGTTCAACGTGATGCAGGATGTGCAGGGACTGATCGATCTCTATGGAGGCGACAATCCGTTTATTGCGAAGCTGGATGCGCTTTTTGCTGCGCCGTCAGACGTTCTCGAGTCTCCGCCCGACATCACCGGCATGGTCGGTCAGGACGCGCAGGGCAACGAGCCCAGCAACCACATCCCTTATCTGTACAACTTCGCCGGCGCGGCGTGGAAGACGCAGGAGCGCGTGCGGCAGATTGCGCGGCTTTACAACAACACGCCGCAGGGCGTGCCCGGCAACGACGATTGCGGGCAAATATCCACCTGGTTCGTCTTCGCTGCGTTGGGCTTCTATCCTGTGAACGCGGTGACGGGCGTCTACGTGCTCGGCAGCCCGCTCGTGAACCGGGCGACGCTGCGCAATCCTGCCCAGGGAACGACGTTCACGGTGATCGCCCAGAACAACTCTGATGAGAACTTGTACGTGCAAAGCGTTGAGCTGAACCGCAAACCGCTCACCCATTCGTGGTTCACGCACGCCGACATCGTGGCCGGCGGCGAGCTGCGCTTCCACTTGGGCCGAGAGCCCAATAAGGCGTGGGGTTCCGCGCCCGCGGATCGACCGCCGTCCGGGCTGGTCCGGCCCGGGCGATAGACATTTTTGCTCATGGTCCTGTGCCTGGAAACCCACATTCCCGAGGGTCTGCCGGGCGATCCATCCTAGTCGAATTGCAGGACTCCCACCTTTGACCTGTCGCCCTGTTCTTGCGAAGGCAAACTACGGGAAGACGTTTTTGCACCTTGCGCCCGTGCAACCGGCGTCCATGTCAGTCATCTGTCAAGAGAAAGGTATGAGATTCCTGGGGCGCCCAGGAGAGCGCGCATTGAACGACTGATTGGCTGTAGCTATGAACGTTCATAAGCTGCCCAGCGTGCTGCACCGGAGATGGAGCGAAGCCTTACTGAGCGCTGCGGAGGCGCACGTGCGGCATGCTTCCACTGCTTTAACTTTGGTCTGAGCAAGTCTTCGCTGCTTCGGATCAGGATCTTCTCTACGTTGGTCAAGAGACTGCTCGCTGAAGCAGCCCATCTTATGGAGTCGCTGCTTGTAGTGGGCACAGCACACTTCCTGACATTCTCCTTCGCCACTTTCGCCAAAGGAAAAGAAATCACCATTCTTGTTCAAATGTGCTCATACGTTTGAATGCGGCTGGCGCTAACGTACTGGGAAATGAAGAGCAACTCTGCTGTCCCGTTCGACTTGGATTTGCAGATGCCTAAGGTCCGTTTTCCTTGGAGGCAACGAATGAGGCAGGCCGCAGGTGGTTTTCGATTCGCATCATCTTGGAGCAGCGCGATGCTCGCGGCATTTCTGATTCTCTTACCGGGCTTCGCGATCCAGGCACAGGAATTTCGAGCCGTTATCACCGGGCAGGTGACTGATTCGTCGGGCGCTGTGATCAAGGATGTTACCGTGACGGTTGTTAACAATGCGTCCGGCACGTCCTATGCGAACAAGACAACCGACAAAGGTGTCTACTACGTTCCCTATGTGCTTCCCGGAACCTACACGGTTACCGCTAAGGCGAGCGGATTCAAGACGGCGATTCAAGATAACGTCCTCCTGACGGCATCGCAGTCTTATGCTCAGAACTTCCAGCTGGATGTGGGATCGGTCGCCGAAACGGTGGTGGTAACTGCAGCTCCACCGGAGATTGAGACGGCCAGTGCCTCCGGCGGCACGGTAATCGATGCGCGCCAGCTCGAAAACGTGCCGCTCAATGGCGCGCAGATCTACATGCTGCTCGGCACCACTCCGGGAAGCCAGTTCACGCAGACCTCGTTCGGCACCGGCGGCTACTCTGGAACCCGCGGCTGGGACGTAACGAACTCCTACACCCTGGGTGGCGGCGTCGTGGGCAACAACCAATTCACCTTGAACGGCACCAACATAACTCAGCAGACGGCTTCGCAGAACGGCGCCGGCAGCTGGATCGTATCTCCTAACATCGATGCCGTCCAGGAAACGAACGTCATGACGACGAGCTACGATGCCCGTTACGGCCGCACGAGCGGCGGCACCGTCAACGTGGTGACAAAAAGTGGCTCCAATCAATTTCACGGTACGGCGGATGAAGCGTACGAAGGCGCGCTCATGAACGCCAACAACTTTGAGAACAACCTTACCGGCACGCCTCGAGGCGGCTGGGTTCAGAATCAGTTCAACATCACAGCGGGCGGCCCGGTCAAGCGGAACCGGCTGTTCTTTTTCTTTGGGTTTGAAGGATATCGCGAATCGTTGGCCGCTCAGGTTCTGGAACATGTTGCACCGGCGTATGAGCGGCCGGGGTACAACGGGAACTCAGGCGTTGATTTCAGCCTGATTCAGACATTGGATCCGGCGGAGTATCCAAACGGAGTACCTATCTATGAGCCCGGGACGGCGTACTGCTTGACCGGCGGCCCGGCAACCGGCTGCGGTGGCAACAGTCTTGCGCAGGTGCAGTTTCCGGGCAACGCGATTCCCGGTACGCAAATCAATTCCGCCGGCGCGGCGCTACTGAAGTACGTTCCCTTGCCCAATATCGCCTCCGCGATCAACCTGGCGGGCGGAAACAACTATACGGCCAGCACGCCCGACGTATACGACTATAACCAGCCGATGATCCGTGTGGACTACAACCTGAACGAATCGACCAAGATGTACAGCTACTACGAGTGGCAGAAAGGCACCGAGAACCGTAATCAGAACGGCTTCCCCGGCGTCGCGGCGAAAGGCAATATCGACTGGGTGAGGGAGAACTGGGTTGCCACGCAGGACTTTACCCACGTCTTCTCGCCCACCCTGTTGGGAGACTTCAAGGCCTCGTTCACGCGCTTCGCTACAAACACCCCGGATGGCGACCTGGCCGCCGCCGTCGATGCGGCCAGTGTCGGGCTGACCATGCCCCTGCCGGCCACGACCACCCTGAAGGATCTTCCTGAAATGAACGTGAGCGGACTACCCGGCTATATTGGCAACACGCCGGGCTCCGACGTCAGCAACGGCATCGGCTTCGATACGGACTTCACGAAGACGTGGGGTTCGCACAGCATTCACGTTGGCGGCATGATCTACGAGTTCCAATACAACAATTTCGGCGATCTCGGAAACGGCAACGGCAACTTCTCGTTCTCATCTCAATTTACGCAGTATGACCCGCAAAACGGCAATTGCTACCAGGCGACGCCGAACCCAGTTAACCCTTGCAATTCCAATCAAAACAATGGCTTGGGCGTAGCTTCACTCCTGCTCGGCTACCCAACCGGAGGCGGGATTACCTGGGACTTAACACAGGCTATAGGACAGCCGGTATACGCCATTTATGCACAGGACGACTGGCGGGTGACGCCACGCCTGTCGCTGAACCTCGGCTTGCGCTGGGACGTGGAGCGCGGATTGCGCTCACGTCAAAACCTTCTGGATCGTGGCCTGTGTCTCACATGCGTGAGCCCGATTACCAACGATCCAAATTACGCGGCGAATATCGCCAATGGAGCCAACCAGGCCGCGTGGGCTGCGGCCGGTGTTCAAACTCCCGGCACGGTGTACGGCGGGCTTGAATTCGCCGGCTATAAAGGCCAGCCACGCAGTGCGTACAACCTGGACTGGGCGGATATCGGTCCGCGCGTTGGATTTGCATTGGCCCTGGATCCCAAGACGGTGCTCCGTGGCGGATGGGGGCTCATGTACTCCTACGGGCTGGAAGGCGGCAACGCCAGCGGCGCGAGTGCGAACACGCCCTACATCTCCAGTTTGGACAGCGTCAGCCCAACCAATTACTTCCAAGGTGGCAGTCCTTTCTCGAACGTCTCAAACGTCTTGAACAAGCCGCCGGGCGACTCTATTGGGCTGCTGACCGACGTGGGCGAAGGCATCGGTCAGGAAGATTTCCCGGATCGCAAGATTCCGAGGGAAAAAATCTTCTCGTTCGGAATGCAGCATGAGTTTCCAGGTGCGGTGGTGCTGGATGCGCGGTATGCGGCGAATTACACCAGCAAGCTGCGTATCGGTCTGTGGCTCAACGGTATCGCGACCTTGGCACAGCAAAAAGCCGCTCAGGCTAATCCTGCTATCTGGAATCAGCAGGTTCCGAATCCCTACTACCAGGTGGCCTCCATGGTGGCAAACGGCTGCGGCCAGGGCAAAACAGTGCAGGCGATCGACCTGTTGTTGCCGCTTTCCCAGTACTGCAACGCGGGTGGTAACTCCGTTACAGGACAACCCAATTTCCCGATGGGGCATAACTGGTACAACGGTCTGGAAGTCAAGCTCACCAAACGTATGCAGGGAGGCGCAACTCAGGGCCTCACCTTCCAGGTAGCGTACACCTGGTCGAAGACAATCAACGGCGACGGCATCCTGAATGGCTGGCCGTATCAGGATACGGAGCAGATCCATTACCTTGCGGGTACGGACCGCACCAATGTGCTGGGCATAACCACCGTCTATGATTTGCCCTTCGGCCGGGGAGGCATGCTGTTCAACAGCCCGAACCCAATCGTGGGCGCGTTCATCGACAACTGGAGGCTCAGTTCCGTGATTGCCGCGCAGAGTGGACAGCCGGTGGGAATTAATCAAGGCTACCAGTACACTTGCGACCATAGCTACCGTCCGGACAACGGAACCTCGGTTGGCGGAGGACACTGGTTCTATGCCAATAAGTCCTGCTGGGCCGGCAACACGCAGTGGGAACTGATGGATTTGAATGGCGAAACGGACGTAGTGCGCACTCCAACCATCACGAACGTCGACTTGTCCCTGGTGAAGCAGGTACCGATCCGGGACTTGGCGAACTTCTCTCTCCGTCTCGATGCCTTCAACGCATTCAACTCCGTACTGTTCGGCGGACCGGACACCAACCCCGGAGACGCGAATGCAACTTTCACACCAGGTGCGGGCTGGAGCGGCTTCGGTACTGTTGGACCATACCAGCAGAACTTCCCTAGAATACTTCAGGTCTCAGGCAAAATTACATTCTGACCCACTGACTGTCACTGCCTCCTGCGCCCATTTCCATCCGCGCAGCAGCCGGCACCGTATGGCCGGAGCTTTGTACTGGAAGGGAGTGTGAAGGCTAAACAGAAGACAATCCATGGGGTCTAACCGCTGCAACCTGTCGCGCATCATTTGCAAAGTACTTCAGCCATGAAAGGTCTGCATGCCACCTTGAAGGCCAAACTATCAATAATACAAATACAACCTGGGCACCAGGAGAGAATGATGTTGAAGCGGATGGCCACGCAAAGTGTGTTTCTGTGTGGACTATGCGTCCTTGGTGTGGCAGCCGGTGGCAGCGGTGGTTCTTCCGCACCTTCCGCATCCCCCAGCTATTCTCAACAGGCAACGTACGGTATCCAGACGCTGCAACAATGGTACTCACAAAGTTCGGGTCTCTATGCACCGCCATCAGGCTGGTGGAATGCCGCTAACGCAATTACCGTGCTCGTAAACTACTCTAGAGCCACCGGCAGCACACAATATCTACCTGCAATCGCCAACACATTCAATCATGCAAACAAGGCAAATGGCACTAAGAACTTCATCAACACATACGACGATGACGAGGGTTGGTGGGCGCTCGCGTGGATTGACGCCTACGACCTGACCGGCACTCAGGCCTATCTGACAATGGCTGAGTCGATATTCGCGGACATCGCCACCGAATGGGATACGGGCACATGCGGCGGAGGTGTATGGTGGCAAAAGCCCAACCATTACAAGAACGCCATCGCGAACGAACTCTTTCTTACCGTCGCTGCTTCACTGGCAAACAGGACCACCGGGAGCGCTTCGGCGGCTTATCTGGCGTGGGCGCAAAAAGAGTGGACATGGTTCAAGGCTTCCGGCATGATTAACTCGCACAGTCAGATCAATGACGGGTTGACTGCGACACACCCAAACGCCTGCACAAACAATGGCCAAACGACATGGACATATAACCAGGGAGTTATTCTGGGAGGGCTGGTGGAACTCTACAAAGCCGACCAGGACCCAACGCTATTGTCCCAAGCCGAGGCAATTGCCAACGCGGCAATCGCCAGCCTGGCGGTGCAAGGCATTCTGATCGAGTCGTCTATTTCCGGAAACGACGCGCCACAGTTCAAAGGCGTTTTCGTCCGCAATTTGGTGGTCCTCAATGACGCCGTTCACAACCCCCATTACAAGACGTTTGTCGATGCGAATGCCAACAGCATCTGGGCAAACGACCAAGGACGCAACTATGAGTTTGGAGCTTTGTGGCAAGGGCCATTTGATTCAGCCGACGCCATTCGCCAATCGTCTGCGCTGGATGCGCTGCTTGCAGCAATGGAGCTTCAATAACACGAACAGGAATTCTTCATTCACTACCGGTCCTGCATCCCGATGCTGCTGGGATAGATGAGGGAGCGAGGGAGCTGTTCGTCGCAGTGGGCGCCGATCGCGATCCGCAGCCAGTACGTCGCTTCCCCACGTTTACCCGCGATCTTCACGCACTGGCCGACCGACTTCAGCAGTGCGGAATTGGCTCCGTCGCGATGGAGTCAACCAGTGTCTACTGGATTCCTATTTATCAGATCCTGGAGGCTCGCGGCCTCGAGGTCTGCCTGGTCAACGCACAGCATGTGAAGAACGTGCCGGGACGCAAAACGGACGTCTCCGACTGCCAGTGGCTTCAGTACCTCCACTCGGTCGGTTTGCTGCGAGCCAGCTTCAGACGCCTGGCGCGATCTGCGCTGTACGCGCTCTCTGGCGGCACCGCGGCAGCCTGGTCCAAATGGTGGCTGAGCACATCATGCATATTCAAAAGGCGCTGGACCAAATGAACCTGCAAGTTCACCGCCTGCTGACCGAGATCACAGGCTTGAGCGGATTGCGCATTCTCGATGCGATTCTTGTCGGTGAGCAAGACCCGCTCACACTCGCCCGACTTTGCCATAAGCGCGTGAAGAGCAGCGAGAGCACGGTGGTGAAGTCGCTTGAAGGAGACTATCGGCCGGAGCACATCTTCGTGCTGCGGCAGTCCCTGGCAGCCTACCGCTACTATCAGCGGCTGGTGTCGGAAACGGATCAGGAGATTCAGCGCCAGATGGTAGAACTGGAGGCTGCGGACAACGCCCTGGCCAAGATGCCAAAGCGAACCAAGCGCCTGCCATACCAACAGCAGGGGCACGAACCGCGGCTACAAAAATGAAGGAAATGCCGGAGGTGGTGAAGAGATTCTTCAGGTTTGCCAGCTAATCATCAACCGCATAGCCTTCGGTGCCCTCGGCCTTGAAGTCTTCAAGCTTGTCCATCTCGTCGAAGACAAAAACGATCTTGAGCGCGGTACGTTGAAGCTCGCGCTGCATGACTGCGTCGAGCAGGGATCTCAGGCGAGTTTTGCGAAGCTGCAATCCATGCGCAGTTCGCGCGCGCGAGAGACGATATCGTGTTCCGCGGCCTTGGGATGACGCGGCTACTTCGGCTTTCGCGAAACCCCGGAGGTGCTGATTGGCCTTGTTCGTTGGGTGCGGCTTAGGCTGCGATGTCCACTCTGGCGACAGTGGAAAACCCCACGTCGTCGCCGGGCTGCGTTGCTGCAACTGGGCGTCCGATATCAATCGCCTCAGACGTCAGGTATCCTTCGATCGTTTGCTGGCGAGGTTATTCCGGGAAGACCCGGCGCCCTGGGTGTTGAAGGGCGGTTATGCACTGGAACTACGCTTCAAGTCCGCTCGATCCACAATTGATATCGACCTGACCTTGCAGCGGGTCGTGGGGACAGTGGAAGGTAGCGATCCAGTCCGAGCGATACGAGAGATGTTGCAGGCGATGGCCGATGTCTCATTCGATGATTGGTTCGAGTACACGATTGGACCACCCGTTATGGATCTAACCGCTGCCCCTTACGGCGGCGCTCGCTATTCGGTCGAGACACGTATGGATGGAAGGATCTTCGCTCGGTTTCATCTCGACGCAGGCGTTGGTGATGTGGTGATACAGCCTCTCGAAACCGCCGAGTGCCATGACTGGCTCGGGTTTGCAGGAATCGAGAAGCCACGTGTACGGATGATCTCTCGGGAACAGCAATTCGCCGAGAAGATTCACGCTTACACGCTTCCGCGAAGCTCCCCGAATAGTCGGGTGAAGGATCTGGTGGATCTGTCTCTTCTGATCGCAGACAACCAACTTGACCGGCGGAGGGTAATCAACGCATTGCATTTGACCTTTGATCGAAGGGGGACTCACACTTTGCCAACAAGCTTGAGCATACCGCCGCAGGATTGGCAAACGCCCTTCCGGGCGCTCGCTGAAGAATGTGGGCTGCAGACGGACATCACTGCGGTCTTCGACAACGTGCGCGAGTTCCTCGAAAACGTTCTGGTAGGCGGCATGGAGCAGTGAGCGGAGATGGCCAGCAAAAGTTCAGAATCGGTTTCATTCGAGCGGCATGACGAGGAGAATCAGCTGCTGCGGGAAGAGAATGCTAGGCTGCGTCGTGTTCTGGCCGCTCACGGCATCCCTATTCCACAGTTCACACCAGACGATGCATGTCCGGTTCAAACGATTACGCCCGTGGCACTGGAAAACAAGGAGGAACGCGCTCGCAAACGTATCGCACTCTTCCGGAGCCTGTTTCGCGGGAGAGAAGATGTCTATGCGCGGCGATGGGAGAATT
>Ga0302320_10015437_pt1 | contig 15689 bp, 13 predicted proteins | sample Bog_T0_3_FD_202130 | JGI IMG/M metagenome (GOLD analysis project Ga0302320, IMG submission 202130) | Peat permafrost microbial communities from Stordalen Mire near Abisko, Sweden - Bog_T0_3 | ecosystem: Environmental > Terrestrial > Soil > Wetlands > Peat | place: Sweden: Abisko, Stordalen Mire... | reverse complement strand
TTCCGTCCGGCGCATCCCAAGCCCCCCAAAGGGTCGGAAATTACCGGACAGATCGTGCGCTACCTAAACCGGTCATATCGTGTGCTAGCGACACTTCGGGTAAAAATCATTTCTGATAATCAGAATACATGCTATGCTTCTTAATCGAACTCCGCGTGGGCCAGCCCGATGACCGCCTCCGCTCTCTCCACTCCCGCCGCCGGCCAGCGCGAAGCCAATCGCGCCCTTGACGCGACACAAAATATTGATTGTGTTGAAGATTCAGCCGCAGCGTCAAGCGCCGAGCTTGACATCGCTTGACGAAGCTTGACGAAACTTGACGCGCGCCTTGACGCCGTCAATCACGACGGCCGGAAATTCTCGACGAAGCGCGTCAGCGCGGCGAGCGCGATCGCGCAGTCGTCCTCGCTGATCGACTCGGCGGGGTTGTGGCTGACGCCGCCCTTGCAGCGGACGAACAGCATGCCGGCCGGCCAGCGCTGGCCCATCACCATCGTGTCATGGCCGGCGCCCGACGGCAGCAGGCGCGGGTTCGCGCCGACCGCGATGACCGCCGCCTCGAGCCCGGCGACGATCGTCGGGTGGCAGACGTAGCCGGCCGCCTCGTAGGTCGGCGTCAGTTCGTCGAGCCTGACGCCGCGACGCCGGGCGATCGCCTGCATCGCCGCGGCGATGTCGGCGACGGCGCGGCGGCGGGGCTCGTCGAGCGGCGCGCGCACGTCGATCGAGAACCGCGCCCGACCCGGGATGACGTTGACGGCGCCGGGCTCGACCTCGAGCCGGCCTACGGTCGCGACGAGTTCGTCCTCGGACCGCGCGCGGGCTTCGATCGCCAGCATCATTTCGGCGGCGGCGGCGAGCGCGTCGCGCCTCAGATCCATCGGCGACGCGCCGGCGTGACCGGCGCTCCCCGTCACGACGGCGCGCAGCCGCGTCGCGCCGTTGATCGCCGTGACGATTCCGAGCGGCCTGCCCTCGGCTTCCAGCACCGGCCCCTGTTCGATATGCAGCTCGACGAACGCCGCCACGCCTTCGGCGCGCGCCGCGCCGAGACGGTCGGGGTCGCCGCCGAACGCCTTCAGCGCCTCCCGCATCGACACGCCCTCGGCGTCCTTCTGCGCCAGCGTCTCCGGCTCGTTGACGCCGACGAGGCCGCGCGAACCGGTCAACGTGTGAGGAAAGCGGACGCCTTCCTCGTCGCCGAATGCGACGATCTCGATCGCGACGTCGAGCCTTCGCTGTTGCGCGGCGAGGCCCTCGACCACGCTGAGCGCGGCGAGCGCGCCGAGCGCGCCGTCGTAGCGGCCGGCGTCGCGCACGGTGTCGATGTGCGAACCGATCATCAGCGCCGGCGCGCCCGGCCGCCGGCCTTCGTAGCGGGCGCGGACGTTGCCGACCGAATCGATGCGCGCCGACAGGCCGCTCTCGCCGGCCCAGGCGATGAACTGCTGGGCGGCGCGCCGATGCGACGGCGACAGGCAGAGCCGCGTCAGTTTGGGTGGATCGTCGGTGAAGGCGGCGAGCGCGTCGAGCCGCGCCATCAGCCGCCGCGCCTGGCTTTCCGTCGTCGCCGCCATCGTTCGCTCGTCCTTCACTTGCCGGCGAGCGAAGCGCCGGCGAGCCAATGGCCGAGCACGCGGCGCTCGGCGTCGGTCATGTCGGTCAGGTTGTTGGGCGGCATGGCGTGGGTCAGCACCGCCTGCATGCGGATCGCCGGCGCGAGCGCGGCGATGCGCTCGGGCGTGTCGAGCGTCACGCCTTTGGGCGCAATGCCGATCCCGTCCCAGACCGGCTCCGGCGCGTGGCACATGACGCAGCGCGTCTCGATCACGTCGACCACCGCCTGCGGCGCGCGCGGCAGATCGAGGCCTGCGGCGAGCGTCGGCTCGGGCGCCGGCGCGAGACCGAGCTCAGGCCGCATGCCGGGCGAGGACGCCATCGCGACCCAGAACGCCGCCCAGATCGCCACGGCCGCCGCCAGCCACGCCCACCACGGCGCCTTGGCGGAACCTTCCTCGGCGTGCCAGCGGTTGTAGAAATAGCGCACGAGCGCGCCGGCGATGACCACGCAGGTGACGATCGCGGGGATCGCGGCGCGATTGGCGAAGGTCACCGGATAGTGGTTGGACAGCATCATGAACAGCACGGGCAGCGTGATGTAATTGTTGTGGGTCGAACGCTGCTTGGAGGTCTTCACCCATTTCGGCTCGGGCGCGCGGCCCGCGATCAGCGCCGCCACCGACTTGCGCGTGTTGGGAATGATGACCAGGAAGACGTTGGCGGTCATCATCGTCGCCATCAACGCGCCGGTGTGGATCAGTGCGCCGCGGCCGGAGAAGACCAGCGTGTAGGCGTAACTCGTCAGCACCACGTAGCCGAAGCCGACCAGCGCCAGCAGCGCGTCGTTCTTGGCGAGCGGCGACTTGCACAGCAGATCATAGACGATCCAGCCGAGCGCGAGCGACGCGACGCCGATCGCCGCCGCCTGAAACGGGCTGAGCGGCAGCACCGCCGGATCGATCAGGAAGACGCTCGACCGGCCGTAATAGACCCAGCACAGCAGGCTGAAGCCGGAGATCCAGGTCCAATAGGACTGCCACTTGTGCCAGACGAGGTGATCGGGCAGCTCCGCCGGGGCGAGCGTATATTTGTTCATCTCGTAGAAGCCGCCGGCGTGCACCTGCCACGAGACGCCGGCGACGCCCGTCTTCATGCTCGGCATTTTGCGCAAGCCGGCGTCGAGGTGCATGAAGAAGAACGAGGCGCCGATCCAGGCGATGGCTGCGGTCACATGCAGCCAGCGCAGCAGGATCGAACCCCATTCCCAGACATAGGGACCCCACGCCGCCATCGTTTTCTCCGCTCTCGTCCCTCGACCCGCGCCCCCGCCGCGCGGCGCGCCGATTGCGACAATAACGGCGGCTCCCGCGCTTGCCCACGGCGAATCTCAGGAATATTTTGCCCCCGCCCTTGTGGTCGAAGGAGCGCGGAAAAAGGACCGATTGACCGCGTGGAGGCTAGCTTGATGACGCCCTTTCATCGCGCCGCGCTGATCGTCGGGGCCGGACACGGCCTCAGCGCCGCGCTCGCCCGCCGGCTGGCGCGCGAGGGAATGCTGGTGGCGCTCGCCGCGCGCAACGTCGACAAGATCGCCGACGTCGCCGAGCAGACGGGCGCGGCGACCTACGCCTGCGACGCCACCGACCCCGCGGCGGTGCGGCGGCTGTTCGCGCAGGCCGAATCCCGGATCGGCGTCCCCGACCTCGTCGTCTACAATGCGGGCTTTCGCGCCCCCGGCGCGCTGGTCGAGATCGAGCCGGAGGCGGCGCGCGAAGCGCTGACCGTCAACGCCTTTGGCGCATTCCTGGTGGCGCAGGAGGCGGCGCGGCGGATGATCAAGAGAGGCGACGGCGCGATCTTCTTCACCGGCGCCTCGGCGAGCGTCAAGGGTTACGCCCAGTCGTCGCCGTTCGCGATGGGCAAGTTCGCGCTGCGTGGTCTCGCCCAGAGCCTGGCGCGCGAACTCGCGCCGCGCGGCGTCCACGTCGCCCATTTCGTCATCGACGGGGCGATCCGCGGCTCGGGCCGCACGGAAGACCCCGATCGGCCGGATTCGCTGCTCGATCCCGAAGCGATCGCCGAAACCTATCTGCACGCCCTGCGCCAGCCGCGCAGCGCCTGGACCTGGGAGTTCGAACTCAGGCCGTGGGTCGAGCCGTTTTGAAGCGCCGCCGCCAGGGTCAGTCGCGCGAGGCGATCTCGGCCGTCAGCTTGCGGATCATCGCGTCGCCGAAATTGCCGAAGTCGTCGATCGGCAGCACAAACGCGCCGAGGCCGCCGATCACGTTGTCGCGGTAATATTGCGCCAGCCCGCCGGGCGGATTGGTGTGCAGCGCCAGATAACCGCCGGCGGCGGCGGCGCGGCGGTTGTAGATCGACAGACCGTTGACGACCGCGCCGGCCTTGACCGCCGCGTCGCGCGCCTCGGCGACGGCGCGGCCCTGGTTGCTGGTTCCGTCGCCGGAGACGTCGATCACCTTGCGATCAGCCGCGATCCCGCCCTCGGCGAAAAGCCCCAAGGCGAAGTCGAGCGCCGAGCCGATCGCGGTGCGGCCGAGGAACGAGCGCGGCGAAGCGGTCAGCGCGGCGGCGAATTTCTGCGCGTCGGTCGCATTGCGCAGCACCTTCCAGTCGACGACGATCGCCTGCTCGCCCTCGCCCGCCCATTCGACATAGGCGAGCGCGATCGCGCCGTGCGGGCCCGAGCGGATCGCCTCCATCAGCTTGTCGCTGACGATCGCCGCCGCGTAGCCGCGGCGCTGCAGATCGAATTCCTCGTCGTCGATGCTGCGCGAGACATCGGCGGCGAGCACGATCGCCGCGTCGACCGCTTCGTCGCCGCGCGCGGCCGACGCCGCTGCGCCAAGACCGACGATGATCAGAGCCGTCAACGCCGCGCCGCGAAGCATCTTTGGCTCCCGTCGTCAGACCCCCCGACGACGAGCGAAGCCGCGCCGGCCGGCGCGGTCAAGCCAAGTTTGCGTGAAGCGGCGGCGGGCGCCTCAGACGTCGAACTTGACGCCTTGCGCGAGCGGCAGGCTGCGGCCGTAGTTCACCGCGCTGGTCTGGCGGCGCATATAGGCCTTCCAAGCGTCGGAGCCGCTCTCGCGGCCGCCGCCGGTTTCCTTCTCGCCGCCGAAGGCGCCGCCGATCTCCGCCCCGGAAGTGCCCATGTTGACGTTGGCGATGCCGCAGTCGGAGCCGACCTCGGACAGGAACCGCTCGACCTCGCGGATGTCGGTGGCGAAGATCGACGACGAGAGCCCCTGCGGCACGCCGTTGTGCAGCGCCAGCGCCTCGTCGAAGTCGCGATATTTGAGCACGTAGAGGATCGGCGCGAAGGTCTCCTCGATCACCGGGCCGACCTGCGCCGGCATTTCGACCAGGGCCGGACGGGCGTAGAACGCATCGGCGCCGTTGACCTCGACGCGCTCGCCGCCGTGGACGATTCCGCCCGCCGCCTTGGCCTCGGCAAGCGCCTTCTGCATCGCCGTGAACGCGCCGCCGTCGATCAGCGGCCCGACCAGCGCCGACGAAGCGGTCGGGTCGTCGACGGAAATGTCGCGATAGACCTTGGCGAGCTTGGGAACCAACGCCTCATAGACGCTTTCATGGACAATGAGGCGGCGCATCGAGGTGCAACGCTGGCCGGCGGTGCCCATCGCGCCGAAGGCGACGGCCCGCAGCGTCAGGTCGAGATCGGCCGACGGCGTGACGATCGAACCATTGTTGCCGCCGAGTTCGAGGATGCCGCGGGCGAAGCGGCGCGCCAGCCGCTCGCCGACGATCCGGCCCATGCGGGTCGAGCCGGTCGCCGAAAGGACCGGCACCCGCTCGTCGTCGACCAGCGCCTCGCCGACGGCGCGGCCGCAGATCAGCACCGTCAGCAGGTCGCCGGGCGCGTCGGGGCCGAACTTGGCCGCAGCACGGCGGTAAAGCGCCTCGACCGCAAGCGCCGACAACGGCGCCTTCTCCGACGGCTTCCACACCACCGCATCGCCGCAGACGAAGGCGAGCGCCGCGTTCCACGACCACACCGCGACCGGGAAGTTGAACGCCGAAATGACGCCGACGACGCCGGCCGGCCGCCACGCCTCGGTGAGCTTGTGGTCGGGACGCTCGGACTGGATCGTCAGGCCGTAGAGCTGGCGCGACAAGCCGACGGCGAAGTCGCAGATGTCGATCATCTCCTGCACTTCGCCGAGCCCCTCCGACTCGACCTTGCCGACCTCGATCGTCACCAGCCGGCCAAGTTCGGCTTTCGCGGCGCGCAATTCCTCGCCAAGCAGGCGGACGAGCTCGCCGCGGCGCGGCGCCGGGACGCTGCGCCATTTGAGGAAGGCGGAATGGGCGCGGCCGACCGCCTCCCTCGCGTCGGCGACGGTCGCCTCGTCGAGCGTCGCCAGTAGCCGGCCGTCGATCGGCGACTGGACGACGAGCCCCGCGCCCTTGAGGCGCCGGGCGTCGACGCCGAGCGACTCGAGGATGCGGCGAGCTTCGCCAGCGAGCTTGGAATCGGCGACGTGGACAGTCATGAGCGGTTCTCGACAGTTTGGCGTCGACGCCGGAGCTAGACCCGAGCGTCGACGAAATGGGCGGCCTGAGCGCCGACTTCGTAGAAGGCTTCGGCCGCATGGCGCAAGGGCGCCGATTTCGGCTCGCTGACCGGCAGCGGCAGGTCGGCCTCGCCGACCGCCCCCAGCGCCAGATCGGCGAGGCAGCGCCCGAACACCGTGCCGGGCGCGATGCCACGACCATTGTAGCCGCTGAACGAGACGACGTTGCGCGCCAGACGGTGGAAGCGCGGCAGATTGTCGGACGTCATGCCGATCATACCGTACCACTCGCCGTCGAAGTCGACGCCGGCGAGGCGCGGGAAGAGCTTGGCGAGCGCGCGGCGCGCCCAGGCGCGGTGGATCGGAAGGCCGGTCCCGCGCAGCGCGCCGACGCTGCCGAACACCAGCCGGCCCGCTTGGTCGAAGCGGAACGAGCTCAAGACCTGGCGGGTGTCCCAGCAGCCTTGCCGCCCCGGCAGGATCGCGCGCCGGGTCGCCTCGTCGAGCGGAACGGTGGCGAAGTTGAAATAGGGCAGATGGGTCAGCTCCGCCCGCAACTCGGCCCACGGCGCAACCGTATAGGCGTTGGTGGCGACGAGTACCCATTTCGCCCGCGCCGCGCCCTGCGGCGTGCGCAAGATCCAGCGATCGCCATCGGCGTCGCAGCCGAGCGCCGGGCTGGACGAGAAGACGCGCGCGCCGGCCGCGATCGCGGCGCCGGCGAGGCCGCGCGCGTAGGCGAGCGGCTGGATCGTCCCGGCGCGCTCGTCGAGCAGCGCGCCGGCATAGGCGTTCGCGCCGATCTTGGCCGCCGCCTCGGCCTTGTCGAGCAGGCGCACCGGGGCGCCGCGTGCGCGCCATTGCCGCTCGCGCTCCGCGAGCTCGGCGAGCCCACGCCGGTTGACGGCGCAATGCAGCGTGCCGACGGGTTCGATTTCGCAGGCGATTCCGTGCCTGTCGACGAGTTCGAACACGACGCGGGGCGCATCGCCGAGCAGCGTCAGGAGCCGCTGGCCGTAGGTCTCGCCCAGCGTCTTGGGCAGTTCGTCGGGCATCACCCACATGCCGGCGTTGACCAGACCGACGTTGCGCCCCGAGCCGCCGAAGCCGATCTCGGCGCCGTCGAGCACGGCGACCGTTGCGCCGCCTTCAGCCGCGTGCAGCGCCGCAGAGAGGCCGGTGTAGCCCGCGCCGACGATGGCGACGTCGCATTCGATGTCGACGACCAGCTTCGGCGCCGGCGGCGCCTCTGGGGCGGTCTTTTCCCACAGGCCATGGCTCAACGGATCGCCGTTCATGGCGCGCCCCCCACTCGCCGCGAGAGCCGATCGGAACAGAGCGCGCGTGAGCCGGCCTTCGAGGCCATCGACCTTCCTCCTGTTTCAGAAGATTGCGCGCCGATCCCGCCAAGCGGCAGCGCTTGCCATTCTAAGCTCCACCGGCTCCGCTTGGGAATAGCGCATCTGGCGCCTTGCGGCGATGAGACGCGGGCTCGGAGCGCGCCATCCCACCACGCGGACCTCGGCCGCCGTGGCCTCGGGAATCACCCGGAGTTGCCGCGAACGGCGTGGTCGCGCGACAGTCGAGCCTCAACCGACCCCACGAGGCGGCGATGGATTTCGATAGCCCGACGGCCCTGCGCGCGCGCGTGCTCGCGCTCGAGGAAACGGTTCTGCTGCTCGCCGGCGTGATGGCGAGCTACCCCCAGACGCGGCGCGATCTCGAGGTCCGGTTCGCCGAACTCGCCGCCCACGCCGAGGCGCGGGGCGCATCGGCCGCGGGGAAGATGCTCTATGAGACGCTCGCCGAGCAGATCGCCCAAATGCAATCGCTCATGGGTCTGACCCGACACTGAAGGTCGACCCGACCCTGGGCGACTGTAACAAATCCGTCGCATTGTAAGGCTAGCAGGCGGGCTATAGACGTCGAGCTTGGCGTCAAGGTCAGTGAGCCGGCCATGCCTTCCCCAGCGCGTTCCGAAACCGGCGATCCGCTGCTGCTGACGCCCGGACCGTTGACGACGTCGAAATCCGTCAAGCAGGCGATGGTTCACGACTGGGGGTCGCGCGACGCGACCTTCATTGCGCTCAACGCCGAGGTCATGGAGAGCCTGCCGAGGATCATCCACGGCGAAGGCGCCTTCGTGACCGTGCCGATGCAGGGTTCTGGCACCTTCGCCGTCGAAGCGATGCTGACGACTTTCGTTCCGCGCGACGGCGCCGTTCTGGTCTTGATCAACGGCGCCTACGGCCAGCGCGCCAAGCGCATTCTCGCCGTCGCGGGCCGCAAGGCGTTCGTCCATGAGACCGCCGAGGACACGCCGCCCGACCTCGACGCGGTCGAGCGCATCCTCCTCGAGACGCCTTCGATCACCCATGTCTTCGCCGTCCACTGCGAGACGACGAGCGGCATTCTCAATCCGATCGAAAGAATCGCCGCACTGTGCGCGCGCTGCGGCAAGCGGCTGCTGGTCGACGCGATGAGCGCCTTCGGCGCGCTCGAACTCGACGCACGCTTAGCGCCGTTCGACGCGGTCGCCGCCTCCGCCAACAAGTGCCTCGAAGGCGTGCCGGGGCTCGGCTTCGTCGTCTGCCGGCGCGAAGCGCTCGCCAAGGCCGAAGGCAATGCGACGACGCTTTCGCTCGATCTGCTCGACCAGCGTCGCAATCTCGAGAAGACCGGGCAGTACCGCTTCACCCCGCCGATCCATGTCATCGTCGCCTTCCATCAGGCGTTGCAGGAATTCCTCGCCGAGGGCGGCGTCGCCGGCCGCGGCGGGCGCTACGCGGAGAACGCGCGCATCCTCATCGGCGGCATGCGCTCGCTCGGTTTCGAGACGCTGCTGCCCGACGCGCTGCAGGCGCCGATCATCGCCACCTTCCGCACCCCGAACCACCCGAATTTCGTCTTCCAGCGCTTCTACGATTCGCTGAAGGACCGCGGCTACGTGATCTATCCGGGCAAGCTGACGGTCGCCGACTCGTTCCGCATCGGCTGCATCGGTCGTCTCTATCCCGAGCACATGCGCGGCGCGTTGCAGGCGGTGCGCGAGACGCTGACCGAAATGGGCGTCGCGCTCGCGCCCGCGCCGGCTGCTTGAGAGGAAACGCGATGTCCCAGCATCCGCCGCAGGTCGCGGTCAACGGCCGCGACTACCGTTGGCCTATTGCGCCGACCGTGGTCATCTGCCTCGACGGCTCGGAGCCCGGCTATATCGAGACGGCGATCGACAAGGGCCTCGCGCCCCATCTCGCCCGCCTGATGCGCGAGGGCGCCAACCTGACCGCGCTCAGCGTCATCCCGAGCTTCACCAACCCCAACAACCTGTCGATCGTCACCGGCCGGCCGCCGAGCGTCCACGGCATCGCCGGCAACTACTTCCTCGACCCGGCGACGGGCGAGGAAGTGATGATGAACGACGCGCGCCTTCTGCGCGCCGACACGATCATGAAGGCCTTCGCCGACGCCGGCGCGCGCGTCGCCGTCATCACCGCCAAGGACAAGCTCAGGGCGCTGCTCGCCAAGGGGCTCGAATTCGCCTCTGGGCGTGCTGTCGCCTTCTCGGCCGAGAAGGCCGACCAAGCGACACGGGCCGCCAACGGGCTCGACGGCGCGCTCGCCTTCGTCGGCCAGCCGCTGCCGGCGATCTATTCGGCGGCGCTGTCGGAGTTCGCCTTCGCCGCCGGCGTCAAGCTGCTCGAATCCTTCCGCCCGGACATCATGTATCTGTCGACGACCGACTATGTTCAGCACAAGGCGGCGCCCGACTCGCCAGCCGCGGACGCGTTCTACGCGATGGTCGACCGCTACGTCGGCGCGCTCGACGCCGCCGGCGCGGTCGTCGTCCTGACCGCCGACCACGGCATGAACGACAAGCACCTCGCCGATGGGTCTCCCGACGTGCTCTATCTCCAGGACGTCGTCGACAAGCTCGTCGGCGCCGGCTTGGCGCGCGTCATCCTGCCGATCACCGACCCGTACGTCGCCCACCACGGCGCGCTCGGCTCGTTCGCCACGATCTATTTGCCGCCCGGCGCCGACCGCGCGAAAATCGTCGCCGCGCTCGCCGCCGAACCGGGCGTCGAGGCGGCGATGGAGCGTGAGGAAGCCTGCGCCCGCTTCGAGCTGCCGCCCGACCGCGTCGGCGACATCGTCGTCCTTTCCGGGCGCCACAAGGTCCTCGGGACCACCGCGGCGCGCCACGACCTTTCCGGGCTCGCCGAACCGTTGCGGTCGCACGGCGGCCTGTGGGAGCAGCGCGTGCCGATGATCGTCAACCGCCGCCTCGCCGGCCCGACGCTCGCGCCGCTGCGCAATTTCGACGCCTTCGACATCGCCCTCAACCGGATCGCCCGATGAACGTTCCCGCCGCCCTCCCCTTCCGCCGCGAGGCGATGCGCATCGCGGGCAAGTTGATCGAGACGGGCGAGACGATCGACGTCTTCAACCCCTATTCCGGCGCCGTGGTCGGCGCAGTCCCGGCGGCGCGGCCCGAACATGTGCGCGACGCCTTTGCCCAGGCCAAGGCGTTCAAGCCGCGGCTGACGCGCTTCGAGCGCCAGCGCATCCTGCAGACGACGGCGGAACTGCTGCGCGACCGCAAGGAGACGTTCGCGCGCCTCATCACCGCCGAGTCGGGCCTGTGCTGGAAGGACTCGCTCTACGAGGCCAGCCGCGCCTACGACGTATGGTCGTTCGCGGCGCAACTCGTCATCAAGGACGACGGCGAGATTTATTCCTGCGACATCAGCCCGAACGGCAAGATGCGTAAGATCTACACGACGCGCACGCCGCTCATCGGCGTCGTCGCGGCGATCACGCCGTTCAACCACCCGCTCAACATGGTGAGCCACAAGCTCGCGCCGGCGATCGCCACCAACAACCGCATCGTCCTCAAGCCGACCGAACTGACGCCGCTGACGGCGCTGGCGCTCGCCGACGTGCTCTACGAGGCCGGCCTGCCGCCGGAAATGCTGTCGGTCGTCACTGGCGCCCCGGCGACGATCGGCGACGCGATGGTCGTCGACCCCGACTGCGACCTCGTCACCTTCACCGGCTCGGTCAAGGTCGGCAAGCACATCGCCGAGATCGCCGGCTATCGCCGCCTGGTGTTGGAGCTCGGCGGCAACGACCCGCTGATCGTCATGGAGGACGCCGACCTCGACAAGGCGGCCGACCTCGCGGTGATGGGCGCGACCAAGAATTCCGGCCAGCGCTGCACCGCGGTCAAGCGCATCCTGGTCGTTGAGAGCGTCGCCGACCGCTTTGTCGAGAAAGTGGCGCCTCGCGCCGCGGCGCTCAAATGCGGCGATCCGATGGACCCGACGACCGACGTCGGCACGGTGATCAACGAGCGCTCGGCCAAATTGTTCGAGGCGCGCGTCGCCGACGCGGTCGCCCATGGCGCCGAGCGACTTTCCGGCGGCGAAAGGCGCGGCGCGTTGTTCCCGCCGGTGGTCGTCGACCACGTTCCGTTCGATTGCGAGCTGGTGCGCGAGGAGACCTTCGGACCGGTGATCCCGATCATCCGCTGCCCCGATGACATCGGCGAAGTGATCCGCATTTCCAATTCGACTGCGTTCGGCCTGTCGTCGGGCGTCTGCACCAACCGCCTCGACTACGTCGGCCGTTTCGTCGCCGAGTTGGAGGTCGGAACCGTCAATGTCTGGGAGGCGCCCGGCTATCGCATCGAGATGTCGCCGTTCGGCGGCGTCAAGGATTCCGGCCTCGGCTACAAGGAAGGCGTGGTCGAGGCGATGAAGAGCTTCACCAACATCAAGACCTACTCGCTGCCATGGTCGGCGTGAGATGGCGCGCAAAATCCCGCTGAGCGAAGGCGACGTGAACGCTGGCCCGGCGCGCGCCGCGTGGCGCGCCGGCCTGAGCGAGCGGGCGAGCGCGGCGCTCGAGGAGGACGAGCGCTATTTTCTGCGCCAGTCGCTGTCGACGCCGTGCCTGACTGAAATCGTTCGCGCCGAGGGCGCCTGGCTCACCGACGTCGACGGAAAGCGCATTCTCGATTTCCACGGCAACAGCGTCCACCAGCTCGGCCATGGCCACCCGAGGGTGGTCGATGCGATCCGCCGCGAGATGGAGGCCCTGCCCTTCTGCACCCGGCGCTATGCCAACCCGACCGCGACCGCGCTCGCCCGCCGCCTGATCGAAACGGCCCCGGCAGGGCTCGACAAGACCCTGTTCGCGCCAAGCGGGTCGGCGGCGGTCGGCATGGCGCTGAAGCTCGCGCGCTACGCCACCGGCCGGCACAAGACGCTGTCGTTCTGGGATTCGTTCCACGGCGCAACGCTCGACGCGATCGGTGTGGGCGGCGAAGCGTTGTTCCGTCGCGGCCTCGGGCCGCTGATTCCCGGCGCCGAGCATCTGCCGCCGCTCGACCTTTCGCGCCGCTTCTTCGGCGACGACCATCCGTTCGATCGCCTCGCCGACTTCATCGATTATTCGCTCGACGTCCAGGGCGACGTCGGGGCGCTGATCGCCGAGCCGCTGCGCTGGACGACGGTCGCGGCGCCGCCGGCGGAATTCTGGCCGCGCGTGCGCGAATCCTGCGCGCGGCATGGCGCACTACTGATCTTCGACGAGATCCCGAGCGGCCTGGCGCGTTCAGGCGCGATGTACGCGTGCGAGCGGCTGGGCGCGACGCCCGATATTCTGGTGATCGGCAAGGGATTGGGGGGCGGGATCATGCCGCTCGCGGCCATTCTCGCCGCCGGCGCGCTCGATTGCGCGCCCGACGCCGCGCTCGGCCATTACACCCACGAGAAGAGCCCAGTCGCCTCGGCTGCGGCGCTGGCGATGCTGGCGGCGATCGAGGACGAGGGGCTGATCGCCCGCGCGCGCGATCTCGAGGCGCGCGGCCTCGCCCGGCTCGTCGCCTTGCAGACGAAACACGCGCGCATCGCCGAGGTCCGCAGCTTCGGCGCCTATTTCGGCCTCGTGATCGGCGGCGCGGACGCGCCCGAATTCGCCGACCGGCTGATGTACGCCTGTCTTGCCAAAGGGCTGAGCTTCAAGATCGGCGGCGGCAAGGTCGTCACGCTCTGCCCACCGCTGACGATCGGCTTCGACGATTTCGACGCGGCGTTCGACCGGCTGGAGGCGGCGTTTAGCGAGTTCGGCGGCTGAGCCGCCGCAGCCGTCGCGGCAACGTCACATGAGCTTCACAGGCGCTTCATAGCCTGCCCCTAGGCCGGTCCCGGCTCCACTCCGGCGCCGAAAAAGGTGCATCCATGAAATCGCTAGTCAGCGCTCTGCTCGCCGGCGCGGCCGTCGTCGTCGCCGCGCCCGCTTTCGCCGCTTCCGACGTCGTCACCATCTATGCCGCCGATGGCCTGCACGACGGCAAGGGCAGCTGGTTCGAGACCCAGTTCGACGCCTTCACCAAGGCGACCGGCGTCAAGGTGCAGTATGTCGAGGCCGGCTCGGGCGGCGTCGTCGAGCGCGTCGCCAAGGAGAAGTCGAACCCGCAGGCCGACGTCCTCGTCACCCTGCCCCCGTTCATCCAGCGCGCCGAGGCCGAGGGCCTGCTGCAGAAGTTCAAGCCGACCGCGGCCGATCAGATCGACGGCGGCGACGATTCTTACCAGCCGCTGGTCAACAACTTCCAGAATTTCATCTACGATTCCGCCAAGCTCGACGCGGCGCCGAAAACCTTCGCCGACCTGCTCGATCCGAAGTTCAAGGGCAAGATCCAATATTCGACCCCCGGCCAGGCCGGCGACGGCACGGCGGTGATGCTGCAGGTGATCCACGCCTTCGGCTCGAAGGACGCCGCCTTCGATTATCTCAAGAAGCTGCAGGACAACAACGTCGGGCCGTCGTCCTCGACCGGCAAGCTGACCGCGCTGGTCAACAAGGGCGAGATCTTCGTCGCCAACGGCGATTTGCAGATGAACATGTCGCAGATGGCCGACAACCCCAACATCAAGGTGTTCTGGCCGGCCGGCCCCGACGGCGTGCGCTCGGCGATGCCGCTACCCTATTACGTCGGCCTGGTCGCCGGCGCGCCGGACTCGGACAACGGCAAGAAGCTGATCGAGTTCCTGCTCGCCAAGGACGCGCAATCGACCGTGTCGTCGATCGCGATCGGCGCGCCGGTGCGCAAGGACGTCACGCCGACCGACGCCAACTTCGCCAAGCTGCACGAGGCGATGCAGGGCGTGACAGTCTGGCAGCCTGACTGGGCCGCCGTGCTCAAGGATCTGCCCGACGACGTTGGGCATTGGAAGCAAGCGACCGGAAGCTGACATGAGCCTCGCCGCTTTCGTCGACGAAGCGGCGATCGTCACCGGCGCCGCGGAATTGCGCGGCGCCGCTTCGACCGTCGCCTTCGATCGGGTGAGCGTCGCCTATCGCGGCGCCGTCGTCTTGAAGCCGCTCACCCTCGAAGTCGCGGCGGGCGAGATCCTGGCGATGATCGGCCCCTCGGGCTCGGGCAAGACGACAGCGTTACGCGCCGTCGCCGGCTTCGTGCGCCCGGCGAGCGGCCGCATCCGCATCGGCGGCGCCGACGTCACCGACCTGCCGCCCTATGCGCGCGGCCTGGCGATGGTGGTGCAGAACTATGCGCTGTTTCCGCACATGCGCGTATTCGACAACGTCGCCTTCGGCCTGCACGCGCGCCGCGCGCCCAAGGCGCTGGTCGAGGCGCGGGTCGCCGAGGCGCTGAACGTCGTCGGCATGGCCCAATACGTGCGGCGCAATCCGCGCGAACTTTCCGGCGGCCAGCAGCAGCGGGTCGCCATCGCTCGCGCGCTGGCGGTGCGGCCGAAGGTGCTGTTGCTCGACGAGCCGCTGTCTGCGCTCGACGCCCAGATCCGTCGCTCGATGGTCGAAGAGATCGCGCGGCTGCACGCCGAGCTGCCCGACCTCACCATCCTCTATGTCACCCACGACCAGAGCGAGGCGCTGACGCTCGCCGACCGAATCGCCATCCTCAAGGATGGAATGTTGAGCGCCGTCGGCCGCACGGGCGACCTCTACCGCCGGCCGCCCAACCGCTTCTCGGCGGAGTTTCTCGGCCGCGCCAACCTGCTGCCGGTCGTGGTCGAATCCGACGCCGACGCGGGCGGCTTCGTCGCCGTGCGGGCGGGCGGCGACCGGCTCGTCGTTCCCGGCGCCGATGAGCGCGTCGGCGCGGCGCGCCTGCTGTGCGTGCGGCCGCAGAACGTCACGCTCGCGCCCGACGGCGCACATACCAACCGGCTCGTCGGGACGCTGCGCGAAATCCACTGGCAGGGCGAACTGACCCATCTCGTCGCCGAGGTCGGCGAAGCGCTGTTGCGTGTCGTCGCGACGCGGCTGCCGACGATGCCGACGCGCGGCGAGCGGCTGGAGATGTTCTTCGCGCCCGCCGACGCCAGCCTGATCGCCGAGGACGCGGATGTCTGACGCCGCGGCTTCGCCGCGCGGGACGAGGGTCGATCTCGGCGCGCTGTGGATTGCGCCGCCGCTGATTGCGCTTGCCGTCCTGTTCCTCTATCCACTGACGCTGATCGCTCACGCCGCGGTCTACGATTCCGGCGACGCGCTCAATCTCGCTGCGGCCTGGGCGACGCT
>Ga0302320_10015436_pt1 | contig 15690 bp, 12 predicted proteins | sample Bog_T0_3_FD_202130 | JGI IMG/M metagenome (GOLD analysis project Ga0302320, IMG submission 202130) | Peat permafrost microbial communities from Stordalen Mire near Abisko, Sweden - Bog_T0_3 | ecosystem: Environmental > Terrestrial > Soil > Wetlands > Peat | place: Sweden: Abisko, Stordalen Mire... | reverse complement strand
GCCGATATGGTGCATGCCGCGCATGAAGGTGCGCGTGACGTCGATGCCCTGCTGCATTACGCGATCGCCCTGCCGTACGCCCAACCCGATCATGTCGTCGTCGTCGGCCAGTCGGTCGGCGGCTGGGTCACTGATGGCTACAACAGCGTTCCGCATCCCGGCGTCGCCGCGATGGTCAGCATGGCAGGCGGCCATGGCGGCCACATCCACGATATCCCGAACAACAACTGCAGACCGGACCAGCTTGTCGTCGCGTCGGGCATCCTTGGCAAAACCGCCACCACGCCGATGCTATGGATCTACACCGAAAACGACACCTATTTCGGGCCTGCGCTGGCGAAATCCATGCACGACGCCTTCACCGCCGCCGGCGGCAAGGCCGAGTTCCACCAGTTGCCACCCTTCGCAAAAGACGGCCACACGCTGTTTTTTGGCCCCGGCGGCTCCGCCATCTGGGGGCCGCTGATGGACGCCTACCTGGCCAGGATGGCGGACACCCACTGATCTCCCAGGCAGCGCTGCGGCGGCGGGATCAATACCCCGGCGGGTAATACCCCGGCGGTGGCGCATAGTATCCCGGAGGCGGCGCATAATACGCAGGCGGCGGTGCGTAATACACCGGCGGCGGCGGCGCATAAGCCTGCGACGCGATCACCCCGCCAATCACCGCAGCCGCACCCAGGCCCAGCAGGGCCCCGCCAATCCCCGGACCCCGGTAGTAGCCACGTCCGCCGCCACCATGCCAGCCGCCATGATAACCGCCGCCGCCATGCCAGCCGCCATGCCCGTGCCAGTCCGCCTGGGCCGCCGGCGCCGCCAGCAACCCGGCCGCAATCGGCGCCGCGATCAACAGAGCCTTCAAGCGCATCATGGCCGTAACTCCTTTTTCCCGTCGAACCTCAATGTGGGGAGCCAACATGACCGGATTGAGGCGGCACCGCGCCGCTTTGATGATATCCCGTTCACGTTTGCCGCGATCACCGCCCGTTGGCGACGGCATCCAGCGGCCACAGCGCGGCGTGCCAGCGCACCGCGATCGCCCCGGTCAGCAGCAAGCCCACCACGCAATATCCCGATGCCGTCGCCGCGAAGCCGAACCGTTCGATCAGCCCGCCCGCCGCCAGCAGCCCCAGCGGCAGACCGTAGATCGCCAGCATCCGCACCCCCATCACCCGGCCGCGAAACCGAGCACCCGCGCCGTGCAGTAGCATCACCGCCATCGGCACCATGCACAGGCTCTGCGCGAACCCGGCCAGCACCAGCATCAGCCGCCCGGCTGCGATCCCCGGCACATGCGCGAACCCCAGCAGCATCCCGTACCACACCACCGTGAACACGATCATCATCCTGGCCGGGCGGATCGCGCGCCCGGCAAAGCTGATCGCGATCGAGCCGGCCAGCGCGCCAAACGCGAAGCTCGCCACCAGCGATCCCAGCCCGGTCTGCCCAACATGGTAGATCGACCGAGCGACATACGGGAGCAATCCCAGCGTCAGCGGAAACGCCGTCATGTTGACCAGGAACGCCAGCCACATCGCCGCCAGCGACTCCGGCGTGTCCCAGACATAGGCCAGCCCCTCGCGCAGATCGCGCCACAGCGACAGCCGCCCCATCGTCACGGCAGCGCGCCGCCCGCCGACCCCCAGCGTCAGCCCGAACCCGGTCGCATAGAACCCCGTGATCACCACATAGGCCGGCGCCATCCCCAGCAGCACGAACAGCCCCGCTCCGGCCAGCGACCCCACCACCCGCGCCGAATCCGACGTCGTCCGAGCCACCCCCATCGCCGCCATCAGCCGGTCGGCGGGCATCGTCTCGGCCACCAGCGCGTTGCGCATCGCCAGATCCGACGGCCGGATCAGCCCCACCACCGTGGCGATCGCCAGCACCGCCACCGGCGTCAACACGCCCAGCGCCGCCAGCCCGGTCATCAGCCCGGCCAGCGCCGCATACACCACCCGCATCGCGCACAGCACGTTCCGATGCCCCAGCCGGTCGCCCGCCAAGCCGAACAGCGGCGCGATCAGCGTCCCGGCATATTGCAGCGACCCGTACACCGTCAGCAGCAGCACCGACCCCGTCGCCGTCAGAATGTACCAGCCCAGGATCAGCACCTCCATCTCGCTGGCCCAGGAGGTCAGCAGATCGGCCGGCCACTGAAACCGAAAACTGCGAACGTCGAACGGGGCGAGGATCCCGGACCGGGTGGTCTGCCCCCGCCGCCTCATCGAACCACCCTCACCGGACCGGCATGGCGCACGGCGCCGCATCCGCCCCGCGCGCGGCGGCTCTCAAATCAGGCATGAAACGTTTCCCCGGTTCGTTGACCAGCCCTATCGTCGCCGATCCCCGGCAGGAAACCAAGCGCCCACCACCCCGATTGACTCACGTCAATGCCCGGCACGCCGGCGCGCGCCACCATCCGGCAGCTTTGGGGCCTCCCGAATGCACATCCCCGGCGCTCCCGCCAACCCGCCCGCCCCGGCCCTGCCGGCGAACGCATCCCCCACCCACCCGCCGCGGGGCGGCTTCACCGCACTCACCATCGGCGCCATGGGCATCGTCTATGGCGACATCGGCACCTCGCCGCTCTACGCCCTCAACCAGATTTTCTTCGGCCGCGCCGCCCCCGCGCTGACCCCGGACAGCATCCTCGGCGGCATCTCCCTGGTGATCTGGACCATCACCCTCATCGTCGCGATCAAATACGCGATCTTCGTCCTGCGCGCCCAGAACGACGGCGAGGGCGGCGTCTTCGCCCTTTACGGCCTGCTGCACGAATACAAGCGCCGCGGCACCCAGCTCCTCCTGTGGTCCCTCATGCTCGGGGCCGGCCTGCTGTTCGGCGACGGCTTCATCACCCCCGCGATCAGCGTGCTGGCCGCGGTCGAGGGCCTCAACGTCGCCACCCCCTCCCTCGCCGGCGCCGTCATCCCGGTCACCCTGGTCCTCCTCACCGCGCTGTTCGCGGTCCAGTTCAAGGGCACCGCCCGCATCGGCCGCGTCTTCGGTCCCATCCTGCTGCTCTGGTTTCTCGTCATCGCCGGTCTCGGCGGCACCCAGATCGTCCGCCATCCCGAGATTCTGGCCGCCTTCAACCCGATCCGCGGCGCCGCCTTCCTCTGGCACGGCGGCGTTTACGAGACCCTGCTGATCCTCGGCGCCCTCATGCTCGTCGTCACCGGCGGGGAGGCGATGTATGCCGATATGGGCCATTTCGGCGCCCGCCCGATCCGCACCAGCTGGTTCGCCGTGGTCTACCCCGCGCTGCTGCTGAACTACCTCGGCCAGGGCGCTTTTTTGTTAGGCGGCGCATCCGTCGCCGACGGCAACCTGTTCTTTAGTTTGGTGCCGTCGCCGATGCTCTACCCCATGGTCCTGCTGGCGACCGTGGCGACCGTCATCGCCTCCCAGGCGCTGATCTCCGGCGCCTTCACCCTGGCCTCGCAGGCGATCCGCCTCGGCCTGTTCCCCAGGCTCGTCATCCGCCACACCCATCACGCCCATGCTGGCCAGATCTACATGCCGTTCATCAACTGGGGCCTCTACACCGGCTGCATCCTGCTGGTCGTCCTTTTCGGCTCCAGCGCCGCCCTGGGCGCCGCGTACGGCCTGGCGGTGTCGGGCGTGATGGTGATCACCTCGCTGGCAATGATGCCGGTCGCCCGCTTCTACTGGCACTGGGGCGCCCTCCGCATCGCCTTGCTCTGGGGTTCGCTCACTGCGCTCAACGGCACCTTCCTGCTCGCCAGCACACTGAAATTCCTCGAAGGCGGCTTCGTCCCGCTGACCATCGGCATGTTTGTCTTCGCCGTCATGGTCACCTGGCGCTGGGGCCGCAAAGCCACCTTCGCCGCCTATTCCGCCCGCCCCGCTATGACCATGGCCGCCCTCGTCCGCCTGCACCGCCGCTGCACCGTGTTCATGGAGCGCAACGCCATCCTGATGGCCCCGAAGCCGCTGCGCCTGCCGACCGACCGCGCCCCCGCGCTGCTGCGTTTGTTGTGGGAGCGTTACGGCATCCTGCCGCGCAACCTGATCTTCGTCGAAGTCACCCACCGCAAGGCGCCCTACATCCACGGCGACCGCTACCAGGTCACCGTCTTCGATCGCGACCGCGACCGCGGCAGCATCATCGGCGTCGAACTCCAGTTCGGCTTCATGGAGGAACCCAACGTCGAGCAGGTGCTGGAGGACATGGCCCGCCACAAGGAGATCGACCTGCCAACCAACCGCCACCAGTGGATCGTCCACGTCTCGATGGAGAACCTGCTGCCAAACCGCCGCACCAGCCTGATCGGCCGGCTGCGCTTCCGCCTGTTCGTCCTGCTGCGCCAGCTCTCCCAGCCCGCCCACTACTATTACGGCCTCGGCGACGAGGTACAGCTATCCGCCGAGATCATCCCCGTGCGGTTGCGATAATGAGAATGGATGCCACTCGAAGTTAAAGCCGAGTGGCAGGCGCGCATGGTTGTTAACAGACGCAGCCGATGGCTGCACCGCTCGTTTCGGGCACTGTCCCGGCCAGCATGCCCATTTCCGCGACGACCGTCTGGCCGGGCTGGACGGAGCAATCGTTAGTCGCGAATACTGGAACAGCAATGTATCAACTGATTTTACTCAACCTAAAGCCATGCACCTGAGGTAGATTGTCCCGAAGAATCGACCGCTCCAGGGTTGCGAAACACGAACTGGCACCCAGTGAACTGGCGAGAACAATGCTACACAACAAGCTGCCGCTGATCAATCGTGAGATGCCCGCTGATTCATTAAAAGTCGTCAAAAAAAGCGCACCGGATAGGGCCGTGGGGCAAGTAACGGCCGCAATCAAAAGGGCCAGCTCACGCCCCGCTTTGGGTTGACCATCCATTCCGACCCAAGTATAAGATGAACTATCCACGGAAAGAGTCGCGCATGGTCGGCACCATCTCCACAACCTTGTCTGCGACCTATAACCTGGTGGTCAGCCCGACAACCATTCTCTCGACCGGCGCCGTGGATGTCAGCGCGGTCTATGCGGTGGACGCCGGAGCAAATTTCACTCTCATCAACGACGGGACCGTCAGCAACGCATTCCTGTTTGGTGTCTCGCTCGGCACCGGCAGTACGGTCATCAACGCGGGTCGCATCCACGGCGGGGCTGCAGGTGTCAACCTCGCCGGCGGCGGGACGGTCAATAATCAGTCCGGCGGCGCGATCACCACGAGTCTTGGCTTGTCCACTGGCATCCAGGGCCTCTCTGCCCCGGTCACCGTCACCAATGCCGGGGTTATCTATGGCCAGGGGGGAGGCGCCGCCGGTATCGCTCTCTACGGCGGTGGCACGATCACCAATTTCACCGGCGGCACCATCCAGGCGGTCGGCGGAGGCGCCGCCGGCATCGTCCTTGGTGCCGGCGGGATCATCGACAACAGGGCCGGCGCCACGATCGAGGGCACCAACCCGGCGATCGTGGTCGGAGGCGGCTCGACCACGATCATCAACGCCGGAACGATCATCGGCACGCCGGGCGGATCGGCCAACGGCGTGATCGACTTCACGAGCGCTTTCCCCGTCAGTTCCGCGTCGTTCAGGAATCCGGTTGCCGCCCACGCCGCCGGAACGGTGGTCAACGCGGCCACCATAATCACGCCGGTCGGCAACGCGATCAGCTTCTTCAGCAACCTCGCCAATCGCGTGGTGGACGACCCCGGTGCGGTGTTTGTCGGCACTGTCGACGGCGGCGGCACGCTCAGCACGCTCGAACTGGCATCCGCCACATCGGCCGGCACGCTGACCGGCCTCGGCACCCAGTTCATCAACTTCGGATCGATCGCCTTCGACCCCGGCGCGGACTGGACGGTCGCCGGCAACACCGCCGGACTCGCCGGCACGATCACCGGTTTCGCCCAAGGCGACACGATCGAGGTCACCGGCATCTCCGTCACCGGATCAAGCTACGCCAGCGGTGTCCTGACGCTGCACGACACAGCCGGCGCCGCAACCCTCGATCTGCCTGGAAACTTCACCACCAGCGACTTTCTGGTGACCAATGTCGCCGGCGGCGGCGATGTCGCCCTGGCGCCGATCTGCTACCTGGCCGGCACCCGGATCGCCACGCCTGAAGGCGAAACGACCGTGGAATGCCTCGTGCCCGGTGACAGGGTCATCACGCTCGGCGGCAACGCGCGCCGTGTCGTCTGGATCGGCCAGGGCCAGGTGCTCGCGACCCGCGGCCGCCGCAACGCCTGTCATCGTGCGCAAAGGTGCGCTGGGCGACAACGTCCCGCACAGCGATCTGCGGATCACCAAAGCGCACGCGCTCTATCTCGACGGCGTTCTGGTCCCGGTGGAATTCCTGGTGAACCATCGCACGATCCTGTGGGACGACCACGCTCAGGAAGTAACGATCTACCATATCGAACTTGAGACGCACGACGTGTTGCTGGCCAACGGTGCGCCAGCCGAGAGCTACCGCGACGACGGCAATCGCTGGCTGTTCCGGAACGCCAACAGCGGCTGGGGCTTGCCGCCGCAGGAACCGTGCGCTCCAGTCCTGACCGGCGGCCCCGTCGTGGACGCCATCTGGCAACGCCTGCTGGATCGCGCCGGGAACCGGCGACCCCTGCCGCTGACCGATGACCCGGATCTCCACCTTCTGGTGGACGGGCGGCGCCTGGACGCACAGCAGCGGACCGGGAACGTCCTCGTATTCCGCCTGCCCTCTGCGCCCGCAAGCCTGCGCATCGTATCGCGCGCCGCCTCGCCCGCCGAACTGGGCCTGGCACGTGACTCCCGCACGCTCGGTGTGGCGCTGCGGCGTGTCGTGTTGCGGAAAATCACCCAGTTTCGCATTGTCAAATCCGACGACAAACGACTGAGCGAAGGCTTCCACGCCTTCGAGCCAGGCACCGGCCTTCGTTGGACCAACGGCGACGCGGCCATCCCTGTCGGCCTGTGCGCCGGCTTCACCGGGTCCTTCGAGTTGGTCCTGGATGTTGGCGCCACCACCCGTTACCTCGAACAAGGCGTCGTTCATCAGGCTGCGTGAGCACCGCGCTTCGATCACGCCACCACCCACCCCTCCCGAGGCGGCACGAACCCCCAGCCCGATCACCCCCGGCGCGGTCAGCCGCAGCACCCGCGCCTGGCCCCTGATCGCCGCCGAACCCCTTCACCCGAGGTCCAGAAGCACGTGCACCGGGGCAGGAGGCCTCGCGCCCACGGCGCGGTCAGGCCGTCCGCCGGGCGCGCAAGAAAAAAAGCCACATGAAACATGCCGTTGATCAAGATCAAGGACAGCGCCCTCAGGGACCCTATCTGGTCCCGCAGAACCGTATCTCCGGACTGTGCCGACACGCAGGGCATTGGCCGGACGCGGCTTCATAGTACAGGGAAGGCAAACACCAATGGCGGGGCAGAGTTACCAGGCGATCCAGCGGAACCCCAAATACCAGGAACTCGTCCGGACACGCTCGTCGTTCGGCTGGACGCTCACCGCGGTCACCCTGGTCATCTATTTCGGCTTCATTCTACTGATCGGATACGCGCCGAAATTCCTCGGCATCCCCATGGGCAACAGCGTCATGACCATCGGCCTGCCGATCGGTCTGTTCGTCATCGTGTCCGCGTTCGTGGTGGTCGGGATCTACGTCACCCGGGCCAATTCCACCTATGACCGCCTGACCCGTGAAATCGTCGAGGAGTCGCGCTGATGCACCGCTTCAAACCCGTCGGCATCGCCGCCCTGCTGGCCCTCGTCCCCATGCTGGCCTGGGCCGCGGAAGGCGAGGGAGGCCCCAAACAGGCGACCAACTGGCACGCCATCGTCATGTTCGTGGGCTTCGTCTTCCTGACACTCGGCATTACTTACTGGGCCGCCAGCCGAACCAAATCCGCCGCCCAGTTCTATTCCGCCGGCGGCGGCATCACCGGCCTGCAGAACGGCATCGCCATCTCCGGCGATTACATGTCGGCCGCCTCCTTCCTCGGCATCTCCGGCCTGGTGTACATGTCCGGCTATGACGGCCTGATCTACTCCGTCGGCTTCCTCGTCGGCTGGCCGGTGGTCACCTTCCTGATCGCCGAACCGCTGCGCAACCTCGGCAAATACACGTTTGCGGATGTCGCCTCCTTCCGCCTCGGCCAGACCGAGACCCGCATCCTCGCCGCCTGCGGCTCCCTCGTCACCGTCGCCTTCTACCTGATCGCGCAGATGGTCGGCGCCGGCAAACTGATCCAGATCCTGTTCGGTCTGGATTACTGGATGGCGGTCGTCATCGTTGGCATCCTGATGATCATCTACGTCACCTTCGGCGGCATGCTCGCCACCACCTGGGTGCAGATCATCAAGGCCGTGCTGCTGCTGTCGGGCGCCAGCTTCATGGCCCTCGCCGTGCTCTGGCATTTCGGCTTCAGCCTGGAGGCGCTGTTCTCCACCGCCGTTCGGGTCCACCCCAAGCATCTCGCGATCATGGAGCCAGGCACCCTGGTCTCCAACCCGATCTCGGCGATCTCACTGGGGATGGCGTTGATCTTCGGCACCGCCGGCCTGCCGCACATCTTGATGCGCTTCTTCACCGTGTCCGACGCCAAGGCCGCCCGCAAGTCGGTCTTCGTCGCCACCGGCCTGATCGGCTACTTCTACATCCTGACCTTCATCATCGGCTTCGGCGCGATCACCCTCGTCGCCACCAACCCCGCCTTCCTCGACCCCGTGATTGCCGCCGCCAAGGGACCGCTCGTCGCGATCAAGGGCGGATCGAACATGGCCGCCATCCATCTCGCCAACGCCGTCGGCGGCAACCTGTTCCTCGGCTTCATCTCCGCCGTCGCCTTTGCCACCATCCTCGCCGTCGTCTCCGGTCTCGCTCTGGCCGGCGCCTCCGCCATTAGCCACGACCTCTACGCAACGGTGATCCGCAAGGGCCAGGCAGACGAGCAGGCGGAAATGCGCGTCTCGAAGATCGCCACGATCTGCCTCGGCGTGCTCGCCATCGCGCTGGGGATCATCTTCGAGAACCAGAACGTCGCCTTCATGGTCGGCCTTGCCTTCTGCATCGCCGCATCCTGCAACTTCCCGGTGCTGCTGCTGTCGATCTACTGGCGCGGCCTCACCACCCGCGGCGCCCTGATCGGCGGTCTGCTCGGCCTCGCCTCCGCTGTGATCATGGTGATCCTGTCGCCCGCGGTGTGGGAGCAGACGATCGGCTATGCCAAGGGCAGCGCCCCGTTCCCGTACGAGAACCCGGCACTGTTCTCTATGACCATCGCCTTCGTCGGCATCTGGCTGTTCTCGGTCATCGACAACAGCAGACGAGCAACGGTCGACCGTAACGGCTTCGACGCCCAGTTCGTCCGCTGCCAGACCGGCATCGGCGCAACCACCGCCTCGTCGCACTGAACGGAGCACGTCCCGGACGCGGCATCCTCCGCGTTCGGGACCGCACCCGATGCCCGCCGCCTTCGACCTCGACAATCCCCCGTTCGACCGTCTGACCGCGCCCGAACACGAAACGCTGCGCCAGTCGCTCGACATCGCCTACTACCGTCCCGGCGAGACCATCATCGCCCAGGGCGTCGCGGCCGACTCGCTCTTCATCGTCATCAAGGGTGCCGTCGAAGAACGCGCCGGCGACGAGCTCATGGCCCTGCTTGGCCCCAAGGACACCTTCGACAGCCACGCTTTGGTCCAGGGCCAGAGCCGCCACGCCTTCGTCGCCCGCGAAGAAACCCTGTGCAACCTGCTGCCCCGCCGCGTCGCCCTCGACCTGATCCAGGCCAACCCGCGCTTCGCCGCCTTCTTCTACCTCGAACTCTCCCGCAAGCTCGACGCCCTCGCCCGCGACGAGGAAGACAGCCGCGTCGGCAGCCTGATGCGCGCCCGCATCGCCGACATCAAGCTCGCCCCGGCCGCCTTCATCGACGCCGACGACACTATCGAAACCGCCGGCCGCCGCATGAGCGAGGTCGACGTCAATGCCCTGTTCGTCCGCGACGGCGACCGCATCGGCATCATCACCGGCATGAACCTGTCCAAGGCCGTCGTGCTGAACCGCATGCCGCTTGAAACCCCGGTGCGCCCGATCACCCGCTTCAACGTCATCTCCCTGACGCCGGACGACTTCATCTATTCCGCGCTGATCCTGATGACCAAAACCAACAAGCGCCGCGTCCCCATACACGACGGCACCACCTACATCGGCATCCTCGACGACATCCACGTGCTCGGTTTTCTCGCCGGCAACGCCCAACTGGTCGCCGCCCGCATCGACCGCGCCGCCACCGTCGCCGACCTGACCGAAGCCGCGCGCGACATCGGTGAGCAGGTCCGTCTGCTGCGCCGCCAGGCCGTCAAGGTCGAAGTGATCGCCGAGATCGTCTCCGACCTCAACCGCCGCCTGTTCGCCCGCCTGTTCGATCTCGTCGCCCCCAACCCGGTCCGCACCGCCGGCTGCCTGATCGTCATGGGCAGCGAAGGCCGTGGCGAGCAGACCGTCCGCACCGACCAGGACAACGCCCTGATCCTCGCCGAACCGGTCGTCGAATCCGCCCTCGCCGCCTTCCGCCGCGACTTCACCGAGGCGCTGGAGGCGTTCGGCTTCGCCCCCTGTCCCGGCAATGTCATGGTGCGCAACCGGCTTTGGTCACGCACCGCCGAGGATTACCTCACCACCTTCCACCAGTGGATCGCGCTGCCCAGCCCCGAAAGCCACATGAACGTCGCGATCCTCTACGATGCCGTGGCAGTGGCCGGAAACCCGCGATTACTGGCGAGCGTTAAGGCCGGCCTGATTGAGGCCGTGCGCGGCCGCAGCGCCTTCATGGTGCATTTCGCCCGCGCCATCGATGCCTTCCCGATGCCGATCGGCTTCTTCAACAACCTGCTGATGCGCGACGGCCAGCACGATTCCGTCGATCTGAAAAAGGGTGGCATCTTCCCCATCGTCCACGGCGTTCGCAGCCTCGCGCTGGAACGCGGCATGACCGAAACCGGCACCGCCGAACGCATCGATCGCCTGACCGACATCGGCATCTTCAGCCGCGATTTCGGCCGCGAACTGACCCAGTCGCTGTATTTCCTGATGACTCTCCGCCTCGACGCCCAACTGGCCGCCGCCGGCACCGCCTCCGCCCTCGTCCGCCCCGCCGAATTGTCCTCCATGCAGCGCGATCTGCTGCGCGAGGCCTTCCACGTCGTCAAGCAGTTCCGCGAAATCGTTCGCCACCACTTCAACCTCGGCGCCTTCTGAGGTGATCCCGCGCGCGGTGAAGCGGCTGTTTCATCAGGCCACCATCAGCGACCCGGCGTTCCGTTTCATGTTCCAGCCCGGCCCGCCCAACGAGGTCGTCGCCTTCGACTGCGAAACCACCGGCCTCGACGTGCGCCGCAATGACATCATCACCATCGCCGCCGTCCGCATCCGCGACAACCGCATCCTCACCAGCGAGCGTTTCGAAGCCGTCATCCGCCCCGAAGCCCGCATGAATGTCGACGCCATCAAAATCCACCGCCTGCGCGAGATGGACGTCGCCGCCGGCGACCGCATCCAGCTTGTCATCCCGCAGTTTCTGCACTTCATCGGCGGCCGTCCCCTGGTCGGCTACTACATCGACTTCGACGTCCGCATGGTCGACAAATATCTGCTCAGTCTCAAAGGCTTCGAACTACCCAATAAGCTGATCGAAGTCTCTAAACTATACTATGAACGCAAATACGGCGACGCTCCGCCCGGCACCACGGTCGATCTGTCCTTCGCCGCCATCCTGCGCGACCTCGACCTGCCGGTGCTCGATCAGCACGACGCATTCAACGACGCGCTGACCACCGCGATGATGTATCTGCAACTGACCGACCTGCGCCAGCGCGGCGTCCGCATCCCACGCCAGCGCCAGACCGACCGGCCGCAAACCACGCTCGCCTGATCACCCCGGTCCGCGTTGCAGTCGAGTCTGAGGCGCCGTCTCCCCGTCATGCTGCGTGCAGCATGACGCCATGCACCACCCGCACCGCCGCCGGCATCCCCCAACCGTCATGGCGGGCGCCGGCCCGCCATCCACGCCTTTTCGTCATGACGAGCGTTACGCTTGCCCAGATCCGACACAAGCTGCGGCGTACGGTATCACCCCAACCGGATCGGCCGGTCCGGAAACGTCAGTTGCTCCCGGTCGCGCCAGTCCGGCCGCACATAGTTGATCTCCATCAGCCGCCGAACCCCTTTCAGCCGCCGCTTCTCGAACCCGTGCCACGTCGCCGGCCCGGCCACGAAAATCACCCCCGAATCGAACGTCGCCGCGGACCGCCCCACCCAGCGCCGCTCCGCATCATAAATATCGGTGCCCCATTCCGCCGCCTCCGGCCCGGTGCACAGGTAGATCACCATCGAGAACAGTTTTTCCGGAATGTCGCGATGCGGTTCCAGCCAGGCGCCATCCACGTCCTGGATGTATTCCATCCGCAGATAGCCGCCCTCGGTCCGGATGCCGCAGGTCTCCGCCATCAACCGAGCCACATCGGGGCGCTGCAACGCGTCCGACAGCGACTGGCAGCATGGGAAATCCGCCCGCATCTGCGGCGTAATGAAGCAGCGCGCCGCGTTGTAGCTGCCGCGAGTCCCGTCAGTTGGCCCAAGCTCCGGCGGCCGCACCGGCAGCGACAGAATCCCGGTGCACAGATCCATCGGGAACACATCCACCAGCTTCCAGTGCCGGTACGGGTCCTCCCTGCGTTCGGCCTCACGCACGGATCGGCAGAAATGCAGCGCGATGTCCTCGGCTGCGACGACAGGAGGGTACTGCATCACCGCGCCCCCGGCAGCCGCCGCGGCGCCCAGTCGATCACCTTGCGCAGCAACGGGATCGACTTCGCATAGGCGCTGACGCTGTGCCGCAGATACTCCTTGCGGACATACGCCGCCGAATCGACATAGCAAAGCTGCAGGCTCATCCGCTGCCCCTTCTGCGGCAGGAACCCGTGCCACGAGTGATCGCACACCCGGAACATCAGCATCCGCCCGAATTCCGGCGCGAACTCGAACGCGCAATCCTCCCGGTCGGCACTGCGCAGCACCCGCAGCTTGCCGCGCTCATACGGCCATTCGCGCGAGAATCCCAGCAGTACAGTAATGATCTTGTGCTTGCTGTCGGGATGCGCGTAGCCCTCGTTGTAGTTGCCCGAGGTGTTTCCCATCATCACGATGCAGGGCGGGCATCGACTCAGATCGGTATCGAACTTTTCTTCCACCAGATGGCGGAAACGGGTGCTGAGCAGGTCCTGGACCACCGCATCGAACTGCGGCCCGCGCACCAAGTCCGGCAATCCGTAACTGCCGCGATCCGGAATCCGCGGCGCATCCGCCAGCACGTCGTCCTTCAACCGAACCGGCAGCGCCTGCTCGACATAGGCAAAATCATACGGATCGCGCCGCAGTTCCGCCGCCGCCACCGCGGCCTCGTCAATCATGGAAAGGGGGGCGTCGCTTTCGCTCATCATAAGCATCCTTACGCAACGATGTGCTGGCGATGCGATTGCTCCGGAATGCCTGGGCTGCGCGACCGCACGCATGTGCCGAAGGCAAGGAGCAGTGCATCGTCAATCCCGCGCGCAGTCCGACGCGGCCAGCGTAGCCTTGTCGGTCCTGGCCAACCCCTTCTAGGTCGTTCGACCCGCGGCTGCTTTGACATAAATCAAGCCGCCGCGCCTCAGATCGGTTCCGAAACTGCGTGATGCCCGGCGATAAACCCCTGGCATGTCGCCCGAGCCAGGCCATGCTGACTGAATCCGCCCGCCGACTCGCCGCCGCAATACAGGCCGGGAATGACCGCGCCGTTCATGTCCAGCACTTGGCAGTTGCCGTTGATCCGCAGCCCCGACCGCGTGTCGTGGATCACCGGAGTCGCCCAGGCGGCATAAAACGGCGGCGAGGCGATCCGGTAGCGCGGCGACGGCTTGCCGAAATCCGCATCCACCCCGCTATCGACGAACGCGTTGTACCGCGCTACCGACCGCTCCAGCGCCTCCGGCGGCATCGTCACGCGCTGATATTTCATGACGATGGCGCGCGCCAGGTCCGCCACGCTGCCGGCACTGAAGAAAAACCCCGCCGCCGTATCGACACGCGGCGGCGCCGGCACCCACCCCTCCCGCCGCACCGCATCCGCATCGAAAATCGCCCAGATCGGACCGCCGCCGTTCTGCCCGTCGCCGATCCCCGCCAGCGCCGCGTTCAGCCAGTTGTTCGGGTTCCAGACGATGTTCTTTGCGTTCAGGTAACTTCCCTGCGTATAGGGGTTCACCGACCCGAAGTCGTTCGAGGTGAAAGCCGGCCCGGTCTCGTCATAGAACCGCTGCCCCAGCATGTTCACCGTGATTACATCCTGCCAGTCGCGCACCCGCAGACCGCTCGCCCGAGCTTTGTCGAACACCGCGCTACCGGGCATCCATTGCAGGTTGGTGTAGCCGTACTGACAGCCGATGATGCCCGGCTTGGTCAGGTTGAAGCCGAACTCGCCAGTCTGGTTGTAGAACCCCCACAAGGAGGCACCCACAGCCATCGCCGCGATTTCCCCGCTCGCGTCCTGATCCGACCACGGCATGCCGGCCAGCCCGCAATACTCCTCTGTCAGCCGCGGATCGGCCATACGACGGAAATTCACGTTCCCGGTGGACCCGCCGGTGCCCAGGATCACCGCCTTCCGCGCGCCGATTGCCAGCCGGAGCCCGTTGACCTCCACCGCAACGCCCAGCACCCGTCCGGCGTCTTCCCGGACCAGCGAGACCATCCGGTGCTGCAGCAGGATCTCGACCCCGGCTTTGCGCGCCGCCTGCTCCAGCGGCTGCATCAGCCCGTTGCCCGAGGACAGCGTCGCCCGCACCGCCGGATCGGCCGGCTGGCCGGTCTGCACCATCAGCCAGTCCATCACCGCGACGTGGTTCTCTCGCGGCACCGAGTTGCCGACGGCCCGCCCGCCCGCCGCGTCCGGCGCCTTGTCCACAAACACCACCCCGTGCGCGACCAGCCAGTCGTATGTCGCCGCACTGTGGTCGGCGAAGGCGCGGATGATCTCGCGGTCGTTGTAGCGGTAGTCGGGAAATCCGTTCGGCTCGACCACCGACCAGTCAGTCAGGTCGCGGAACAGCAAGTCAGGAGAATCCGCGATCCCATGCTTCCGCTGCGCGCTGGTGCCGCCGCCCAGTGGCACATTCCCGCCGCTGGTGATGGCGTGCCCGCCGGTATGCGGCTGCGCCTCCACCACGATCACCGACGCGCCCGCCTCCCGCGCCACGATCGCCGCCGGCAGACCCGTCGCGCCGGCCCCGATCACGACGACGTCCGCCTCGCGGTCCCACTGGGGCGGTGCGGCCTGGGCTGCGAGCGGGGCGATGGCGCCGGCGGCCGCTGCGTTCAGGAAGAAGCCGCGGCGTGAGACGCGCGGTCTGTTGGCCATGTCGATCCCCCCGCATTTTGGAGGGTGAATGGTATCAGGGGCAGGGTAGGGGGGCGAGATAGTGCGGAGTCTCTGAGCGATCACGCGCCTTGTTAAGCTACCTGATCGAACGCGGTGTCCAACTAAATGACCGGCGCCTTTTTCAGTTCAGCACCGGCCGGCGGAGGCCGACCCGCCCTCGTTGAAAATGTCATCGCGAGGAGCGAAGCGACGTGACGATCTCCCGGCCGGCCCATAGATGGCTGGGATTGCTTCGTCGCAGCG
>Ga0302320_10015435_pt1 | contig 15690 bp, 11 predicted proteins | sample Bog_T0_3_FD_202130 | JGI IMG/M metagenome (GOLD analysis project Ga0302320, IMG submission 202130) | Peat permafrost microbial communities from Stordalen Mire near Abisko, Sweden - Bog_T0_3 | ecosystem: Environmental > Terrestrial > Soil > Wetlands > Peat | place: Sweden: Abisko, Stordalen Mire... | reverse complement strand
TCTGCCTCGGCAAAGGAGGAAACGAGTTCGGGGGCTGTTTCGCCTTCGGCCGCAACAAGCCTCAGGGGTATCTTCGCAGCCCGAATCGCATTGGCCACCAGGACAGGATAAAGGCCCTGGCCGGCGATAAGCGCCACCGGCTTTCCCGCATCATAATCCTTTGGAAGGAATGAGGAAGGGGAGCTCACGCCTGCGTGCCGTAGTATTTCTTGTAGCTGCGGTAGTACCGGTAGTTCGAATAATATTCGATCCGCCTGGCCGAAATCCCGTTGAGCACGATGCCGAGCACGGTGTTCTTTCCGTTGGCCATCGTTCGAATGAAGAGCTTGATGTGCTTGCGGTACGCCCGGTTGAAGCGGCAGACATAGATGATCTCGTCCGTCCAGTTGGCGATGAGGAGTGCGTCGGTGACGGCGCCCATCGGCGGGGAGTCGACAACGAGCAGCTCAAACTCCTTCTTAAGCTTGTCCAGCAGTTCGCCAAACCGGGGGTCCTCCAGAAGTCCGGTCGGGCTCTTCGAGCGCCCGCCGGTCGTCAGCAGGAAGAGGTTCCCGCTGATATGCGCGATGCCCAGCAGGGGATTCTCGGCCAGGGTGCCGTCAAGGTTCGCTCCGTTCTCAAACCATGGCAGGATGCCGACCGTGTTCTGCTGCTTGTAATGGCGGTGCATCATCGGACGGCGCAGGTCGCAGTCGACGAGCAGCGTCTTTCTTCCCAGGCTCGCGAAACAGCAGGCGAGGTTGCTCGAGACCAGGGTCTTGCCCTCGCCGGGGATCGTGCTGGTGACCAGGAGCGACTTCGGGAAATCGAGCTTGGAATGGATCTTGATCGCGCTGTAGACCCCGAGGAACGGTTCCACCGCCTCCGAGGGCTTGGATGCGCCTCCGTCAAGAAGGAGGGAGTATTTGTCCTCGTTCCTGATCCCTGGGAGGTCGGGGATGATCCCGAGGAGATCGACCCCAATGAAGCTCTCAATATCCCAGGCGCTCTTTATGCGATCGTCAATGAAGCTGAGGCCGATCGCGACGCCGATAAAGGTGAGGACAGCCAGGCCGATCGAGGTCCGCATGATGCCCATCCGGTCGGGTTGATAAGGAGCGCCCGGCGGAATCGCCCCGTCGAGGGGATGCAGCGGGATCTTTTCCAGCTTTGTCGTCGTGCGGGTCTGGTTCAACCGCTCGAGGATTCCGGCGTAATTGGACTCGGCTGCATCGGCCTGCTGCTTGAGCGATCCGAAATCGACCGCCTTGGCCTTCAAGTCGAGCTCCTCCTTCTGCCGGGCCGCATACTCGGTTTGGAGCGAGGCGATGTTTTCCTTGCGCTCGTTGATCGCAGTCTGGAGATCGGTGATCGCCTGATCGTATTCCTTCTGGAGCATGTTCTGCACGACCTGGATCTGACCCTTGATCTCGACCACCTTCGGGTACTTGTCCAGATAGCGCTCCAAGAGCGCTGCCTGCTTCTGCTGCAGTTCGGAGAGCTGGGCGCGCAGGCTGAGCACGGCGCCGTGCGTGGAGATGTAGTCGATGTCGAGGAGATTGCGGCCGGCGGCCCTGTATTCGTTGATCTGCCTGGCGAGGTTCTCACCTTTGATCAGCTCGAGCTTTGCCGTGGTGAGCTGGGTCCCAACCGTGCGCAGGGCGTCGGAAATGAGGTCGAGGCTCTTGTCCAGGGAGACCAGATTGTTGTCCGTCATGTATTTTCCGAGCCTCACCTGGGCGGCTTCGGATTCCTTGCGCAGTTCCTCGACCCGGCCCATGAGGAAACTGACCGCGAAGTCATTCGCGCCGCTCGAGTCGTCGTAGAGCTGCTGCATGAACTGCGCGACGTAACGATTGGCGACGAGGGCCGCCGCCTCAGGATCCTCGTGCGAGACGGACACGCGGATCATGTAGCTCTTCGGCACCGGCTCGGCGCTCATGCCTCCCAGGTTGCCGGCGACGGACGGGGGAGGCTGGCCCGGGAGAAGCTTCTTCATCGCGGGCCGGGTGAGGATCTTCTGCTCCTCGGGCGTGAACGAGGCGACCACCTTGGCCCTAAGCTTCTGGCTCTCGAGGATCTGGATGTAGGTGTTGATGTCGAGTTCCGAGTGCACCGCCGGATCGACGACGCCCTGCGTCGTGACGATCGTCTCGGGCTTTTCAAACTGCATGGTCGCAGAGGCCTCATACATCGGGGTCGCCCTCGACTTGTAGTAGCCGTAGCCGATCGAAAGGAGCAGCGCGAGGGGGAGTGCCACCCACATCCGCTCGCGAAGCATGATGTAGTAGTCGCGCAGGGTGCGGCGCTGGAGGATGTCGTCGTCCTCGCGAATGCCGGCTGGTGCGGGCTGCTTGCCTGGGTGTGCTTCGGACATTGGGTCTCGATTCCTTAAATGATTCGCTCGGGAATGTAGATCACGTCGCCCGGCTCGATGATCATGTTGGCGGCCTGCACCTTGTCCTTGTCCTTGATCTTTCCCTTCATGACGTCCTCAACGTCGACCTCGAACACATGGGCGCTTCCGTCCGGCATTATCCGCGTCACCTTCACGCGGGTTCCCCAGGCCGTGTCCTGAAGCCCGCCGGCCCTCGAAATCATGTCCACGAGTGTCGTCGCCGTCTCGATTGCCAGGGCATACCGGCCGGGGCTTTTGACGTAGCCCTGCACCGACACTTCGCGCGGCGCCAGTTCCTCGACGGTCAGGGTCACCTTGGGGTTCCTCAGGAACTGCCCTGCCACATAGGCTGCTTCGATGGTCCGCTCGGCCTCCTCCAGAGTCTGGCCGGCCACGTGCACCTCGCCGACCATGTTCAGGTTCATGTCGCCTTTGGAATCGACTCGGGCGGTTATGCCGAGGTCATCCTCCTGGAAGATATGAACGCCGAGGCGGTCGTTGGTGATGATCCGGTAGGGGAGGATCCGCTTCGGTTCGGACGGGAGAGCGGCGGATTGCTGGCCGTGGGCCAGGGGCGTAGGCGCGAGGGCAAATCCAAGCAGGCTCCAACCCATGAGGAATCCAACCGTTCTGAGGATCTGTGAGGGCCTAATGCTCATGGATCACCAGCGGGATGACAGCGTGAGTGTCAGGGAGTTGCGGACAAACGTCGCAAAGCCGAGATTGGACCAGTTCTTGAAATAGGCATAGCTGAGCGAGGCATGTAATCGCTCACTAAAAGTATAACTCACGTTGGCATTCCAAGTAAAGTAATAGTCGCGCCGCTCCACGTCGGTTCCGGTCAGCAGGCCGCCGGGACCGAAAAAGCGGTTCTCGCCGCCGCCGATCCCCGTGGCGGCCGACAGGCGGGCGTTGATCGAGTAGGTGGCGTCGAGCGACGCGGCCAGCGTGTCGGTCGTGGCATCGGTGGCGGTAGTCGACAGGCTTTTCGACAGGGATCCGGTGAAGGCCAGCTTTCGGTTGAAGTTCCAGTTCAGCGAAGCGCTCGCGGTGAGATCGGTTATGGATCCCTCCGGCGCGACCGCGGCGGCCGCGATGTCGGCGGCGACTATGCCGTGCGGGTCGCGGATCATGTAGCCGACGCTGAGCGAGCCGTTGATCTCCCAGAAAACCTTGCCGTGGACGCCGAGGTTGAGGCCGTCGTCCGTCGTCGAGGTGCTGCTCGAGCTTTCCTGGTAGCTGTAGTTGTAGCTCGCGAACAGGTCCCGCTGCTCCGAGAGAATGTAAAACAGGCTCAGGCTCGAGGAGTAGGTCGACAGGTTGACGAGGGGCTGGCCGCTTGTCTTCGTGTAGTCCAAAAGCCCGTACGAGAGCGTGCCCGCCAGGGAATAGCGGTCGATGACTGGGTAGTGGAGGTTGAGGCTGGCGTTGTAATTCCAGGAAGTCGTGTAGAGGTTCACCGCGGCGTCCGTCTGGCTCGAGCGAACCGCGTTCAGGTTCAGGGTGCCCGTCGTGCGGCCGGTCGATTTGTCGAACTCGAGCGAGTAGGCCGGATCAAGATTGTCGTACGTGGTGTTCCTCAGGAAGCGGTTGAGCGTGAAGTTGATGTTGGCATTTACGCCGATCATCCCCGCCCGGCGCTGGTACTCGATCGACGCGCTTGCGCTGGTCGTTGTGTCCGAGGTGTTGTCGGAACTGGCACTGATGTTGGTGTCATAGCCCATCGACCAGGTCCCCGACACGTAAATCTTGTCGGTGCCGTCGTTCAATGTCACGAGTGCCCGCGCCGGAACCGCGGCCAGAGCCAAAATGGCCAAGGCGGCCGCTACGGCGCGAATTTTTGCCGGGCAGGTCATGGTCACGGATTGAAGCGGGCACCGGATTTGATGCACGGCCAATCAGGACGTCGTGGGCGTGACCTCGAATTGCACCGGCAGGGTGCTGGGGACAACCGGGACAGCAACGATCACCTGCTGCGTAGTGGTGGTGGTCGACGTGCCGGTGTTTCCGGTCGTGCCGGTATTCTCGCTGATGCCGTCAAATGCCGTGACCGTGCCGGAGGAGTCGTTGCTCGAGGTCGATTCGCCCGGCGTGCCCTGCGCAGCGGCGTTGGCTCCCAGCCCGACTTCCAGTCCTGGCGAGTTCGAAGTCTGGGTGTTTGAGGAGCGGCTTCGCACCTCAAAATACACGGTCTTTTTTGCTGTGCAGGCCATCGTCACCTTGCCTTCCAGCTGTGACTGCTGACCGGAGGGGATATTCTGGATCTTGATCACGGGGGGGGAGCCGGCAGGACCGGCGGTGATGAGGGCCTGTTCGCCTCCCCGCAGCGGACGGCCGCCCGTGTCGACATTTCCCGCCTGCACCGTGCTGTCTCCATCGAGCATCGAAACCGTGGTGACGCCGTTTTCACTCTGGATGACGACCTTCCCGCCGCGGATATTCACCGAGGCGAGCGGCGTCCGGTAGGTCATCGTGCTTCCGGCCACAAGGTTGCTCGTGCACAGGCCGACCGTGCCCCGGGGCAGATAGGCCTGGGTCTGCGACACCGACGGCTCCGTATCCATGTCCGTGCGGTTCGGAACGAAAGGCTCCTGCTCGAAGCGCTTCATCTCAACGCGCGTGTCGGAGTCGAAAAAGATTCCCGTCCCGTTCGAGAACACCATCGCGTTCACCGAGTTCGCCTTCGTCTCGACGACCGTTCCCTGGGCATTATAAACGGACTGCTTGTTCAGGTCGTCGACCTTCTCGCCGGTGTCGATCTGGGCGTCGCCCTCGACGTCTGCCACGTAGAACTTGCTCGTCGGATTGTGGGAGGTCGGCGCCGCATTTGCCAGGGCGGGCAGAAACGCTGCGCCAGTCACGCATACGAAGATGCGCGGCAAGGTGTTACAATATCTAATGGAACTGACATACATGAGAATGGAGCCTGATTTCGAACGATGCTACACCCGCCCCCCGCGAGCGCAAGGAAGGGCGGACGGAGTATTACTACGTATCGAGACCTTTGCCAAGCACTTATAGGCAACATTCCCCGCGCTTAACTGACGACCAAATTCAGGATTTTCCCGGGTACGTAAATGGCCTTGCGCAAGGTCTTCCCCTCGAGAAACGGCGCCACCTTGGGGTGGGAATAAGCAAGTTTCATTGCCTGCTCCTGGGTCGTGCCCGCGGGGACCGACCTGTCGCCGCGGTGCTTCCCATTGACTTGGAATACAAGCGTTTGCTCGCTTGCTGCGATCAGGCGGGGATCGAATTCCGGCCAGAGGGAGCCCTGGATCGGGGAGGTCCCGCCCAGCCGGGACCAGAGCTCCTCGGACATATGCGGGGCAAAAGGGGCGAGCAGCTGCAAAAGTGTGCGCAGGGTCGCCGGCCGGACGCGCTCGGCCTTTTGCAGCGCGTTTGCGAATATCATCATCTGCGAGATCGCCGTATTCAGGCGCAGGTTCTCGATGTCCGAACCGACCTTGCGGATTGTTTCGTGCAGGAGCTTGGCGAGTTCGGGCGGCTCCACCGCGTCGTCGGCGAGTTTCGGATTTGCGGCGCCGTCGGGTCCGACGCATTCCCGCCACACCTTTTGAAGGAAGCGGTGCGCCCCCTCGATCCCCCGCGGATTCCACGGCTTCATGTCCTCCAAGGGCCCGAGGAACATGAGGTACAGCCGGAGGGTGTCAGCGCCGTGGCTTGCGATGATCGTGTCCGGGTTCACGACATTGCCCCGGGTCTTCGACATCTTGGCTCCGTCCTCGCCCAGGATGATCCCCTGGTGAAAGAGTCTGGGAAAGGGCTCATTCTGCGGCACGAAACCGAGGTCGAAGAGCACCTTGTGCCAGAAGCGCGCATAGAGAAGGTGCAGGACGGCGTGCTCCGCCCCGCCGACATAAAGGTCAGGCACGCCCCAGGCGCGCAGGGCCCCGGGGGATGCGAAATTCGCGCTATCGAGGGGGTCGGTGAAGCGCAGGTAGTACCAGCACGAGCCGGCCCATTGCGGCATCGTGTTTGTCTCCCGCCGCGCCCTCACCCAGCCGTCGCCGGCCGGCGCGGGCTCCGCGGCGCACACGGCCTCGCCCGAATTCAGGTTGAACCAGATGTCGAGCCATTCGGTCGCATTGGCCAGGGGGCTCTCGCCGTTTCCGCTCGGCACATAGGAAGCCACCTCGGGGAGGGGGAGGGGAAGGGCGGAGTCGGGAAGCGGCAGGGCGTAGCGGGTCCGCCCCTTGTCGACAAATGTGACAGGCGAGGGTGGGAGATCCCTTGCCCGGACCTCGGCCGCCCGGAGGTAGGCCTCTTCATCGACCCATACGATCGGAATCGGCTCGCCCCAGTACCGCTGCCTGGAGAAGAGCCAGTCGCGCAGCTTGTAATTGACGGCGGACTTTCCCGCCCCGCGCGAGGCCAGGTCTTCGGTGATCTTCCGGATTGCCAGCGGCGATTCAAGGCCCGTGTAGCTTCCGGAATTCGCAAGCAGGCCCGGTCCGACGTAGGGAAGCGGGGCCTGTGCCCCGGCCGGCTCGATAACGGAAACGATGGGGAGCTCGTACCGGCGCGCGAACTCGAAATCGCGCTCATCGTGTGCCGGAACGGCCATGATCGCACCCGTCCCGTAGCCCATGATGACGTAGTCGGCGACCCAGACGGGCACCCGCTCGCCGTTGGCGGGGTTGATTGCGAATGCGCCGGTGAATACGCCGGACTTGTCCTTCGCCAAGTCGGTGCGCTCGAGATCGCTCTTCGCGGCCGCCAGTTTCCTGTAAGCCAGGACCGCCTCGCGCCTGTCGGGGCGGGTGATCGGCTCCACAAGCGGGTGTTCCGGGGCCAGCACCATGTAGGTGCAGCCGAAGAGCGTGTCCGGACGGGTCGTGAACACCCTCAGGGGGCCGAGCGTGGGATCCTCAAGCTGAAAGAGGACCTCCGCCCCCTCGCTGCGCCCGATCCAGGCCTCCTGCATACGCTTGGTGGAGTCAGGCCAGTCGACCCCCTTGAGGTCCGCCAGCAGCCGGTCCGCGTACGCCGTAATGCGCAGCACCCACTGGCGCAGATTCTTGCGCTCGACGGGATGACCGCCGATCTCGCTCTTGCCGTCGACCACCTCCTCGTTGGCGAGGACCGCGCGCAGTTCCGGGCACCACCACACCGGCCTTTCGTCGACGTAGGCCAGGCCCCGCCTGAAAAGCTGCAGAAAGATCCACTGCGTCCAGCGGAAATACCGGGGATCGGTCGTGTCGATTTCGCGGTCCCAGTCGTAGGAGAATCCAAGCGCCTTGATCTGCCTGCGGAAGTTCGCGATGTTGTTGCGGGTGTTTGCAGCCGGCGGAGTCCCTGTCTTGATCGCGTGCTGCTCGGCTGGAAGCCCGAACGCGTCCCAGCCGATCGGGTGGAGGACCTTGAACCCCTTTGCCCGCCTGTAGCGGGCCACGATGTCGGTTGCCGTGTATCCTTCGGGGTGTCCGATATGGAGCCCCGCCCCCGAGGGATAGGGAAACATGTCCAGCACGTAGTACTTTGGGCGCGGCGAGGCGTCCTCCGCGCGGAAGCTGTGGTTTTTGTCCCAGAAAGATTGCCAGTGGCGCTCGATTTCTAAAAAGTCGTATTCTTTGCAGTTTATGCCCATCATTTGGAACCGACCATAGTGAACCCTTCGCCAACACGGTCAATCTCCGCCTCCCATGAAAGGCGGGGAAGGCCATCCGCAATCCTTGCCGCCCTTGCCGCGGGCCTTGCCCTGGCGATGCCGGCGTGGGCGCAGGCGGCCGGGATGGGCAAGAGCTTCAACCGGCTTCTGAATTCCGTGGTGCGGATCGACGTCCGGGAGGTGAACTTCGAGGACGGGGGCAGGCGGCTTGAATCGAGCATCGGCTCCGGAGTCATCCTCTCGGCAGACGGCCTCGTGCTGACCAATGCCCACGTGGTCGGCCCTCGCGCCGTCGAAATCTCGGTCACCCTGGCAAACCTCGAGAACGTGGGGGCGAAGCTCGTCGGCTGGGACCACTGGACCGATCTGGCCCTCATCCGGCTGGACATGGCCGAGATCAACCGGCGCAAGCTCACGTTCGCCCACGCGGAGTTCGGGGACAGCGACAAGCTTTTCCCGGGCGAGACGGTGTATGCGGTGGGAACCCCCTTTGGCCTGACCCGCACGGTGACCAAGGGAATCATCTCGAACACGAGCCAGTACTTCGAGGCCGACCGCGAGGTCGAGGGCTACGAGACGGGGCTATTCAACACCTGGCTGCAGACCGACGCCGCGATAAACCCCGGCAACTCGGGCGGGCCGCTCGTCAACGAGGACGGGAAGGTCGTGGGAATCACCGCCCGCGGCTACATGGGGGCGAACAACCTTGGCTTTGCGATTCCGGCAAACACGGCGAAAAGCGTGCTGGCCGACCTCGTCAGCAAGGGTTCGGTCACGCGCAGCTACATCGGAATCGTGCCCGGGGCGCTCCAGAATCTGGAGGGATTCTATTCGCTCGCCCTGGACACGGGCATGCTTGTCAACAGCGTCGATCCGGGCTCTCCCGGCGAGCGTGCCGGCCTGCGCGGAGGGGACATCCTCCTCGCCGTGGATGACAAGCCCGTGGACGGGCGGTTTCCCGAGCAACTGCCCGCGATACTGAACCGGATCGCCAGCAACCCCGTCGGCACCCATTTGAACCTGTCCGTCAAGCGTGGCACCGACACAAGACTCGTAACGGTGGTGACCGAACGGCTCGAAAGCAGCGTCGGCGAGGAGTGGGCCTTCGACCGTTGGGGGCTCAGCGTGCGGAAGGTCTCGCGGATCTATGCGAGGGAGCACCAGCTCACCGACGAGACGGGCGCCATCGTGATCGGCGTCCAGCCGGGCTTTCCCGCGGATGTCGCCGGCCTGCAGCCGGGCGACATCGTGACGACCATCAACCGGCGGCCCGTGAATTCCCTCGAAATCCTCAAGGACGCCCATGCAGCTTATGTCAAAAAGCCCGAACCGACACTCCTCGAGGCCGAGCGCGACCGCCGGATTTCGCTTTATATTCTGAAGCCATGACGACGATCCCAGCCAAAAGGCTGATTTGCGCCCTTTCGCTCTTCGCCCTCTCGGGCTCCATCGCCGTCCGGGCGGCTTCCCTGCCCGACCTGTGGAAGGAAAGGGTCAAGAGTGTCGTGGCGGTCGACTATTTCACGGAACTTGAAAATGAACGGCGCCCGACGACGGCCTACGGGGTGGCGATCGACAGGCAGGGAACGGTGATCCTCCCCTCGGCCGCCGTGGATCCCCGCGCTTCGCCGCGCCAGCTGAAGCAGTTCAAGGCCTATCTGCCGGGCGACTCCTCCGGCTTTGATGCAGTCTATCTCGGCCAGGACGCATTCACAGGCTGGCATTTCGTGCGGGTGGATCCGAAGCTCGCCGCGCAGCTGACCCCGATAACGACCTGGGCGGCCGCGGGCAAGAGCCCCGTGCCGGAGCTTGCTGAGGAGGTCTGGGGCATAGGCCTCCGGAACAAGGACGAGGATTTCACCCCCTACCTCCTCGAAAGCCATCTCGCCCTGATCCAGTCGCTGCCGCAGCAGATCGGGATCGCGCAGCAGGAGGTGGCCAGTCCGGGCCTGCCGGTCTTCAACCGGGACGGCGTCTTCATCGGCCTCGCCGCGAGCTCGTTCGGGCAGACGTTCCTCCAGTTCTCCCAGGCCGAGCGCGGAGGCACGCCGATCATGCTGATCGACCTTGAGGAGAGCTGCGCCTTCTCGCTGGCGGGCGAGGTGCTGCCGTACCTGGGACGCGTGCCCGGCAACGTGAATGGCCGGCCGCTGGCTTGGCTGGGCGCCTACGGGCTCGAGTCGATGGGCCGCGACGTGGCGAGTTTCCTGAAACTTTCCGACCGCTCGGGCGCGGTTGTCAGCGAGGTGCTGGAGGACAGCCCTGCTGAAAAGGCCGGCATGAAGGACGGCGATGTCATTGTCGCAATCGACGGACAGCCGCTTCCCCGCTTCCGGCCCGACCGGGTCGTGACCGATTACGTGGAGCGGGAGGTCGAGCGGCGCCGTCCGGGCGACCTGATGGCGCTGACGGTCCTCCGCGGCACCGAGCGCGTCGAGCTTAAGGCCGCCCTGGGCGACGAGCCCAAGCTTATCCGGGAGGCGGACCGGAAGTACTTTGACAGGCTGGGCTTCACGGCCCGGGAGTTCGTCTACGGCGACGCCGTTGCCCGCCGGGTCCGCGTCAAGGACTCGGCCGGAGTCGTCGTCTCCTACGTGAAGCCGAACAGCCCTTCGGCCGTCGCCGGCATTGAACCGGACGACTGGATCAAGGAGATCGACGGCAGGCCGGTCAGGTCCTTTGCGGATGGGGCCGACCGGCTTGCGGCGCTTGAGGCGGACACGCTTCGCACGGAATTCGTCCTGTTGATCGGGCGGGGCTCCGGCACCTCGATCCTGCGGGTCAAGCTGCGTTAGGAGGAGCAAATACACGCTATCGTTAGGATTGGCATTGCGGCCCAAAGAATGCTGTATTGTTCCGTCGCATCATGTTTACAGGCATTGTAGAAGAAACCGGGAGGGTGGTTGATTTCGCTCCGCCCGGGCAGGGTATTGAGGCTTGGCGCCTTTGCGTTTCGGCGGAACGGGTCCTCGAAGGGGCCTCCCAGGGAGACAGCATTGCGGTGGACGGCTGCTGCCTGACGGTGGTGCAGCTGGACGGAGGCCGCCTCACTTTCGATGTTCTGGAGGAAACCCGGCGCCTGACTCATTTCTCGCAGCTGCAGCCCGGTTCGGCGGTCAACCTGGAGCGCAGCTTGCGTTTTGACGGCAAGATCGGAGGTCATTTTGTCACGGGCCACATCGACGGGCTTGGGACGATCGAGGCGATGGAGCGGCGGGGAAACGACACCTACCTGAAGGTTCGCGCCTCCGCCGGATCCGGGCGGTACCTCGTCCCCAAGGGGAGCATCGCGATAGACGGCATTTCGCTCACGGTCGCGGAAGTCGCCGGCGACTCCTTCGCGGTCTGGCTGATACCGCACACACTCGAGGTGACGAACTTGCGCGGATACCGCGCCGGGGACACGGTCAACCTGGAATTCGACCTGCTGGGCAAGTATGTCGAGAAGCTGCTGCCCGGCCGCAGGGATTGAGCACCCAGGAGAATGCGCACCGCCCTGACAGCCCTTGCCGACGAATTGCGGCGCCTGAAGACGGCCGGCGTCCAGTCGGTCGCCGTGGCCGACGAGAGCCTGGCTGCGCTGCGCGCAGCCGTGGCCAGAGCTCCGCGCCGAGGGCCTGCCAATCGCCCGCATGCACCGGCTGCCGTCATGGAACTGGCCCCGACTGCCAAGCCGGAGGCGCCGCCCGCCAAGCCAACGCCCGAAATCGCAAGCCCGCCTGTCGTCGCACTTCCGCCGGGAGACAAGGCGGTGCGCTGGGAGGCCCTCCGGGCCGTGGTGACGGCCGACAAGACCTGTTGCTCCAACGTGCGCCCGGGAAAGAAGGTGGTCCTCGGCGTCGGGAGCCTTGACGCCCAGATCATGTTCATCGGGGAGGCGCCGGGAGCCGACGAGGAGGTCCAGGGCGAGCCCTTTGTGGGCCCCGCGGGCCAGCTGCTCAACCGGATGATCTCGGCCATGGGAATCCAGCGCTCCGATGTCTACATAGGCAACATCATGAACTGGCGGCCGCAACTTCCGGTGGGATCGGACGGAGTCCAGTATGGGAACCGCCCGCCCACGTCTGCTGAAATGGCCTACTGCATGCCGTACCTGCTGGCGCAGATCGACATCGTCCAGCCCGCGATCCTGGTTGCCCTCGGATCCACCGCCGCCCAGGGGCTCCTCGGAACCGGGACATTCAAGGCCCTGGGCGAGGTGCGCGGGCTGTGGCGCCAGTTCGCGGGCCGGCCCCTCATGATCACCTACCATCCGAGCTACATTCTCCGCAATTCGACCAACCGCTCCAAGCGGATGATCTGGGAGGATCTGCTGAAGGTCATGGAGCGGGCCGGCCTTCCGATTTCGGAGAAACAGCGGGCGTTTTTCACGGGAAAATGAAGATCAGCCCAAATCCTGCGTTTATGCGCAATCAATTGTCCCGTTCGACCGGCCGCATGGTCCTGGTCATCCTCGGGGTGGCGGGGGCCGGACTTTCGCTGCGGGCGGCCGGCGAGGTCCTCGATTTCGAGGCGGTGCGCGCGCGGGCCCAGGAGCTTTCCCGGGCGCCCTACGAGGGCAAGCCGCGGCCGCTTCCCGACTGGCTCCTCAAGCTCAATTACGACCAGTACCGGGACATCCGCTTCATCCCGACCCAGTCGTGGTGGAACCGCGAGCGGCTGCCGTTTAAGCTTCAGTTTTTCCACCCCGGATTCGTGTTCACCCGGACCGTTCAGGTGAACGAGATCGTCGACGGCAAAGCGAGGCTGATCCCCTTTGAGAGGCGGTTCTTCGACTATGGCCACAACGAGGTCGGGCCGCTGCCGGCCTCCATCGGCTACGCGGGCTTCAGGATCCACAATTTCCTGAACCAGCCCAACGACGAGCTTGGCGTCTTCCAGGGGGCGAGCTACTTCCGGTTCCTCTGCCGGAAGGCCGTCTACGGCCTTTCCGCCCGCGGTCTTGCGATTGACACGGCCGAGCCCACGGGCGAGGAGTTTCCCAATTTCGAGGAATTCTGGGTGCGCCGGCCAGCGCCCGAGGCAAAGGAGATCGTGGTCTACGCCCTCCTCAACGGACCCAGCGTGACGGGCGCCTACGAATTTGCGATAGAGGCCGGCAACGACACGGTCATGCACGTGCGCGCGGTCGTCTACTGCCGGCGCAACCCTACGGTTTTCGGGCTTGCCCCGCTGACGAGCATGTTCTGGCACGGCAAGAATTCGAACGAGGTCACCGACGACTACCGGCCGGAGGTTCACGATTCGGACGGGCTCATGATCAACGCCGGGTCCGGCGAATGGCTGTGGCGCCCGCTCACCAATCCGGCCTCGATGCGGGTCATGTCCTTTGTCGACGACTTGAATCCGCGCGGGTTCGGCCTTGTCCAGCGCGAGCGCGACTTTGCCTCTTACGAGGACCTCGAGGCCAACTATCAGCTCCGCCCGAGCGCCTGGGTGGAGCCCGTCGGCGACTGGGGCCGCGGTTGCGTCCGCCTCGTGGAACTGCATGCCCCGGACGAGACCGGCGACAACATCGTCGCATTCTGGGTGCCGGAGAAGCTGCCGCCGGCGGGGGAGCCGATCGAGGTTGAATACAACGTCCACTGGTTCATGGACCAGATCAAGCCGCCCCTGGGCTATGCCATTTCCACCCGCAACGGCCGCTCGCGGACCTTCGAAACCGACCTTGAGCGCTTCGTCGTGGACTTCGACGGCCCGGCCCTCCGGCGGCAGGACGCGGACTCTGGCATCGAGGCGTTTGTCGAGGCGGGAAGCGGGACCAAGGTCGTTCACACCTCCGTGCAGAAAAACCCGTACAACGGCTCCTGGCGGGCGGCCTTCGCCCTCCGACCCGACGGGTCGGGCCAGCCGGTGGAGCTTCGATGCCAGCTGCGCCGCGCCTCGAAGGTGCTGACGGAGACCTGGAGCTATCTCTGGCAGCCCTGATGGGCCTGGCGGGGACCATCCGATGAGCGAGATTCCGGCCCACATCGAACTGCCGCAGGCCATGCGCCCGGCGACAGGCTCGCTCGAGGCCTGGAACGCCGCCTATGTGCGGGTGGAGGACTATCTGAGGGCGCACCGGATCCACAACCGCCTGCACCAGCTGCGCCTGATCCAGAAGATCCTCGAGCAGGCGGCGGTGCGCCATGCCGCGGACCCCTCGCTCGATCCGACGGTCCTCGCGGCGGAGGAGACCGAGGCAATGATGGACGCCTGGTTTGCGGAGATCCTCGACCAGCGCGGCCAGCCGCACGAGCGGATCGCGGTCGATGGCCGGGTGGCGCTGCTTCTTTGCGACGGCCCGCAAAAGTGGCCCTACGCCTTCCTCGAGGGGGACGAAGTCCCCCCGGAATTCGTCAAGGCGATGCAGGCGAGCTCCATCCGGGCGGGTCCCGACATGGCGGTGTCGAGCATGGTGCCGCGGCCGATCGACCTCGGCCTCTTCACCGAGGCTGCGGGCGAGACGCTGGAGCGCTTTGAGCGCTGGCCTATCCTGCGGACGCTCCTGCTCTGGATGCTGTTCGCGGCGGCCCTGGGCGCGATTTTCCACCTGACCCGTTGAGGCGCACCGTGCAAGCGACCGTCGACGCCCAGATCAGCCGAAAACGCCTCAGCCGCCGGCGTTTTCTGTTCTTTTCGGCGATATTCGTCCTGACGAGTTTCGCGACCTGGTTCATGGCCGACCTCCTGTGGCGGGATGGGATCACCCGCGTCGAGATCGCCCTGCTCGCACTTTTCGTCATCCTCTTCGGCAACGTGGCCGTCGGCTTCTGCTCGGCCCTGGTCGGCTTTTACGTCATCAACCGGGGCGGCGACAGCAGCCGGATCTCGGTGACATTGCCCCCCGAGGAGGAGGAGCCCCCGCTCGCCTCGACCGCAATCGTCATCCCGATCTTCAATGAGGACGTCAGCCGGGTCTTCGAGGGCGTCCGGGTCATCTTCCGCTCCGTGCAGGCGGCGGGACGCCTCGAGCACTTCGACTTCTTTGTCCTCAGCGACTCGAACCAGCCGAACCTCTGGATACAGGAGGAGGTCGCCTGGACCGAGCTGTGCCGGCAGGTCGACGGCTTCGGGAACATTTTCTACCGGAAGCGCCGCCAGGCCATCAACAAGAAGGCCGGCAACGTGGCGGACTTCCTGCGCCGGTGGGGGAAGCGCTACCGCTACATGGTGGTCCTCGACGCGGATTCCATCATGACGGGCGCAGCCCTGGTGAAGCTCGTCTCGATGATGGAGCGAAACCCGCATGTCGGAATCATCCAGACGGCTCCGAGGCTGATCTACGGGGAAACTCTCTACGCGCGGATTCAGAGTTTCGCCAACCGGCTTTACAGCCCCCTCTTCCTCGCCGGGATCAACTACTGGCAACAGCACGAGGGCAACTACTGGGGCCACAACGCGATCATCCGGGTCCAGCCCTTCATGGATCATTGCGCCCTTCCGGCCCTGCCCGGCAGCGAGCCGTTCGGCGGCCGGATCCTGTCCCATGATTTCGTCGAGGCGGCCCTCATGCGCAAGGCCGGCTGGGCCGTGTGGCTCGCCCACGACATCGAGGGCAGCTACGAGGAGAGTCCGCCAACCCTGATCGACTCGGCGAAGCGGGACCGGCGCTGGTGCCAGGGCAACCTGCAGCACGCCTGGCTTCTGACAGCCAGGGGATTCCGCCCCGCCAACCGCTTCCACCTTTTCATGGGCTTAA
>Ga0302320_10015434_pt1 | contig 15691 bp, 17 predicted proteins | sample Bog_T0_3_FD_202130 | JGI IMG/M metagenome (GOLD analysis project Ga0302320, IMG submission 202130) | Peat permafrost microbial communities from Stordalen Mire near Abisko, Sweden - Bog_T0_3 | ecosystem: Environmental > Terrestrial > Soil > Wetlands > Peat | place: Sweden: Abisko, Stordalen Mire... | reverse complement strand
CACAGCAGCCGCCACGGCTCACGCGCCGAACACGGCCAATGATACTCCGGCGCAGACTGTTTCTACCGCTGCACGCGCGGCTGGCCACAACGCGGTGGCAGACGGTGTCGCTTCGACTCCCAACTCTGCGACCGCTGCTCAGCCTGTCGTCAATTCAGCGAGGCTGACTCAGGCGATGGGACAGTCTGAGATGCGGGTTGGGATGCGGTCCAACGAGTTCGGCAACATTTCGATCAACACTTCTACGGTTAAAGAGGGCATATCGGCGCAGATCTCTGTGGATCACAGCGAACTGGCCAAGACATTGGCTGCACATCTGCCAGAAATGCAGGCGAGGTTGGGCAGCAATCAGCAAATGGATGTGCGGATTGATATGAACGGGGAACGAGCCGGGCAGGGGACGGGCGGCGGATCAAACAGCACAAACGGATCAAGCGACGACGCGCGCGGTTCCAGGCGGCAGGCTTCCAGCAATCCTTCAAGCCAATCCGGCGGAGGATTTTCCGGGAGCTCATTTCAACCAGCGGCAGCCGCGGTAGCCACAAGCGACGGACGGTATAACTCCCGTCTCGACGTCAGAGTTTAGTCAAGGGTCACAGCAGTAAAGGAGAAAAGTTTATGAGCAGTCTACCAGTCTTTAGCATGCCGAATACGTTGCATCAATTCAATCCGATGTTTGGGACCGGCCCTCTGAAGTCGACGGGCACAAAGGCCAATGCTTCCAGCACGACGGGCACAACGACTTCGACCTCGGCCAGCAGTGGTTCGCCGGCGAGCATTGGCGCCACATTTCTGAGCCTTCTGGCACAGGAGTTGCAGAATCAGGATCCCACGGCTCCGGTTGATTCAACGGCGATGGTGGGCCAGATGATCTCGCTCAGCCAACTTGGACAGCTGGTTAGCATGAACCAGATACTCAGCGCGGCCAGTTCAACTGCCTCAAGCGGCACTGGTGGAACAAGCGGGACTTCAGGGTCTACCTCTTCGCAGACGTCTCCGAACAGCGCTGCTCTCACGTCGGCAATCGGCGGTATCGCCAACAGTCTTTCACCTTCGACGGCTGGCGCAGCGACCAGCCAACTTCCATTCGATCCGAATACGATGATGCCCCTGGGTTTCGGCAATGCCAACGCGGCAGCGGCATCCATCAATTCAGCTCTTAACACATCAACCATGGGCCTATCCGGCACCAATAACAATCCAACAGGAGGAAAGTAATGGGTTCTTTTGCAACAGCACTCTCTGGACTGAACGCAGCACAATCAATGCTGGCAACCATCTCCAACAACCTTGCGAACATGAATACCGACGGCTACAAGGACCAGACACTGACCTTCGGTGATATCTACGCGCAAGCCACTCAGACCAACGGCAGCGGCGACCCAATTCAGACGGGCAACGGTGTCACGGTATCCGGAACGGACTCAAACTTTGGCGAAGGCAATCTGAGCGCCACCGGCATCTCGTCCAATATGGCCTTGTCCGGTAACGGCTTCTTCGTAACTCAGGGTGTTTCGGGCTTGCCCAACTACACGCGCTCGGGCGACTTTACGACCAATAGCAGCGGCTTTCTTGTGACCCCGGGGGGAGAACTGGTGATGGGATTCCCCGCAACTAACGGAGTTGTAAATGCCTCGGCTGCTCTGCAACCTCTGAATGTCGCCAATGGTCTGACCAGCCCGCCCGTCGCGAGCACCACTATCGGCGTCACGGCCAATCTCGATTCCAATACCGCGGTGGGTGGTACAGCTACCGCGAGCTCGCTTACAGTCTATGACTCGTTGGGAGCAGCGCACACGCTGACCGTTTCCTATACGATGACGGCGCCAAATACCTGGACCTACTCCGTCAGCATTCCGTCTACCGACGTAACGGGCGGCACGGGCACCTCGACAGTCGTTGGGTCGGGCACCCTCAACTTCAACAGCTCCGGCCAGTTGACCTCGACCTCTGCTGTCGTCCCGATTTCGATCCCGAACCTCGCCGATGGCGCGGCTTCCATGAGCCTCACCGGACCGTTTGGAACAGCCACAAATCCGACCATTACCCAGACGGCCGGCGCCAGCGCGACAAGTGCTACCAGCACGGATGGTTATGCAAGCGGCACGCTTTCGAGCTACGCCATTCAGCCGGATGGCACGGTCGAAGGCACCTTCTCCAGCGGGCAGACACTTGCTCTGGGACAGGTCGCCGTGGCCACCTTCGCCAACAACCAGGGGCTCTCGAACGTGGGCAACAACAGCTACCAAGCGACCACCGCATCTGGTCAGGCAGTGGTTGGTGTGGCCGGAACGGGCGGAAAGGGAACGATCGTCGGCGGCTCGGTTGAGGAGTCCAACGTGAATATCGCTTCCGAATTCTCAAACCTCATCGTGGCTCAGCAGTCTTACGGTGCGAATGCCAAGTCGATCACCACGCTTCAACAGCTCTCCCAGGCGGCTCTGGCAATGATTCAGTAGGCGACCGCGATTCAGGTTTCTTAGCGGTGAATTAGGGACCAGGCGCCTGGCTTCAAAGCCGGGCGGCCTGGCCCGTCTATTGTTAGGACTTCTCATTCCTTCCTCACGATTTCGTGGCGCTTCCGCGTTCTCCATCTTGCTGGTGAAAATGCCGTGGCGCGGCTGAAGTCCCTATCCTCAACATCTCCCGTTATTTATCTCCCTTATCGTTGTCGCGAGCGAAGGTTGCACGGCTATGGTCTGAAATGGCCCCTTGATTGCATTAGTAATCGCAAATGACTAATGTGCATGGCCTGCCAATCGCAATCCAGTTCAGAAAATAGCGAATTGTGATGCATTTGTTTGTTGGCAAAGCGATGAAAACTTTTCTGCCTTGGGAGAGAAATAGATGAACACGGCAATGAGCCCGACGGCGCCGAAGCTTGACCCGAAATCGCCGCAGGGCCCGCAACTGGTGGAGAAACCGCAGGACCGCGACCCGTTCGAACAGTTGCCATGGCTGCCGTGCACCCTTGCTCTCGACATTCCCGTGGTCAATTTCAGGGTTCGAGATCTGCTGGGCCTGGTCAAGGGAACCATCGTCGAGACCGCGTATCACCAGAGCAGCGATTTGCCTTTAAAGGTGAATGGGCAACTTGTCGGATGGACAGAATTTGAAGTCGTTGGCGAGCGCCTTGCTGTACGGCTTACGGACCTTTCATGAAGACATTAAGGTTCGCCGCATCCACTCTTGATTCAGTACACTCGCAGCCGTTTCAGGTTCCGTCGGCGCCGTCGTCACAGGCACACCTGCCAGCCGGGGCCGGCTTGCTCTCAATGTTGTGGAGATGGTTCAAAGACAAACAGGTTGCCAGATCCAATACCAAACGGCTTCAGGTGACTTCAAGCGTGTCGCTTGGCGAGAAGCGCTTTGTCGCCGTTGTTCAGGTTGACGGCCGGCAATTCCTTGTGGGCGGTGGAGCGACAGGGGTGTCACTGTTGGCGCAACTGGATAAGAAGGAGTCGTTCGGCGAAGTGCTGCAAGAGACCGCGGCAGTTCATGAAAAGAAGCCGGTCAAGCGGGCGACCAGGCAGGCAGACAAGCCGAGAACGAAGCGAGCCGTGAATCAGGCATGGTGGAGCACCTTATGAAGAGGGTAGCCATGCTGGGCTTGGCGCTGATTTTGGGAGCGCCATCGGCAAAGGCAATGTCGGGGCCAGTTGCAGGAGTGGAGCATTTTATGCCACCCCTGCACGCGATACCGATGCTGCTGGCCGAGGTGCCGATTGAGCCGGCCGCTCCGACTGCTGCATCCCCTGCGGCTCCGGCGGCAGCAAGTCCAAATGAGATAAAAATCACCGGGTTCGGCGGCGGTAATTCGCAATTCACTATCGTTGTTCTGCTGACCTGCCTTACGCTGATCCCTTCCATTCTTATCTGCATGACGCCGTTTGCGCGGCTGCTGGTGGTGTTTCATTTTCTCAGGCAGGCGCTTGGGTTGCAGACCACTCCATCGAATCAGACGCTCATCGGCTTGTCGATGATCATGACTTTTTTTCTGATGCAGCCTATTGGAGCCGCGATATATAAGGATGCGGTCGTACCGCTCCAAGAGGGAAAAATCACGCCGGTCGAAGCGCTGGCACGCGGCGGTGTACCGATGCGCCAGTTCATGTCGCACTATGTTCGCGAAAAGGATGCGGCACTCTTTCTCGATATTGCTAAAGAGCCGCGCCCGGCGAATATCAACGATATTTCCTTTCGCGTATTGCTTCCGGCATACATTCTTTCGGAATTAAAGGCGGGCTTTCAAATCGGCGCGGTTTTATTTCTGCCTTTTCTTGTGGTTGATATGGTCGTCGCCTCCATTACTACTTCTGTCGGCATGATGCAGTTGCCGCCGGTCGTCATCTCCACACCGCTCAAGCTGCTGCTGTTTCTGATGGTGGATGGCTGGCACATTCTTATCGGCGCTTTGATGAGGAGTTTCAACTAATGGGCGTGGATGAAGTAGTTCTGCTGGGCCGGCTCATGTTGCAGGAGGTGCTGATCCTGATTGCGCCGATCCTGATCGCGGCTATCGTCACGAGTCTTATCGTAAACGTGCTTCAGGTGCTGACATCTCTGCAGGATCAGACGCTCTCACATGTACCAAGATTGCTGGTTACGGGCGGAGTTCTTTTCATGATGATGCCGTGGATGTGGCGGCACCTGGCGCACTACACACTCGACTTTTTCACCGACTTTCACAAGGTATTGCAGTAATGAACATATCTTTGATCCAAGTTATCGGAGTGTTGCTGGCCATCGGCATTCGGCTGACGGGCATACTGCTCTTCGCGCCGTTCTTTGGCAGCATGGTGATTCCGACGCGCGTGAAGGTGGTGCTGGTGGTGGCTCTCACGGCCATGCTGTATCCCATGACGGCATCGAAGATTCCGCAGATGACGATGAGCCAGTGGCCGTTGCTGGTGATCAGCGAATTGATGATCGGTGTTGCCATGGGCGTCGTTACAAATCTGGTGTTCGATGGAGTGCAGATGGCCGGACAGATATTGAGCGTGCAGATGGGCTACTCGCTGGTCAATATTCTGGATCCGCAAACGCAGGTGGAATCGACAGTAGTTGCGTCATTTCATCAGACCATCGCAATGCTCATCTTTCTGCGACTCAATGTCCACTTCTGGATCTTGCGCGCGTTGGCACGCAGCTTCGACTATCTGCCGCCGGCGAGTGGGCACTTCAGTGGAAACTTTGTTGCCGCCGCCATGCATGCAGGCGGTGACGTGTTTGCTGTTGGAATCCAGATTGCGGCGCCAGTGCTCTCCGCGACTTTGCTGGCCGACATCGCGCTCGGACTGCTGGGCAAAGCTTCTCCGCAACTGCCGCTGATGTTGCTTGGGCCGGCGGTGAAAAGCGTACTTGGAATTCTCATCCTGATTTCCGCATTGAAGTACTGGCCAGGCATTTTCGAACATATGTTTCTCAACTCGCTCGACCAGGCTGACCGTCTTCTTCATTTAGCACGATAGCAATTGGCACGATAGGAACCTATGGCTGACAGTAGCAAAACAGAACAGGCAACGCCGAAAAAGCGGAGCAAAGCGCGTGAGCAGGGGCAGGTTGCCCGTTCGCGTGAATTGCCCGGTGTGTTTGCTCTGGCGGCCGTAATGGGTGTGACGGCCCTGATGGCGCCTACCGCGGTGACTCACTGGACTGTTCTCTATCGCAATACGCTTTATGCGGCTTCGGGAGATATTGAAGGCAACGGTCCCGTCCTTTTCTGGAGCGCGATTGAAGTGATGCGTTGGATTGTGCCGATTTTGATGGCCGGGATGGCGGTTTCCGTAATGGCTGGATTGGCGCAGGGCGGCGTCAATTTTGCGCCCGAAGCGCTGGCGCTGAAATTCGACCGATTCAATCCGGCTAGCAAGCTGGGCCAACTTGTTTCGCCCGTGGCTCTGAGCAATCTTCTCAAATCGCTGTTGCCGTTTTCCGCCATGCTCTGGATTGCCGTGATCACGGTTCAAGAGCATTGGGAGTCGATGGTTCATGCGTCGAGCCTTGGATTGAGGCCCTTCGCCAGTCTCGTTGGCGGCATGACATTTGAGTTGACCTGGAAGTCGGGACTGGTACTGCTGGCGTGGTCCGCTGTGGATTATGCGCTGACTCTCAAGAAAATGGAGAGCGATCTGAAGATGACCAAGCAAGAAGTGCGGCAGGAATTCAAGGAGACGGACGGCAATCCCCTGATCAAGTCGAAGATCAGACAGATACAGCGGAACATGCGCAAGAAGCAGTCATTGAAGGCAGCCGCGACTGCAACCGTCATCGTAACGAATCCGACTCACTATGCAGTAGCGCTGAAATACGAAGCAGACATGGCCGCGCCCATCGTCGTAGCCAAGGGGCTCAATGTGCTGGCGGAAAAGATCAAGCAGTTGGCGCGCGACAACGGGATCATGCTTGTCGAAAACAGGCCTCTTGCGCAAGCGCTCTACAAGACTGTGGAAGTTGGAGATTCAATTCCGGGAAATCTCTACAAGGCGGTAGCGGAGATTCTGGCACTCGTATTTCGTGCGCAGGCTGAGGTTCGTCGCAGTGAAGCAGAGCGCCGCTCGCGGAATGCATCCGGTCAGAAGACTCAAAACAATATTGGCGGTTCAAATCAGAATCCAGGGACGAAGCGATAATGGAAAAACTTTCAGCAATTCTGCGCAAGACCGGTGATTGGATCGCGCCCATAGCGGCGATTGCGATGGTCTTTGTCATGCTCGTCCCGTTGCCGAGCTTTCTTCTTGACCTGATGCTGACGATCAGCATTACCGCGTCGATGCTGGTGTTGCTGACGGCGATCCAGATTCTTCGACCGGTTCAGTTCTCGGTGTTTCCGAGTCTTCTGCTTTTGCTTACGCTGCTTCGTCTGTCGCTCGACCTGGCCAGCACACGCCGCATTCTGCTGCATGGTAATGAGGGAACATCGGCGGCCGGCAAAGTCATTGAGGCATTCGGGCAGTTCGTAGTCGGCGGCAATTATATTGTCGGCTTCGTGCTGTTCCTGGCCCTTATCGCGATTCAGTTTCTCGTCATCAGCCATGGCGCGGTGCGTACGGCTGAAGTGACAGCCCGCTTCACTCTCGATGCCATGCCGGGCAAGCAGATGGCGATCGATGCCGACTTGAACGCAGGCCTCATCAACGAACAACAGGCTCGTGCACGTCGCGAGCGGGTGGCGAAAGAGGCGGAATTTTGCGGCGCGATGGACGGCGCGGCACGCTTCAGTCAGCGAGATTCAATGGCCACGATTCTTATCATGGCCATCAACATCATCGCCGGATTTCTGATCGGAGTCTTCCAGCAGGGCATCCCTTTTCAGGAGGCTCTGAAGACCTACACCATCCTTACGGTAGGCGATGGCCTGGTAACGATTCTGCCTTCGCTGCTTGTTTCTGTAGCCGGTGGCATCGTTGTTACGCGAGCCGCGTCGAAAGAATCCCTCGGCGTGAATGTGAGCAAGCAGTTGTTGAACAGTCCACGCTTGTTCTGGATCGCTGGCGGCGCGCTCTTCTCCCTGGGCCTGATCCCTGGGCTACCGAAATTCTCATTCTTCACACTTGCCGGCGTGCTGATGTTCGCGGCCTGGAAGATGAAGCCCCAGGTCATCAAGGATGAAATGGAAGAGATGGACGCAGCGGCCAAGGCCGCATTGCCTGGAGGAGCAGCGGCTCCGGCAGTCGATCCTATGGACGCCATTCTCAAGCTCGATGAACTGATGCTCGAAGTAGGTACGGGCCTTGTGCCGCTGGTTGATGCGCAGAAGGGCGGCCAATTGCTGGCCCGCGTAAAGTCGATGCGCAAAAACCTGGCTCAGCAGCTTGGCTTCCTGGTTCCATCGATCCACATTACGGACAATCTCCAACTCAAAGAGCGGGAGTATGTGATCTATCTGCGCGGGGTCGAAATTGCCCGCTGGGAATTGCGCCGAGACTCGCTGCTTGCGATCAGTTCAGGCACCAGCTCGCCTGCTTTGCCGGGTCAGGACACGCGCGAACCGGCATTCGATGTGCCAGCAAAATGGATTGCTCCACAGACGCAGGGGCAGGCAATCGCGGCTGGATATGCGGTCGTGGAGCCAACTTCCGTGCTCGCCGCACATCTGGCGGAGGTCATCAAACAGAACGCGAGCTCGCTCTTGTCGCGGCATGAGACTCGCAGATTGATCGACCGGCTGGCCGAGTCTCATCCAAAATTAACCGAAGAGCTAATTCCCAAGCTCATGAGCCTCGGTGAAGTGCAAAAAGTCCTGCAACAGTTGCTTCGCGAGCAGGTTTCGATTAGAGATCTGGGCTCAATTCTCGAAACGTTGGTCGAAGCGGCCGCATTCAACAAAAATCCCATCGCTTTGGTCGAAGCAGTGCGCCACACGCTGGGACGCGCGCTGATCAAGCCTTTGCTAAACGATCAGGGAGAGCTGAAAGTCGTCACGCTTGATACCACGATAGAAGACGAGTGCCTTCGCGGCTCAAATCAGCAGCAGACTGCCGGAATTTCGACGCCGCAACAGGCAACTTTGGCACGCCGCGTGCTTGATGGATTACGTGCAGAATTTGGGAAAGAAATCAGTTCGGCTCCGCCCGTGCTGCTTTGCTCTTCCCCGGGCCGTTACTACCTTCGCAGGCTGTTGGAGCCGTTCATACCAAGAATCGTCGTCATCTCTCCAGGGGAGATTCCACCCATGACGCCGGTGCAATCCGTTGGGGTCCTCCATTGAGGCATTTAGGGGGAACGCAGGGAACAGGCAAGGCCAGGTTCAAGATCGAGTTCAAGAAAGAATTTTGGGTTTCCGAAGAGGCAAGGTCAATGTGTAAGCGCCTTTCAAAGGGAGTGATTCAATGACAGCAGTAGAATTAGCGTACCGTGAGAACAGCGACGGAATCGACGAGCGCAACGAGCTCGTGATGCGCGAATTGCCGCAGGTTTACTACGTGGCAGCGAGAATCCGCGAGCGGTTGCCCAAGCAAGTCGACATGGAAGATCTGGTCCAAGCCGGCGTTATCGGTCTGCTCGAGGCATGCCGCAACTACGACAGCCTGAAAGACGCACAGTTCTCTACCTTTGCGAAGTTCAGGATCCGCGGCGCAATCGTGGACAGCCTGCGCAAGCTGGACTGGGGCTCTCGCACGCTGCGCCGGCGCGGTCGCGAGATCAACTCCACCGTGGCCAAACTTGAGTCCTCGCTCGGCCGGCAGCCTCTTGAAGAAGAGATTGCGGCAGACATGCAGATGAGTCTGGATGAGCTGCAGAGCACGATGACGCAGTTGGACGGCCTGTACCTGGTCGGGCAGCGGACGAGCCCCTCGCACGACCACGCTGAATCTTACGATCTCATTGAATCGGCGCAGAGTTCTGACGACGATAATCCCTTCAACGTCTGCCTGCAGGGCGAACGGAGAGCACAACTCGTCGAAGCTGTATCGCAGTTGTCTGAGAGGGAGCAGCTGATCCTTTCGCTCTATTACAAGGAAGAACTGACGATGAAAGAAGTCTCAAAAGTTGTCGGCATTGCGGTTTCACGTGTTTCGCAGATCCATGCCGCAGCAATGGTAAAGCTTCGCGCCTCGCTCAATCATCTTAAGGAGCGTTCAAAGGCTCCCGCGCCGGTGCCGGCGCCTGTGCACAAACTGCAAACAAACTATCGTGAAGTAGACAACCGGCATTACGGACGGCATCTGTGACATTTGCGGCGGGATCGGAGAGAGCAATGAAGGCATCCATGGCCAATGCGCAACCGTCGAAACCGCGCAACGTGCACTCCTGCAACTTCCGCTATGCCGGCCGGCTGTCAAATGAAAATGCGCGTGCTTTAACTTCGCTGCACGAGAAATTTGCTCTCAACGTAACTACTGCGCTTGAACTATATCTTGGCGCTTCCTTGCATTTGAAGCTTCTGTCGCTGGAGCAGATGGCAATTGCAGATTATATCGGCGGCATGTCCCCGAACGGTTACCTGCTACCTTGCGCTCTCAATATCATGGAGAGCAGTTTCCTGATGGAGATGGACGCGCCGCTGGTTTTTCCGATTATCGATCTCCTGCTTGGCGGTGCCGGCACACCCGGTGACGATGCGCGCGAGCTTACTGAGATTGATGAAGAGCTCATGCAGAGCGTTACTAACCTGATTGTGATGCAACTGGAACGCTCGTGGCAGACATTGCATGTCTCGCTCACGCCGGGCCGCCCCATCAAGCCTGCAATGATTCAACAAGTTTTTCTGGCAAATGAAAAGCTTGTGCTGCTCATGTTCGAGATGACGGTGGGAAGCACGGTTGGGCCGCTGAACATCGTATTGCCAACATCCTTTGTGGGTATTCTGCTACGGCATTTGAAGGCAGCGCAGTCGAAGAAATTATCGAGTCTTCGCCCCCTGCGCGCACCCAATCTTCGCGAGCGGATTCTCGATTGCGATTTTAGCGTGGCGGCGGATATTACGCAGATTCGAGTGCTGGTGAAAGACCTGCTCGATCTGAAGCCAGGAAAGATATTGAGGATGAAAGCGCCGGTGAAAACCCCCGGACGCCTGACCGTAGAAGACGTGCCGATATTTGAGGCACTGCCAGTTCGAAACGGAGCTCGCAAGGCTGCGCAACTCTTATCCAAGTCGCCGGACTTAGTCGCGACACGGGAGTAATATGACGATGAACCCGACGGCCGCCATGACTTACCAGGCATTCTCGAGCGACTTCTTTAAAGCGCTCGTTGGGGCTCTAACTGAGGCCTGCGAATCAGCCTGGGCTATAACGAGCGGGCCCGATGTTGTCTCGGCGACGGATAGGTCTGACAGCGTCTGCGTGAGGCTGAAACTTGAAGGTAGCCTGCGCGGTGAATTCGTGCTGGAATTCGATCGCGAAGAAGCCGGCACGCTGGCTTCTCAGCTACTTCGCCGTCCCGTGGGGGAATCAGGAATTGATGATTCCGAGGCGCTGCTGAGACTTATCAAGTCAGGGTTGGGCGAGTTTCGTTCCGCCCTCGCCAAGTCGTATGGGACGTTTGAAATCGACGCAGTTTCGAGCGGCGAGTTACCGTCCGACACCGCATATTCTGCCCAGATTATTGCCACGGATGAGAGTTCCAATACGGCATCAATCGTGATGCATATGAACCACGAGTTAACGGAGGCGCTGCAGGTGGATTCCCCGACCGAGAACGTAGAAGAGAACAATGGGACGACAGTGAAAATGGGCGAGGGAGAGGTTGTTCCACCCCAGGTCAACCTGAACCTGGTTATGGATGTGGAACTCAACGTCACTCTACGATTCGGGCGTCGCCAGCTTACCCTGCGCGAAGTTCTCGAACTTACCAGCGGATCGGTCGTAGAACTCGATCGCCAGGTGGACGAGCCGGTCGAACTTCTACTGGACGGCGAAGTAATTGCGAAGGGTGAAGCCGTAGTTATCGACGGTAACTATGGATTTCGAGTCACAGACGTGATCCAACCGGTTTACTCGTCGCTAGTTCGTTGATCGAGATAGTTGAGCACAGCGCAAACAAGTTAGTTATCCAGGAGCGAGAAGCAAATGAACCTGATGAATTCAATTACGACGCCGGCTTGGGTTGCCGGTCTGAAGATTGCCACTTCAAAGTGTGAGCACTGCCACCGGTCGATGGCCCTCAGAAATTTCTCCGCCCGCAAAGCCGGCATCAAGATGGGCGAAGCGTGGTATTGCAGTTCGGCTTGCTTTACCGCTGCGGTAGGAAAGAAGCTTTCGGACCTGATGAATTCAAAAATGGAGCGCGTGAATCGCGGGTCGCGCATGCCCCTTGGACTCAGCCTGATCAATCGCGGAATGTTGACGACCTCTCAATTCAAGCAAGCGGTCCACAAGCAAAAGCAGGCCGGAGTTGAGCTAGGCGAGGTTTTAGTACAGGATGGCACGGTGAGTGAGGAACAGGTAACCGCTGTACTCGCCGCCGAATGGGGTTGCCCCGTATTCTCCGTTCCGAAGCATATGACTCAGAGCGAGGTACAGATTCCATCAACATTGACCCGGCTTTATTCAGCGATTCCATTACACTATGTGGCTGCGACGAAGGTCCTTCTAGTGGGCTTTGTCCACGGAGTCGAGTATCGGTTGCTCTACGCCATTGAGCAAATAACCGGCTGCAAAACGCAGCCCTGCTTTGTAACTCGAAGCGATTTCCAGTTACAAATCGAACAGATTAGCCGGACCGAAGAACGTCTGGGAGAGTCCGCTCCCAGGGGGGTAAAGATCGACAACGTGCAAAACCCCGCCGAAATGGCAAGTATTCTCTGCGGTTACGGAGTCGATCTGGAAGCCGAGGAAGCAAGCATCGGAAAATGCATGGACTTTCTGTGGGCCCGCCTTAAGAGTGGCACGAAGAATTTCGACCTTCTTTTCAAGGCAGGATGATTAACGCCTTTTCGCGTCGTTGTCAACAGTTTGGACACACAGTTTATCGTTTGTAAAGTAGTTTCCCACAATCGAAAGTAACTCTGGTTCCTTGGATAATTCGCCTTTCGTTGCCGATAAGTATGCAGGAGCGAAACGGTGTCCAACAACGCATGGGAATTGGAAGTCGATCATAGCTGGATTCCAGCATCTGCTCACTGGCGCCTTCGTTTTCAGAATCAGAGGAATTTCTCGCAGGAAGCTTCTGGGCTTCTGGATGAAATACCGGTCATGTCGGCGACGGTTCTCGGGCTGGACATAATCCTCCAGGAACCTTTTATCGACCTGCGTCTTGTCTCCGAACTCATACTGAGCGATGTTGGAGCGACGATTCAGATCCTGCGATTGATTGGCAGGGAATACGAATTTGCCCCGGACCGTCCCCGTAGAATAGGTGACTGCATTGCCAGCCTGGACGTGAGCGCCTGGTACGCGGTAATCTCGGCTCGAACATTTCCTTGCGACCGCGATCATGTGGAGACGACCGCCCTTTGGAGGCACTGCTGCGTCATCGCGCAGTATGCGCAGCTTGTTGCGGAGTCGATGGAGCAATTCGCTCCGGAGGATGCCTACTTGGTCGGATTGCTGCATGGCATTGGGGCTTTGCCGACCGTTCTAAGCTGGCCGAGCGGTGATCAAGCAGGCAGAACGGCGAGCGCTCTGCTGGAAATCGAAGATGCTTTGCCGCCCTTTGTTCTTTCTGCTTTGCAAACAATGAATGAACCCGGACCATTGTCCGGATGGAGATTCATTTTAGCTGCTGCACACGAACTGGCAGCCTCGGCAAGGGACTCAGCGGACTAACGGCGAGAGCCATAGGTCCAACCATCAAGATAGTGAGACTGGCAATTAGAGAGCGTCGTTATAACTGCAATCCAGATGTTGAAACACGTGTGTTTCTCATTGACTCCTAATTCATGATGCTGCCTGACCTTTAATTCATTGGTCACCCGCGCGGCGAACGCGTAGAAACTCAATCAAATCAATTCCACTAAGAATGGCCCACGACGTGCATATTAATTCGTCGAGGACAAATCATGAGCAGTGGATACTACGCAGCTTGTACAGGACTCGTCTCCCGGACCGCGGCACTCGATACAATTGCGAACAATTTGGCAAACGTGAGCACTGCTGGCTTTCGGGGGAGCCACAACAATTTCAGCTCGGTCCTCGCTACTGCAGACAACGATGGCCTTTCGACGCTGAACCAGGACGTCAATGATTATGGGGTGTTGAACGGCACGCAGCTCGATTCAACGCAAGGCGCACTGGTGCCGACCAATAACGATCTCGACGTTGCGATCGAGGGCCCCGGCTATTTTGCGGTTGAGGCTCCCTCCGGTGAGGTCTACACGCGCGGCGGAAGCTTCCGCGTGTCGGCGCAGGGGAAATTGATAACTCCTTCGGGCGATCCAGTTATGGGAGACAACGGCCCCATCACAATTGCCGGGCTGCCCATCTCCATCAGTAAAGACGGCACGATAACTGCGAAAGGCGCGATTTCGGGACGCCTGAAGCTGGTCGAATTTCCCCCCACAACAAACATTCAGAGCGCGGGCGGCACTTACTATACAGCGCCCCAGGGCACAGCTATCGATGCTACGAAATCCAAGGTGCGCCAGGGGATGCTCGAGAGCTCGAATGTTAACCCTGTCACCAGCGTAGTGGAGCTGATTGAAGCGCAGCGCAATGTCGAACAGATGCGCCACGCACTAACGATGTTCAGTTCAGAGATGGATAAAACCGCATCGCAGGATCTGCCGCGCGTCAGTTAATACCGCGTCAGTTAATACAAGGTTCGCATCAAGCTTCGTTAACACCGAGAGGATCTGATTATGTTTCGTGCTCTATATACGGCGGCCAGCGGGATGGCGGCTCAGCAGGTGAACCTTGATAACATCGCCAACAATTTGGCGAACTCCGGTACAACAGGTTTCCAGCAGCGTCAGGTGAACTTTACCGACCTTTTGTATCAGAACCAGATCATGCCTGGATCTGCGGCAACGCAGCAGACCACTGTGGCAGCGGGACTGCAGATTGGTCTCGGAACCAGGGTTTCGGAAACCGAAATCATTCAGACGCAAGGCGACTTTACGGCCACTGGAAATCCTCTCGATCTGGCGATTCAGGGCGCGGGATTCTTTCAAATCCAAATGCCCAACGGACAGATGGCATATACGAGGGACGGCTCGTTCCATCCGGATGCGCAGGGAGCATTGGTAACGGCTGACGGCAACCCGTTGCAACCGGCAATTACGATTCCGGCAAACGCGTTAAGCGTGACTGTCGGTAGCGATGGAACGGTCAGCATCACAACGCCAGGACAAACCGCGGCTACGACTGTGGGGACGATTCAAATGGCGCTGTTCATCAACCCCGGCGGCCTGAACAGCGTTGGAAGCAATCTTTATCTACCGACAACAGCGTCCGGCGAAGCGCAGGTTGGAACGCCGGGGGGCGCGGATGGATTGGGGACCATTCAGCAGGGGATGCTTGAGCAATCCAATGTTAGTGTCGTCAACCAATTCGTTGCGATGATCCTGGCTCAGCGGTCTTATGAATCGAACTCACGCGTTGTGAAGGCAGCGGATGAAATGCTGCAACAACTCAACCAGTTATCCCAGTAGAAAATCGGAATAACCAATTCAAGAAGCGACGAAGAGGAAGTATGAACACAAGACAGGCAGCGGCTTTGTTGGTGGCGGCAATGAGTTTGCCGAGCTGGGGTTATTCTCAGTCCCTGTCGCGGGAACACTTTGGAATCACCGAGCAGCAAGTGGCGCAGACTCTATCCAACAAGGGAATTCAGATCGCTGACCTGCGAGTGTCTCTACTTGCCAAGGTAGTCGCGGCAGAGCCGAATCCGGAACTGGATGTTTTGTCGGTTGAACCGCTTGGCCTGCGACGATCCGCTGAGCAGTCGGCGTCGAGTTACATGGTGAAGATTGGTTGCCATTCGGATGGTGTGTGCCTGCCTTTTTATGCGATTGCAAGTCTGAACCAGGGAACCAGAGGAAGTCAGACCAACTCGCAAAGCACCATCCTTGCGGCCGCGAGTACTTCCTCGAAAGCAAATGCCGCCGCCATGATCAAAGCAGGTGCGCACGCCATGCTCATCATGGATGACGGGAGCGTGCAGATCGAAGTCTCTGTCATAACACTTGAGAGCGGCGCCGTTGGAAACAAGATTCACGTTGCGAGCCCGGACCACAAACAGATCTACCTCGCCGAAGTGGTGAGCGCAAATCTGCTTACGAGGAGTTTCTGAAATGGTGCTTTCTCTC
>Ga0302320_10015431_pt1 | contig 15694 bp, 13 predicted proteins | sample Bog_T0_3_FD_202130 | JGI IMG/M metagenome (GOLD analysis project Ga0302320, IMG submission 202130) | Peat permafrost microbial communities from Stordalen Mire near Abisko, Sweden - Bog_T0_3 | ecosystem: Environmental > Terrestrial > Soil > Wetlands > Peat | place: Sweden: Abisko, Stordalen Mire... | reverse complement strand
TGGTGTCGGGTCCCACGGGATCCGGCAAGACCACTTGGACAAAAGCATTGATTCGGGAGATTCCTGCCCACGAACGACTGATTACCATCGAAGACGCCAAGGAACTCGTGCTCGATCGCCATCCGAATCATGTGCGCCTCTTTTATTCGAAGGATGACCAAGGAATCGCCCGGGTAACACCCAAACAGCTTCTCGAATCCTGTTTGCGCATGAAACCCGACAGAATCCTGCTTGCGGAGCTGCGAGCCGAAGAGGCGTTCGATTATCTGCGAAACGTCAATTCTGGCCACCCAGGATCGATAACCAGTGTGCATGCCGCGAGCGCGGAACTTGCCTTCGAACAGTTGGTATTGCTGATAAAGCAAAATTCCGGCGGCCGCGAACTGGCCCGCAGCGATATTAAAAGCCTGCTTTATCTGCTCATCGACGTTGTGATCCAATTCGGCGTCGATCGGCACCAGCGATTCATCAAGGAGATTTGGTACCAGCCCGAGCGCAAACGCTCATGATCGAAGCCGGCATGGCTCATGGATGGCTAGGACTCGCATCCGCATACTGCGCCGTCCAGATTCCAATGCTGGCCGGCCTGATTCGAGGACGCGCAGCATTTCGCGGCTATTGGCTCTCGCCCCTGGTAGCGGTTCCCTTGACTGTCATCGCGGGCACCGGCATGGCGCTGGCTGGTCCATTGACTACGGCGGCGGGCCTGGCGCCTCAGGGTTTGATGCAGATGACGCTCGCCGTCGCAGTTAGTGCGGCCCTGGGATACACCGGCGGCCGCGTTGTTGCCAAAGAAAGTCCGGACGAGGTAACTCACCAGCGAGGCACACTCGTCGAACCTCGCGAACCCGGCATGGCAGGAACAGGCTCACCAAAGATTTGTAATGCGCAGGTGACAGTGGCAGGCGTTCCGATCCCAGTTCAAGACGAAACTAAGCACTTCAAGCTGATCGGCACCACCGGCACCGGTAAAAGTACAGCAATACGGGAAATCCTCCAGACCGCGCTTGCACGCGGCGATCGCGCCGTCATAGCCGATCCGGACGCCGGCTACCAGCGGCACTTTTACGATGCGAGCAGAGGCGATGTCATTCTCAATCCATTCGATCAGCGCTCAGTCAAATGGGATCTGTTCGCCGAAATCAAGAATGACTATGACGTCGACCAATTGGCGTTGTCCCTTATTCCCGACCATGAAGGACCGGATCGAAGCTGGCGGGGATACGCCCGGACCTTTTTTGCCTCGGTAACCCAGCAGGCTCACGGTGCGGGCACATCGGATGTGGGTGAGTTGTATCGCCTCCTGGTTGTCGCCGACGCGGCTGAATTGCGATCCTTGGTGCGGGGAACACCGGCGCAGCCGTTCCTCGACGAGCATAACAGCCGCATGTTCGATTCAATCCGTTCTGTCACCAGTGCTGCGGTTGGCGCGCTTGCCTATATAGCTCGGCAGACGTCGCGCGGGTTTTCTGTCCGGCAATGGGTTGATGAGAAAGCCCCGGGGGTGCTTTTCGTGCCCTACAAGGCCGGCGAAATCGCAGCGTTGCGATCGACGATCTCCGGATGGATGCGCCTGGCGATCTTCGAGGCTATGAACCATGAGCAGGAAGTTGAGGAGTCCACCGGGGCTCAGCGATTATGGTTTGTTGTCGACGAATTGGACGCGCTCGGCCAGATCGACGGCCTCAAGGATGCTCTCGCACGCCTGCGGAAGTTTGGCGGCCGCTGCATTCTGGGGTTCCAATCGGTTGCCCAGGTGTCGGGTACTTACGGTCATGGAGATGCGCATACAATTGTCGAAAACTGCGGCAATACACTTATCTTGCGTTGTTCCGCGAGCGAAGGTGGCGGAACCGCGAGATTCGCCTCTCAGCTGATTGGTGAGCGCGAGGTGCAGCGTACAAGCGTGTCAAGGAGCCGCCGCGCGACGGAGCTTCTGGGCTCCACGACTCGCAGCGAGCATTTGAGCATTGAGTCGGCGGTGCTGCCCTCGCAGATCGAGCAACTCCAAGATTTAACCGGCTACCTCAAATTCGCCTCCGATCCTCGGTGGCAGCGAGTTCGCCTAGATGCGAAGCACGCCTGGGAGCAAACCCGGCCGGGCGGCCATCGGGTGCCCGGCGGGGTCCATCATCCACGCATCCCAGGCGCTCAATGCGACACGAGCCGTGAGTGACGGCATAGCAATATGGACGACGACACGGTAAAAATCGGCCTGCTGATGGAGAGCGCACAGACGCATCAAAAATTGGCAGAGGCCCAGCTCGATAAGCTGCATTCCCATATGCAGGGCCTCGACGATGTCGTGCGGGAGGAGATCCGCCGCACACTGGCCGAGGAACTGCGGGAGCTGACGCAAGAAAGCAAGCGGGCTGCCCTGGCGCTTCGGTGCATCAAGCGAGCGGCAAATCTGCGTGCCTTCCTTTGGAGTATCGGCATCTCCATCACTTGCACGGCAATTCCAAGCGCTATCGCACACTGGACGCTGCCCTCCGATACGGAGATCGCGACATTGCGCGCCAAACGCGATGAACTTGCCTCCGCCGTTTCTCGACTGGAGCAACAAGGCGGCCTGGCGGAGTGGCGGCGCTGTGGCGACTCCGCGCGTCTTTGCGTCCGAGTCGAGCCGAAGTTGCCGGTTTATGGTGACAAGGCTGATTACTACATAGTTAAAGAGATCAAGAAATGAGCTGGCTTACCAGCGAGGGGTTGCGGCAAGGCTATCTGGTGTGGGTCGCCGCGGCCGTCATGATAGCGGCCTCTGGGGGACTGGGCCTCCTACGGCGCAAGCGGTCGGACCTATACAAGCGCGGAGCTCTCGTCGCAGACGGGGTGCGAGTTCAACGGCGCGCTGCGCGGAGCTCGCGAGCTGCCTCCGGAGGGCTGACCCTGGCCGGTATTCCAATCCCGACTAGCGACGAGGCCAAGCACTTTAAACTGATTGGAACCACCGGCACCGGAAAATCAACCGCGATCGGCCAATTGCTGAGGGCCGCGCTCGCGCGCGGCGATCGTGCTGTCTTCGCTGATCCCGATGGCGGCTATCTCGAGCGCTTCCATGAACGATATCGCGGGGACGTGATTCTTAATCCGTTCGAATCTGGATCGGTCAAGTGGGACTGGTACGCTGAAATCAACAATACATATGATATCGAACAGCTCGCCACCGGCCTGATCCCTTCGAGCGATGATCCATCCGGCAGCGAATGGCGGGGTTACGCGCGCACGTTGTTTACTGCGATCGCGCGCCGCTGCCACCAAGCTCGATGGCGCGATCCTGCTATTTTGTGGCGACTGTTGATGGTTGCCACAACTGACGAATTGAGACCGATTGTGGCAGGCACGCCGGCGCAGCCCTTCTTGGAACCGGACAATGCGCGCATGTTCAGCTCTATTCGGTCGGTCGCTGGATCATCGATTGCCGCGCTGGAATATATCCAGGCGCAACGCGCGGCACCTTTCTCTGTCAGGGAGTGGGTAAGAAGGCGATCGTCGCCAGGGATTCTGTTCATTCCGTACAAGGCCGGTCAAATTGCCGCACTACGCTCGATGATCGCCAACTGGATGCGCCTCGCGATCTTTGAAGCAATGAGTCAAACAGACGGGAGCGATCAGCGCTTATGGTTTGTCGTCGACGAACTTGATGCGCTGGGCGCAATCGACGGGCTCAAGGACGCGCTTGCGCGCTTGCGAAAATTTGGAGGCCGTTGTGTTCTTGGGTTTCAATCGATCGCGCAGGTTTCCGGAACCTATGGGGCAGGTGAGGCGCAGACAATCGTTGAGAATTGCGGCAACACGCTCATTCTTCGCTGCTCGGGGAGTGACAGCGGCGGTACCGCGCATTTTGCGTCGCGACTGATTGGAGAGCGGGAGATCCTTAGGCGTAGCACCTCGCGAGGAAGCGACCGCGAGGGGATTTTCGGTGCCGCGGCCCGCCGCTCCAGGAACATTACCGAGAGCTACGTAACTGAACTGGCGGTAATGCCTTCGGAGCTCGAGCAACTGCGCGATCTCACTGGCTACGTCAAGACGGCGTCTTCCCGCCAATGGTTGAAAGTTTCGTTCGCGCAACAAGCCGTCGACCGTAAGGTTTCCTAGCCGCAGAGGTATGGCCATGTCAGCGTCCGCTCCAGACCACGAAGTTAACATCCGCTCCGCCGGTTTCTTCGTCGCAAGAAGACCGGCCGCATGCTTGCGCTGTCGCGAACCGATTTCTCTGATTGCGGTGGCGCTTCCGCAAGGGCACTCAACGCTGGATCCGGATACGGACGGTTGGGAGATCGCGGCCCTCAATGCGTTTACCTTCTATATGGGGTACCTGCCCGACGACGTTGGAAGCCGATTAAAGCAGTATTCATCGTCCTTTAGGTTGGCCTACAGCGAGCAAACACTAGATACCTACTGGGCCAACCACTGCGAACGATGCGCATCTTTACAACCGGACCATGACCTGTTTTGCGAGCCGGGAGGGGCGTTTGCGCCAATTAGCAAGATCGATGCCGCTGCAATCGAGTTGGCCGTAATCGAGGCACCGTTTGAGGCCTCGGCGGCGGGTTACGCTTACCAGCCGGAATTCTTTGGGTTCATGCGCCGGTTCTGAGTTCTACATGGCGCTATATTTTCTGAATCTCAAGAGTTTTGGCCGCTCAAATGGGGGAAGCGCTGTAAGCGCTGCTGCTTACCGGGCTGGGGAGCGCATCCGCGACGAACGAAGCGGCAGGACTTACGATCATTCGGCTCGTCGCGACATCATGCACAAGGAAATCCTATTGCCGGCTCAATTTGCAGAGGCTCCCATGGACTGGGCGCGAGATAGGGCGAGTCTTTGGAACAGTGCCGAACGAGCGGAGTCGCGCAAGAATGCCCGCGTTGCCCGCGAATTCCTCGTGGTGCTGCCAGTGGAACTCACCGCAAGGCAGCGGTTGGGCTTGGCGCGTGAATTTTCCCAGGAGCTTTCTGATCGATATCGATTTGCGGTCGATCTGGCAATTCACGCGCCCCGCGACTTCCCTGGAAGCGATCCTCGCAATTTCCATGCGCATCTGCTCGCAACGACGCGTGAGGTTGGCGCGGAAGGACTGGGTGCCAAAACCGCGCTTGAGCTCGCTGACTACAAACGCGAGGAACTCGGACTGGGTCCGGGCATAAACGAACTGATGTGGGCGCGGGAGCGGTGGGCGACAGTTACGAACGCGGCATTCAAGGAGGCCAACATCGAAGCCCGGGTGGATCATCGCACACTTGAGGCTCAGGGAATTGATCGTGAGCCACTGCTGCACATCCCAAGAATTCCGTATGAGTTGGAGCGGCGCGGCTACCGTAGTTTCGTTGCGGAACGGGTGCGCGCCGAACATCAGGCGCGCGTTCAGTCGCGGCTGGAGAGATCGGCCGTTCAGGAAGCGGCAAAACAGGGAACCGCCGATCAGGCGGCCGAACAAACTTCGAAAGCAGTTTCGAAGTTCCAGTCTCTCGACGAGATTCGGCGAGAGGCACGAGAAGCGTGGTTGCAGATCCGCCAGCGGAGAGCCGGTACGACCGCGTCCGAGGAGAAGGGGCTGAATCCCGATGACGATCTTGCGCGTTGAATAAACCCGGCGTTGGGAGCCTCATCATTGATCCGCGCTCTAGAGTTCGCTGCCAGTTACGTCTATTCGCCCGGAGGCGTGTGTGCGATGTCCGAACGCTCGCGCCTGCTACGAAAGCTACTGAAGGCCGGGGATCAAGATCTCATCCTCAAGTGCGCGTGGCGTGTTCACCAGCAAGCTGCAGAACTGCCACTGTTCGCAGGCTTATTTACGCCGCGCGACGTCTTGATTCCCGTACCGAAAAGCGCGCCGCATGCGCCAGGATCTATGTGGGTGGCCGAGCACTTGGCCACTGCGCTTGTGCGCGAAGGTCTGGCGCGATGTGCGTGGACCGGATTGCATCGTGTTCGCGCTGTTAGAAAATCGGCGACTTCAATTGCGGGTCGTCGACCGAGCGTTCTTAGCCATTACGACTCATTCGCTATGGACGATTGCATCGAGGCGACAGGGCGCATTATTCTTGTAGACGACATCGTTTCCAAGGGCAGAACCCTATTGGCAGCTGCCTCGCGTGTGCAAGAGTCGCTCCCCTCTGCTCAGGTTCGCGCCTTCGCAATGGTGCGAACCATGGGCCTTGTCCCGGACGTCGCCCATCTTGTGGACCCTTGCCGGGGTGAAATCAGGTGGAAGGCGGGCGATGCGCACCGGAGCCCGTAGGTTGCGGTTAATGCGAAACGGGCTTTGACTGCATCCCAAAAAAAAAGCGTACAGTTGTACTCTTGGTGAGGTTCCCGTAAGGCCGCCCATCATCATCACCCATGCCCGCCGCGCTGGACGCCAAAACCTCTCCCGCAAGCCGTCCGCTCCAGGCATTGGCGCAAGCGGCGATTGTAGTTCAATTCGAGCGCGCCTTGGACGCAGCCGACGGAATCACCGGCGCGCATTGCATCCACGAACTATGGATGCGTGGAGAGATGTCCCTGAATGTCGAGCGTGCGCTCGAGCGTCTCTGGTCGACCGCAGCAACCTCCATTCCGGATTGGCTGCCGATGCGCTTCATCCATTGGCTGCCCGCCGCCTACGAGGTGGCGTTGACATTCCAATCGGAGGCCAAGGGTCGGTCCAACGTCTACTTGGCGCTTCTCGACTATGGCGATCGCAGTGCCGGCGAGTACGGGGTGTACGTGGGCATGAGCAAGTACAGCCCCGCACAGCGCTTCGATCAGCACAAGGCAGGGATACGCGCCGCGGGAAGCGTGTTGCGCCGCGGCCTGGAGGTGCTGACCGGGCCGACCCTGCACCTGCAATACATCCGGCGCGCCGATGCCGCTCGCATCGAGGTGGAACTCGCGGCGGCCCTGGCCGAGGCTGGAATTCTGGTGAAAGGCGGCCATTGACTTTGGCTACACTACCGGCGTGATCATCGTCCATCACTTGAACAACTCCCGCTCTCAGCGGGTGCTGTGGCTGCTGGAAGAGCTCGGAGTTCCCTACGAGGTGAAGCGCTATGAGCGCGATCCGGACACCATGCTCGCGCCGCCGGAACTGTTGGCGGTTCATCCCTTGGGAAAATCCCCGGTGATCACCGACGGCGATCTCACGGTCGCCGAGTCCGGCGCCATCGTCGAATATCTGGTCGGCAAGTACGGCGGCGGGCGATTGATACCGCCGGCGGGGTCCGCGGAGCGCCTGCGCTATACCTATTGGCTGCACTATGCGGAAGGATCCGCCATGCCGCCGCTGCTGCTGAAGCTGGTGTTCGACCGCGTGTCGACGACGCCGATGCCCTGGCCGTTCAGCGCCATGGCGCGGCGCATTGCCGCCGGCGTGAAAAGCGCCTTCGTCCAGCCTCAGCTGACCCGGCACCTCGACTTCATGGAAAGCGAGCTGAAGTCTCGTCTCTGGTTCGCAGGGGACGAGTTCACGGCGGCCGATATTCAAATGAGCTTTCCTCTCGAGGCCGCCGCGTCGCGCGCCGGGTTGGACGCGAGCCGGCCGAAGCTTTTTGGCTTTCTAGAGCGCATCCACACGCGCGAGTGCTACCAGCGCGCGCTGCAACGGGGCGGTCCCTACGATTATTCAGGGTAGCCCTGAAGGATAGTGTGCGAGCTTGCCTCAGCCGGTAGCGGCAGGCGTTCTCGCTCCCGCAATAGTCGCCAGCCAGCTGTGAGGGGGATATGCTGTCGGCATCGAATCGAAGCAGGGAATGCGCGGCGTTGTGTGTCGGGCCGCCGAATCGTTCATAAAATAATTGGAATAGGGGAGAGTCACCATGTCCTTATCGTTCAAAGCCGGCGCGGCTTTGTCGGGATTACTGTTGCTGGGCCTCGTCGGTTGCAACCAGGCGCCGCCACCGCCGGCCACCTCTGCTGTGCGGCCTCCCTCGGCGGCGAGCCAGCAATGGGCCAAGCTGACCAATGCGTTCATTGAGTCCTATTTCGCGGCCCAGCCGTTCTTCGCCGCGCAATCGGGGCGGCACGAATTCGACGGCCAGATGCCGGACCTGAGCGCGCACGGCATCAAGCGCGAAATCGCCCGGTTGCACGACCAGCGCGACCAGATCCAGGCGGTCGACGCCTCGACGCTGCAGCCGAATGAACAGTTCGAGCGCGAGTACTTGCTGACGGTCGCCGATCGGGATCTGTTCTGGCTAGAGAAGGCGCATTACCAGACCAGCAATCCGTATTGGTACCTCGGAGACCTCGATCCCGACATGTACCTGAGCCGCAATTACGCGCCGCTCGATGTGCGCATGAAGGCTTACATCAAGTACGCCCGCCAGATCCCGAAAATCGTCGCCGACATCCGCGAGAATCTGGTCTCCCCGCTGCCGAAGACCTTCGTGGAGCTGGGAATCGATGACTTCGGCGGATTCGCCGACTTCTATAAGAAGGATGTAACGGCGGTGTTTGCCTCCGTGCAGGATCCGGACTTGCAGAAGCAGCTTGCAGATGCGGACACCGCAGCCGCGGCCGCGATGACCTCGCTGAAGGAATTCCTCGAATCGGAGCGCAAGAAGGCCACGGATAATTTTCCGTTGGGCAAGGATCTATTCGCGGCAATGGTGAAGGAGACCGAACGGGTCGATGTGCCCCTCGATCAGATCGAAGCGGCGGGCAAGGCGGATCTGGACCGCAACTTGGCGGCTTTGAAGGTCGAGTGCGCCGCCTATTTACCCAAGGCCACGATCCAGGCCTGCATCGCCAAGGTGGCTGCCGACAAGCCCAAGAACGGCCCCGTGGCAAGGGCGCGCGAGCAGCTGGTGATGCTCAAGGAATTCATCCAGAAGAACAATGTGGTGTCGATACCCGGAACCGAGGAGGTCTTGGTGGCGGAAGCGCCGGCCTACAATCGTTCCAACGCCGCATTCATTCAGGTTCCGGGCCCCTACGATCATGGGGTTGCCTCGGTGTACAACATTGCGCCGCCCAATCCCAAATGGAGCAAGGCCGAGCAAGCGGCTTACATACCCAGCGAGGCCACCTTGCTGTTCACCTCCGTGCACGAGGTATGGCCCGGCCACTTCCTGCAGTTCATGCACTCAAACGCCAATCCCGTGAAGCTCGAAGGGCTGTGGGTCGGATACGCCTATGCCGAAGGCTGGGCGCACTACTGCGAGGAAATGATGTACGAGGTGGGTTTGGGCAAGGACAACCCTGAGCTGCACATCGGTCAGATCACCGACGCCCTGTTGCGCGATGTGCGTCTGCTCTCCGCGATCGGGATGCACACGCACGGCATGACCGTGGCGCAGTCCGAAGCGATGTTCAGGGAACAAGCTTTCCAGGATCCGGGCAATGCGCGCCAGCAGGCGGCACGCGGCACTTTTGATCCCGCGTATCTGAATTACACGCTGGGGAAGCTCATGATCCGCAAGCTGCGAACCGATTGGATCGCGAAACAGCGCGCGACCTCAGCGGGTGCCGCGGGCTCGACCGCGACGGCGAACGACCAGGCGCTCTGGCATGATTTCCACGACAAATTCCTGTCCTACGGAGGCCCGCCGATACCCCTGCTGCGCAAGCTGATGCTGGGTGAAGAGGGCAGCGTCCTCTAGGCAGGCCACTCCGATATCTCGACGATGATCCCGCTGTCCGCCCAGCTTCGGAGCAGCGTGGCGGCGCGCAGCGGGATCTGCTCTTCGGGCAGGTATGCGGCGAGCGAGGCGCACAGCTCACCGAATGCATCGCCGCGCAGGGCGGACTCGAGCGCCGCCGACTCGATCGGGTCGAGGGACCGAAAGAGATTCTGCAGGTTCTGCCGCCACAGCAACCACTGGGTTTGCTGCTCGGACAACTGCGGCTGCGGGGGCGTCTCATCGGCGCTGGCCGAGCGCCATACGGCGACGGTATTCCACCTCAAGCTCAAGCGCCGCAGCGATGGGTGCAACCGGATTGTCAGGCCGCCCCAGGCCGTCGGGTCGATGGCGCTTAAAGAAGCGCGCGGCAGGCTTTGCGCATCGGGGGCATCGAATACCTCCGCCAGCGTCCATTCGAATACGGCGAGTTCCCCGAGAATGGGTTGATCCGCGTATGGCGGCGTCGAGCTTAAGAATTCGCCGAGCTCGCGGCCATACCAGCGAATGGAGCGGTGCACCGAAGCATGGGAGGCCACGAAGGACTCGCCCAGTGCCGAGAACACCTCGTCCCCCAGAATCTTGTGCAGCACCGGATAGGTCTCGCCGAGGGCCTCGATGAGTCGTACTTGGTAGGCATTGCGGTAGATGCCAAGCCGCTCCGCGATGGGGAGCGGCGGTGCGTCCACTATGCCTTCGGCGATTGCGCTTTGCGCGCCCCGCAGATGCAGCTGTAGTTCCTGCTGCAAGCGGCGCAGCTGCATCAGGCGACTTCCGCGGCATCGATGCAGCCAATGCGGCGCGCCAGGTCGAGTTCCGCGACTAGTTCGCCTAAAGCAGGGATGTTGTCGTCGCGCTCGATCATGGTCGGCACCGCGCCGAATCGCGCCACCGCCTCGCGATACAGATCCCACACCGGTGCGACGATGGGTTGATCGTGCGTGTCGATCAGGTGTCCGCCCATGTCGCTGTGGCCGGCGAGATGAAACTGGCGCACGCGGGCCGTCGGCATGGCCTGCAGGTAGGCGGACGGATCGAAGCGGTGATTCACGCTGCTCACGTAGATGTTGTTGATGTCGAGCAGGATGTCGCAATCCGCGCGCTGCGCCACCTCGCGCAGGAATTCCCATTCGGTCATTTCGGAGGCGCGATAGGTCAGGTAACTGGAGACGTTTTCCAGCAATAGCCTGCGGCCAAGCGCGTCCTGCACTTCGCCCACGCGGCCGACCACCGCCGCCAGTGCCTCCTGCGTATAGGGCAGCGGCAACAAATCGTGGGCGTTTAGGTCCTCGACTCCGGTCCAGCACAGATGATCGGAAATCCAGCTCGGTTCGATTCGATCGGCCAGCGCGCGCACCTGTGCCAGGTAACTGCGATCCAGAGGGTCGGTGCTGCCGATGGACAGCGACACTCCGTGCATCGCGACCGGGAACTCGGCGCGGATGCGCTCCAGGTAGTGCAGCGGTTTGCCGCCTAGACCCAAGTAATTCTCGGTGACGACCTCGAGCCAGTCGATGTCGTGAGGCTCGTTGAGGATGGCCTCGTAGTGGGGCGGTCTAAGTCCTAGACCAAAGCCGGAGAGTGGCATCCGCGGTGTCGGGGCCGGGCGCCCAAGGACGCCCGACCCCTGTGCTTGCTGGACGCTATTACTTCGCAGCCGCTTTGGCTTTGGCTTGCGCATCGGTGCACGCCGACTGCGTCATCGAGACCCAGCCCATGCCTTTGCAGCTGTTCTGCCCCTTGCAGCTATTCTTGGCGGACTTGCACTCGGACGTGCCCTTGCAGGAATTCACGCCGGTACAATGCATGGTCGCGGCATCCGCGGCCACCGAGACACTGGTCAGCGCGGAACTGAACAACATCGCCGCCGCCGCCGCCATCGCCGCACTCGACATTTTATTGATCTGCATGATTGATTCCTCGATTGTTATTAATCGCAGCGAGATTGCTGCACACTACTTAAGACCCGGCCAACGGCCGGATTATTACTCCCGGATATGAGCTTATGCCAGTTTCGCCTGACGGCGCATCCAAACACGCTCCTGGCACGAATAACCACTGGGAGCAATTCGCTTGCCGATTGACAATTCATGCGCAAGAATTGCGATGCGCTCGGGGCAGGGCACATGTTGAAGGTGCCCTTTCTGGTGCCGATCCGATTGCATGACGTTATATCCATGCTCCTAACACGCCGGCCTCATCGATGATCGCCTACGTGCTGGGGCTTGCGCCGATCGTGGCGGCTGCCCTCTTCACCTGGCTGCTGAGCCTGTTCAAGCGCAACGTATCCATCGTCGACACTCTATGGGCGTTGCTATTCTTGCTCGCAGCGGCGAGCTACGCCGTTGCTGCGCCTCATCTGACGCCGCGCGCCATCGGCGTGCTGGTTTTGGTGGCAATCTGGGCGCTGCGGCTCTCGATCTATATCGCCTGGCGCAATTGGGGCGGCGGCGAGGACCGGCGCTATCAAGATATCCGCGCGCGCAACCAACCGCATTTCTGGCTCAAGAGCCTGTACCTGGTGTTCGCCTTGCAGGCCATGCTTGCCTGGATCGTTTCGCTGCCGCTGTATGCGGCCATCACGAGCCGCTCGCCGCTCGGCATCGTCGATCTTGCGGGCTGCCTTCTCTGGCTGCTGGGATTCTGCTTCGAGACGCTGGGGGATTGGCAACTCGCGCGGTTCAAGGCGGATCCAGCCAATCACGGCAGGGTCATGGATCGTGGCCTCTGGCGCTATACCCGCCATCCGAACTATTTCGGCGAGTTTTTGCTCTGGTGGGGGCTTTATTTACTCGCGCTTGCGGCTGGTGCTTGGTGGAGCATCGCGGGCCCCGCGTTGATGTCGGTACTGCTGCTGCGCGTCTCCGGCGTGACTTTGCTGGAGAAGGACATCGGCGAGCGCCGGCCCGGGTACGCAGACTATAAGAGGCGCACCAATGCGTTCCTGCCGGGGCCGCCCCGGATGCCCTAACCAGCCCGGCATCAACTGTTGCATTGTTGCAACAGAGACTGCAAGCAAGGGGTTGTAACGCATGGGATTTTGATTATGCTAGCTGCGCATCACGCGGACGACGCGTCTAATTTTGGTCTCGCGAGATGCGCTTTTACAGGGATATTCGCTGAGTTTATCCGCTGATCGAATCGGCGTTGGTCGAGGCTCGTGGCCTCTCACTGCGCCGATTTAGCGCTCGCTCGCGTTGATCAGCGTGGCGTGCGCCCGCGCAACAACGAACTATTTAGGGGAAAAGTAATGGACGTCATTATGCAGGCATCATCGCGCAAGCGCGTGGTCGGCCGCGTGATTCGAAGCGTGCTGGCGGCGAGCGCGGCGGGCGCCGCTTTGCTGAGCCTGCCGGTCAGCGCCCAAGACACAGCGAAGGCCTCGCAGGGACCTGAACTACAGGAGATTGTGGTCACCGGTTCGTTGATCAAGCGCACGGATACGGAGACTCCCAGCCCCGTGCAGATCATTACCGCCCAGGACTTGAAGGACTCGGGCTACACGCAGGTCTCGGATGTACTGCGCAATCTCGCCGCCAACGGTTCGGGCACTCTGAGCCAAGGCTTTGGCCAGGCATTTGCGGCAGGCGCCACCGCCATCGCGCTACGCGGGCTGTCGGTGGGCGACACACTGACGCTGATCGACGGCGAGCGCATGGTGGCTTATCCCTTGAGCGATGACGGCGAGCGCAGTTTCGTCGACGTCAGCGCCATCCCGTTCAACGCGGTCGATACCGTCGAAGTGCTCAAGGACGGCGGCTCGGCCTTGTACGGCGCCGATGCCATCGCGGGCGTGGTCAACGTCAAGCTGAAGAAGACCTACGTCGGTACCGAGGTTTCCATGGAGGGCGGGACCACTCAGTATGGCGACGGCACCACCGAGCATGGCGCCGGCATCTGGGGCATGGGCGATTTGGCGAGCGACGGCTACAACGTGTACGTCGCGGTCGACTGGCACCACCAGGACAAGATTCTCGGCGCGGACCGAAGCGGCGGCTTCACCACGACGAACTGGTCGTCGCTTCCGGGCGGCGTCAATACGCAGCCGGGTTCCACCGCTTCCTCGGGCCTGGTTTATCCGGACAGCGTCAGTGGCTACTTGATCAATCCCAATACCGCGTCGGGTCAGCCCTACGCCTTCCTGCCGGGCTGCGATCAGGCGTCGCAAAACGCCAATAAATGCACCTTTGCGTTCCCCGGCGTCATTCAGTCGCCGACCACGCAGATCAATCTGTTGAGCAAGTTCACCAAGGCCCTCGGCAACGACTGGTCATTCACAGCGACCGGCTCCGTGTTCGATTCGAGCGCACAACAGGTCGCAGCCACCTCCTTCGGCCATGCCTTTACCAATACCGGCCAAGAAGCCGGCTCCATATCGAATGTCGTACTCAGCCCCAGCAGCCCGGCGCAGATTGTCGTATACCCCGTGCTGTCGCTGCCCGGCACCTCGCCGCTCAATCCTTTCGGGACACGGGCGAATCTGGTTTACAGCTTTCCGGATGTCGGCCCGTACCAGATGGATGTGGACACGCTGACCTACCGCCTGTTCGGCGACCTTAGAGGCTCCGCCGCCGGCTGGGATATCGACGCTCAGGTGGGTGTCATGTACGCCAGCATGACGCAAAAGATCTTCGGGGAAATCGAGCCCGGCGTTGCGCAGGCAGATCTCAACAATGGCAGCTATGTGCCGGGCGTCAGCACCGACGGACAGCAACTATTTGCGCCGGAAACTTCGGACCACCCGTCGAGCACCTTGGGCGTGGTCGATGTGCACGGTTCGCGCGGGCTATTTGATATGCCGGGCGGACCATTGACGCTCGCGGTCGGCGGCCAATACATCCACAAGGCGCAGAACGATACGGACCCGCCCTCGGTGGTCTCAGGTGTGCAAAACGGCGTCATCGCCTATGCGGTCGGCTCACAGGACGATACGGCGGGCTTCCTGGAGCTCGGCGGTAAACCGATCAAGCAGTTGGAAATAACCCTCGACGGACGCTACGACCACTACGACACCTATGGCGGTTCGGCGACCCCGAAGATCGGCGTCAAATTCACGCCCATCGATGAATTTGCAATTCGCGGCACCTGGGGCAAAGGCTTCCGCGCGCCCTCCATTGCGGAATCCGGCAACGCCGGCTTGTTGTTCGGCCAGGGCAACACCAACGACCCGACGCTGTGTCCGGGCGGAGTGGCGAACGTCAAGGGCACTTTCAACGCGCTATGCTCATACCCGGCGGTCGGTCTTGCGGCCTCCAACCCGGACCTCAAGGCCGTGAAATCCACCAATGCCACCTTCGGCGTCATCTTCGAGCCGCTGAAGGCGTTCAACGTGTCGGTCGATTGGTACTACATCGATCTCAAGAACGACATCATCTCGGCCTCCTCGGCCGGCGGCTTCTATGTCGATTCCGTTGCGCTGGTGCGCGGACCGCCGGCGAAATTGAACGAGTGTACTGCGACCACCACCGGCGGCACTCCGTGCCCGTATACGACGGTGTTCACCCCGGTGGGATACCCGGCCTATACCATTATTCCCTACGTCAACGCGGGTGAGACCAAGACCTCGGGCTACGACCTCGACCTGCGCTCCCAGTTCGACGTGGGCAATTTTGGCAGGATCCGGGCGCAGCTCAATTACACCTATATTGCGCAATACGAATTGGTGGCCGCGGGCAGCCTGTTCGATCTGGCCGGCACTCATGGTCCTTCGACCATTTCGGGCGACACCGGCAATCCGCGCAGCCGCGCGACTGCGTCCCTGACCTGGGAGTCGGGCCCGTTCACCAGCACCATGTCCGTGAACTATCAGAGCTCATTCTCGATTACCGATCCCACGATCGGCGCCAACAACTGCCTCGAGGCCCTAAAGGGCCGCTCGCCGTCGGCCTACGGCTCGGCGATTTCCGCAGGCGTCACAACGCTTTCCAGCCAGTGGTACCCGTATTGCTCCGTGGATCATTTCACCAGCGTGAATTGGTATGCGAACTATCAGGTAAACGACCATCTGCAGTTGCACGGGACGATCCAGAACCTGTTCAATTCGCAGCCGCCGGTTGACCTGCAAACCTACGGCGGCGGCGCCGAACTGGCGTAT
>Ga0302320_10015430_pt1 | contig 15695 bp, 15 predicted proteins | sample Bog_T0_3_FD_202130 | JGI IMG/M metagenome (GOLD analysis project Ga0302320, IMG submission 202130) | Peat permafrost microbial communities from Stordalen Mire near Abisko, Sweden - Bog_T0_3 | ecosystem: Environmental > Terrestrial > Soil > Wetlands > Peat | place: Sweden: Abisko, Stordalen Mire... | reverse complement strand
AACGACCAGGATGGCAAGCCCGTTTACCTCAAGGACATCTGGCCCACGCAGAAGGAGGTTGCCGACGCCATCGACAAGAGCGTCAGCAGCGAGGCCTACCGCCGCGAGTACGCAACCGTGACTCAGGGCGACCAGAACTGGCAGGGCCTGGCCTTCCCAACCGGCGACGTCTACAAGTGGGAGCCGGACTCGACCTACATCCGCCAGGCTCCGTACTTTGACGGCATGGGCATGAAGCCCGCTGCGGTTACTGACATCACCGGCGCGCGCGTTCTGGCCGTGCTGGGCGACTCGGTCACCACGGACCACATCTCGCCTGCCGGTTCGATCAAGGCCAACGGCCCGGCAGGGAAGTACCTCACCGAGCATGGCGTGAAGCCCGCGGACTTCAACAGCTACGGCTCGCGGCGCGGAAATCATGAAGTCATGGTCCGCGGGACATTTGCGAATGTGCGGCTGCGCAACAAGCTTGCGCCCGGCACGGAGGGCGGCGTTACGCGCCTGCTTCCTGAAGGCGAAGGCATGTCGATCTTCGATGCCAGCGTCAAATACATTGAGCGCGGAACGCCGCTCATCATCCTGGCCGGCAAGGAGTACGGGTCTGGGTCGTCGAGGGACTGGGCAGCCAAGGGACCGAAGCTACTGGGCATTCGCGCCGTGATTGCAGAGAGCTACGAGCGCATTCACCGGTCGAATTTAGTGGGGATGGGAATCCTGCCCCTCGAGTTCGAAGCCGGGCAGAGTGCGGAGTCGCTTGGGCTCACGGGCGAGGAGACCTACGACATCGTCGGATTCAAGGCGCTGCTCGATTCAAAGTTTGCCTCGGGTCGCACAGTCAAAGTAGTAGCCACCGCTGCCGACGGGGCGAAGACGGAATTCATCGCCAAAGTCCGCATCGACACCCCGCAAGAGATCCTCTACTACGAGCACGGGGGCATCCTGCTCTACGTCCTCCGCGAATTGGCATCCAAGTAGAGGTTGAGGAGTGTAACAGGGCGGAGCGGCCGGTCCACTCCGCCCTGTTGTCAAAATAGAGCAGCTAGCCAGCTCCGCTGCCCCAGAAATGGACATTGCCTGGCATTCTGTCCCATTTGTGGAATTCCATGGACCCTCTACTTAAACGATTGATACATAAAACAGTTAATCGTCAGTTTTGCCCGGCAGACTGTCCGCTCCTGCACAATTTTGAATGCACTTTTTAGTTGATTTTCAAACTAAATTGAGTTACACTGGCACTAATGTAATCCGAGGACTCTGAGTGCCCCCCGAGCCCTCGTCCTCGGACTTAGTTCGCTGTATCCATTTCTCTTCTAAGGAAACCCAACCAATGGCAAAGCGTCGTGGAAATCCAAACTGGGGCAAGCCTGAGCCCATCGGCCCAGTAGTGCCCACCGTTACCTCTTTTGAGCAGATCGTCAAGGAATTCAAACTGCCGCCCGATCAGTACATCCGCTCCACCCGCCTTCGCGAGTGGGCCCGGCGCAATAAGAATTCCAAGTACATCCCCGAGGCTCTGCTAGAAGCCTGGGGCTTCGAGATCGAGTCGACACTGTAATCCACGCTGTAGTGCTTTCCTAAGCCAGATGATCAAAAGCGCCGCCCACTGGGCGGCGCTTTTGCGTGCAGACAAACCCACGAATGTTCGTAGCGCCGACCCCAAACTTGTAGCGCCGATCTCCAGATCGGCTGTCCTGTGGCCCTCCAGGCCCACGGCAGCTCAGCCCAGCCCGAAATCAGGATATCCGCATCGACTGTTTGCGACCCAATTTCTTCCGCAACACAAAATCTCAAATAATTAACATCGATTCAAAAGAAAACAGTGTTATATTACGTACTAAGGTTAACTTCACCATGGGCACACTCGAGAGACGGGAACGAGAGCGAGATCTGGTCCGTACCAAAATACTGGATGCGGCGCGGGATCTGTTTGCGCAGCACGGCTATGAGGGCGTGTCCATGCGCAGAATCGCGGAAAAGATCGAGTACTCCCCGACCGTCATCTACCAGCACTTTGAGGACAAGGACGCGCTGATCAAGGAACTCTGCTACGCGGACTTCGCCACGCTCGCCGAGGAGCTTCAGGCCACGCTGCAGATTCCGGATGCGATTGAAAGACTGCGCACGTGCGGCGAGGGGTATGTACGTTTTGCTATCGCCAACCCCAACCATTACCGCCTGATGTTTATGACGCCGCTCCCGGTTCGTCCCAACGACACCATGGTTATTGACGAGGAGCAACGCGGGCAGATCAAAGGCAAGCCGGAGACCGATGCATACGCTCTCGTCCGGCTGCTGGTGCAGATGGCCGCCGATGCCGGCCGGCTGCGCGACCCTCAGGCCGATGTCGATTTGGTTGCGCAGACCCTATGGGCCGGCCTGCACGGCGTGATCGCGCTGCACATTGTTCTCAACGGCGATGCCTGGACGCCGTGGCGCCCCCTGGAAGACCGCACCCGAGCCATGCTGGACACGCTTAGCAGTGGCCTGTTCTTGGAACAGCTTCAGGAGAAGCACTGATGCCGCCCCTCGCCCGCCGCAATCTCTTTCACGATAAAGTACGTCTCTTTGTCACCCTCACCGGCATTGCCTTCAGCGTGGTGCTGATGGTCGTCCAGTGGGGACTATTCCAGGGATTCTCCACCAGCACGTCGAGCATCATCGACAACTCCGGCGCGGATCTATGGGTCACGGCCAAAAACGTTGCCTACATCGACCAGGCCATCGCCTTCAACGAGCGCAAGTACTACCAGGTGCTCGCCACACCCGGCGTGGCCCAGGCTGCGAAATATATCTCGCGCTGGTCGGTGTGGAAAGAGCCCAATGGCCGCTCCGAGTCCGTTGACATCGTTGGCTTCAACCCGGACATTCCCCTCGGCGGCCCATGGGACATGGTTGCCGGAGACAGGCAAGAGGTGAAGCGGCCCAACGGCGTCATCATCGACAAGATCTACGCCGACAAACTCGCCGCAACCCACCTTGAAGACCACTCCGAGATTGCCGGCTTTCGCGCGCGCGTGGTCGGCTTCACCAACGGCATTCGCGCCTTCACCACCGCACCCTACGTGTTTACCACCTTCAAGAATGCGCAGGACTATACCGGCTTCGACGCCGATCAAACCAACTTTGTCCTGGTCAAGGCCGCTCCCGGCGTGGACATCAAAAAGCTCAAAGCCGACTTGAAAGCCCGGCTGCCCGATAACGATGTCTTCGAGACCGCCGAGTTCAGCGCCATGACCCGCCACTATTGGATGTTCACGACCGGCGCAGGTGTGGCCGTGTTGATGGCCGCCGTTCTTGGGCTTGTCGTCGGCGTCGCCGTCGTGGCGCAGACAATCTACGCCACCACCATGGACCACATTCGCGAATACGGAACGCTGAAAGCCATGGGCGCGCCCAACCGCTACGTGCTCGGCGTGATCATGACCCAGGCCGCGCTTGCCGCAGCCATGGGCTACGTCATCGGCATGTCGATAAGCGTATTTGTTGTCCACGGCGCGGCCAAGGGCGGAGCCAACATCATGCTCACCTGGCAGACCGCGGTGATGATGTTGTTCCTCACCATATTCATGTGCATGACGGCGGCGGTCGTTTCGGTGAACAAGATCTTCTCGCTCGATCCGGTCATGGTCTTCAAAGGATAAGCCCACAATGGCAGACGCAATCACAATCCGCAGCCTTACGAAGCAATATGAGGAGGGCAACTCCGGCACGCTCGCGCTGGCCGGCGTCGACCTCACGGTGAGCCGCGGAGAAGTGGTGCTGCTCATGGGCCCCTCGGGCAGCGGCAAAACTACGCTGCTCTCCATCATGGGTTGCATCCTTCGCCCCACCTCTGGCCAGGTGGTGCTGGAGGGCAAAGACGTGACGGTGATGAGCGAGAAAGATCTGCCCGCCGTGCGCCTGCAACATATTGGATTTGTCTTTCAGGGCTTCAATCTTTTTCCCACTCTCACGGCCGGCGAAAATGTGGAGTTGAGCCTCACGCTCAAAGGCGTCCATCGCCGCCAGGCCAAGGACGAGGCGAGACGATTGCTTGACATCGTCGGCATCGGCGAAAAATACGACTCCTGGCCCAACAACATCAGCGGCGGGCAGAAGCAGCGCGTTGCTATTGCGAGAGCTATTGCCGGTTCGCCCGAGGTTCTGCTTGCCGATGAGCCCACTGCCGCTCTCGATTCCCACACTGGCAAGAATGTTGTGGAACTGATGGCTCGGTTGGCGCACGAGGAAAATCGCGCTGTTGTCATCGTCACCCACGACAGCCGGCTCGCAGAGTTCGCGGACCGCATCGTCCGCATCGAAGACGGCCGCGTTGCATCCGCCGCCTGACAGATTGCATTTGGAGGTTCCCGCCATGGCTAACTCGATCACCTTGACCAGAAAACAAATTGTCGTCGTAGTTGCACTAGCCGTTGTCGCTGGCGCGGCGCTCCTGCTGCACTCGGGCAGCAAGAATGCCGCTGCCGCCTCAGCGCCTGCAAGTTCAGATACCGGATCGGCCCAGCCCATCATCACGAAATCCGTCATCGCCGGGCCAGGGCTGGTCGAGCCGGACTCAGAAGACGTAAAGGTTGGCACCGAGCTTGCCGGCAAGCTGAAGCAAGTGCTTGCCGAAGAAGGCCAACAGGTAAAGAAGGGCCAGGTCCTCGCGATTCTGGTCAACGACGACTACCGCGCCCAGGTGGACGCCAGCCGCGCGCAGGTACATCAGGCCGAGGCAGCCTACCAAAAGGTGCTCAACGGCTCGCGTCCCCAGGAGCGCGGCGAGTCGAACGCTGCCATGGTTCAGGCGCAATCCGTTGAGGCCAACGCCCGCGCCGACTGGGAGCGCCGTCAGAAGCTCTTTGATGCCGGAGTGATCTCGCAGGAAGATCTCGATCACTCCCGCCGCGACTACAACGTGGCTGAAGCGCAATACCAGGCCGCGCAGCAGCACTTTCATCTGGTCGACGACCGCCAGCGCGACGAAGATATCGCATCCGCCAAAGCGCAGTTGGAAATGGCGCAGGCGCAGTTGGCCGGCAACGAAGCAATTTACGAGAAAACATTTCTGCGCGCGCCCTTCGACGGCACCATTCTGCGCAAGCATCACCGCACGGGAGAGAGCGTTACCAACTCCAGCGTGACTCCCGATCCGGTTTTCACCATGGGCGACGTTGCCGGACTGCGCGTGCGCGTGGATGTGGACGAGACCGATGTGGCCCGCGTGGCCGAGGGACAGAAGGTTTACGTCACCGCGGCGTCGTATCAGGGGCAGAAGTTCTGGGGCCATGTGATCCGCGTCGGCGGCCAACTGGGCCACAAGAACGTACAGACCGACGAGCCCAAGGAAAAAACAGACACCAAGATTCTCGAAACGCTGGTTCAGCTCGATCCCGGAGTCCACCTGCCCATCGGCCTCCGCGTCGATGCCTACATCCAGACCGGGCAGTAAGCAGCCGCTCTAAGGAAACTCTGCACAAGCCGGCACCGGAGGGTGACACCGCCGCAAATGCGCAAACTCCGCCGCAATTTAGAATGAAAGTTTGAGGAAGGAACCGCCCATGGACGCAGGCGCACTCGAAGCCCAAATCAGCCAGCAGGTCATCACCGCCTTGAAGGCGCACGACGCCGACCGCGTGACCACGCTGCGGCTCATCAAAAACGCCCTCAAGAACAAGGCCATTGAAAAGCGCGAACCGCTCACCCCGGCCGAGGGCGAGCAGGCGCTGGCCACCATGATCAAGCAGCGCCGCGACTCCATCGACCAGTTCACCAAGGGCAACCGGCCGGAGCTTGCCGCGAAAGAAGCGGCCGAGATCGTAATTATTGAAGAGTTCCTGCCCAAGGCACTCGATGAGGCAGGCCTGGCCGCGCTGGTCAACGAAGCCGTCGCCGAGGTGACCGCAGCCGCGGGGCAAAAGCCTACGCCGAAGGAGATGGGCTCGGTCATGAAGGCCGTTCAGGCCAAGCTCCAGGCAAGCGGCGCGCGCGCCGAAGGGCGGCTGGTCAGCGAGTTGGTGAAGAAGGCGCTGGCGGGGTAGCCGGAGTTGCTATACCACCCCAACCGTCAGCCTGATCCAATGTCCAAAGAACGGGTCCTCGAAGCAGACGCGCACATGTCCAGCCACAGGATCGTCGCGCAAAATGCTCTGCTCATTCAGCGAGCGCAGTGCGGACTGAACCGTGGACGGCGATGCTCCAATCGTCCTGACAACCGCCGAAGCGCTCATTCCGGTTCCACCTTGCCGAATCACCGCCAAGAGCGTTTTTTGCTGCACCGAAGTGAGCTTGGTCCATGTCTGCGTAAAGAGCGGATCGAGGCTGCGCACGGTTCGCTCAAGAACCTCCTTCACCATGGCAACCGTCAACTCTGGCCGCGACGGTTTGCGCTCCGCTCCGCCTCTGACTCTCTGCCCCGAACGCAGCTCTTCCCAGCAATAATACGCAAGCATCTGCACGTTGTATGGCACGTCCTCTGCCAGCGTTAGAATGCTCTCGATGGCCGCCTTATCGGCGACGGAAAATCCGCTCTTGCGAAAATTGGCGCTCAAGTGGCGGGCGAAATCCGTGCGCGGCAGCGGGCCCACAAAGCGGTTGGCCCCGAGGCGGTAGAACGGCCGATCCGCCTTCATGGTCATATCGGTCATCAGCCGCGTCTGCGAGCCGGCAAACACGTATCCCACCCGGCTGTGCTCTTGAATGACAGACCGGATCTGCGCTTCGGCCGTCGAGCCGCCGCGCTCGATGATGCTCTGAAACTCATCGATAATCAGCCCCACAGGCCGCGTTTTCGGCTGCGCCAGGGCCATCTTCTCCAGCCCCTCAAGAGCATCGACCAGCAACTGCAATCTCTCGCCGGCATCCGCGGCAGTCCTCACCCCGAGGGTGGCTGTCCATCGGTGCTCTGTGATGTCGAAGTTCACCTCCGGGCGCAGTTTGGCGAAGAACCGCCGCAACTGATCTACGACCAGGTCGACTTTGCCTTTGAGCCGCGCCGCCGCCGCCGTAACCATCTGCTCGACAAACGTGTCGAGCGATGGATAGGCTTCTGCGTTCAGCCGCAAGACCACGGCGTTGGCGGCCGTCAGGCGCTCTTCGGCGGCGCGGAGAATGGAAGTCTTGCCGAAGCGGCGCGGCCCGATGAGAAACAATTTTTCCCCATTCCGGATGGCGGACTCGACCTGCGCCGTCTCTTGTTCGCGGTCGATCAGTTCGGCGTCGCCAAGGTCGCCCCCGAAGCGGAAGGGATTGCGGATCAGATCCATGCTTCAAGGATACCATAATATTCTGTTTTGGGTTACTTAATATGAGGTTACCCAAATCTGCGTAACCCAGATATGAATACGAAGGCGTGTCGCGAACCGTGCCGCAACAGCAGGCAATACTGCGCCTCTCAGCGCTGCCTTCAGCCAACCTAAGCCTCGATAACCTGCATCGAGAATCTTCCACCTGATCGATCCCAAGCCTGCCATTTACTACCAGGAACGTAAAAAAGCCATCAAGAACAGAAATAAACTTGCTTTATCCGGCCGAGTTTATGAAAATTCTAAGAAAGCACAGCCTATCGTCTATCGGAATTTGTCAGGCGTTCGCTCCGGCCAGCACGGAGGGAGCCCAAGCTAAGTTCCCGCTCCTGCAAAGCCTTGGCCGGTAGCTGAATCTATAGCTTGTCTCCGTGCCCGGTGCGCGGTGTATATCTCGGAGCGGCAGTTCATGGCCTATAGTAAGTCCTTTATTTTGCTGCGTTTCATGCCCGCTCTCGCCTGTCTTGGTCTTCCCGCATTCGCCATCAGCCAGACTCAAGCCGCCCAGACTACTGCCGCCTCCGCTCCAGTCACGCAGGCCCAGATCGCCGCCCTCCAGCAGGCGGTTAAAAGCGCGCAGATGTCGGGCGATAACGCATGGATGCTGACCTCCGCGGCCCTCGTCCTGCTCATGACCGGTCCCGGACTGGCGCTCTTCTACGGCGGCCTGGTGCGAAAGAAAAACATACTCTCCACCATGATGCAGAGCTTCGCCATGATGGGCCTGGTCACGATCATTTGGGCCATTGTTGGTTACTCGCTGGCCTTTGGTCACGGTAACGCCTTCATCGGCGGCTTTGAGCACATATTCCTGCGCGGCGTGGGGCTTACACCCAGCCCGGACTACGCGGCCACCATTCCGGAGCAGACGTACATGATTTACCAGCTGATGTTCGCCATCATCACCCCTGCGCTGATTTGCGGTGCATTCGCCGAGCGGATGAAGTTCAGCGCCATGGCGCTGTTTCTGTCGCTCTGGTCGATTCTGGTTTACTGCCCCATGGCCCACATGGTCTGGGGCGTGGGCGGCTTCCTCAATTCCACCGGAGGCCACTTTCCGTCTCTCGATTTTGCCGGCGGAACGGTCGTCCACATCACCAGCGGCGTGTCGGCACTGGTCTGCGCACTATATATGGGCAAGCGGATCGGCTATCCGCACGCGGCCATGCCACCCCATTCTCTTGTCTTGAGCTTCATCGGCGCGTGCCTGCTGTGGGTGGGTTGGTTTGGCTTTAACGCCGGCTCTGCCCTGGCAGCCGGGCCGCTGGCCACCAGCGCCTTCGTCAACACACACTTTGCCACTGCCACAGCCGCCCTTGGCTGGACCATCTTTGAGTGGCTGCACAACGGCAAGCCTACGGCCCTGGGCGCAATCTCCGGAGCGGTAGCGGGCCTGGTCGCCATCACCCCGGCCTCGGGCTTCGTCCAGCCCATGTCGGCCCTCATCATCGGCCTTGCAGCCGGCTTCTTCTGCTCGTTCATGGTCTTTGGAGTCAAGAGCAAGTTCGGATACGACGACTCGCTCGATGCCTTCGGCGTACACGGCGCGGGCGGAACGCTGGGCGCGGTGCTTACGGGCCTCTTCGCCACGTTCGTCATCAACCCCGCATTTGGCACGGACGTGCCCACCGGCGCCATCGACGGCCACTGGGGCCAGCTAGTCAACCAGTTCGCAGGCATCGGCCTCGCATGGGGAATCTCTATCTTCGGGACGCTGTTGTTGCTCGTCCTAGTCGACAAGCTCATTGGACTCCGCGTCTCACCGGAACAGGAAGTGGCCGGACTCGACCTTACGCAGCACGGCGAGGAAGGCTACAACCTTGACTCCTAACTTTGACAGCTAGCCGTTAGAGGCTGGATACCGGGCAACAAATACTTTCACACAGGCGGAGCGGCAAAACCTGCCCCCGCCTGATACGCTATCGAACGAGGCATTACTTTTATGCTCAAGATTGAAGCTGTACTCCAGCCCTCCAAGCTGGACGCCGTTAAGGATGCGCTGCTCGAGGCAGGCATTGAAGGCATGACGATTCTGGAAGCCCGCGGCCACGGCCGCCAAAAGGGCCACACCGAGTTCTACCGCGGCCGCGAATACACGGTCGACCTTCTCCCCAAGGTCAAGATCGAGCTGGTGGTCCTTGATGCGATGAGGGACAAGGCGATTCAGGCCATCGTGGGCGCGGCGCGTACCGGGCGCATCGGCGACGGCAAGATCTTCGTCAGCCGCATAGAAGAGGCCATCCGCATCCGCAACGACGAACGCGGCGAAACGGCGCTTTAGCTAGCCTTCAAGGCGCTTCTCTGCATGGCTGTTGCTCGCGGCTCCAGTGATGCGGACAAAGGCCGTTGGCTTTCCCTGTGGAAAGCAGGCCGGTTTATACTGTTGCTAGGAGGCTGGCATGAGCGCTCTCGTGGAGGCTTTCATCGCTGCTTTCGACTCCAACGCCAACTTGGTCTGGTCAACAGAGGGATCCTGCGTGGCTATGGCCCGGTTTGAAATTGCCGCAACCCGCGTGGAAACAGGATTTGACGAGACGCAGAAGAACGAATGGCGCGTCGGATTCGAAGCTTTCTCGAACGCCAGCGCCTCGGAAAATATTCATTCTTCCATCCGGATATTCAGTGGTGTTTTTCAGGCAGTTCGAGAGTTTCTGGAAGTTCGCCAGCCTGAAAGGCTCGTCTTCGCCTCCAAGGAGGAAGCCCTCGGTCACCTCTATGAGGAATATCTCGAGAAACAGGACACTCCATTGCGCAGCATGGGCTATCGGATGATCCCCCCGGTCCGAATCTCGCCAATGGCTGAGTTCACAATTGAGAAGACCGAGCCTTCCGACTGGAAGAATTAAGATCAAGGGTTAGTCCGCACCCGTCTTTCTCGCCCCCTTGACTCCCTCCGCCCTCATCCCTTCCACTGGACTTGAGCACAAGCACCACCTCGAACATCCATAAGACCGTTTGAACGGCCAGTTCCCCGTGCACCCTTTTCAGGAGAGACCTCAATGCTACGCCCGCAATCCTTGTTTGCTTTGCTGCCGCTCGCGTTCGCTTCTTTGCTTACCGGGCAGGGCTCCCGCACGGTTCTCGAACCATTCTTTCCGCCCATCTGCGGCTATGTGGACGCGCAGATCCAGGCCACGAACGGCGACCCAGGCATGGTCGGCGACCAGGGCATCGACACCGCGCGCCTTCAAAAAGCCATCGACCGCTGCGGCAAGGGCCGAGCCCTCGTCCTGCGCGTCGATGAAGCGAGAAACGCCTTTGTCACCGGCCCGCTGATTCTGCGCCCCGACATCACGCTCATCGTCAGCCGCGGCATTTATCTGCTGGCAGCCAACGATCCTCGCGAATTCGATCTCACGCCCGGAAGCTGCAGCGTAGGGAACGGCGTTGGCACCGGATGCAAACCGCTGATCTCTGTCGACCACGCAACCGGAGACGGCATTATGGGCGACGGCGTGATCGACGGCAGGGGCGTGGTCTCACGGCTCATCAGCGTAGACAACTCGAACAACTTCACCCTCTACCGCATCAACCTGCGCGATGAGGCTGGGTTGAACCTCAGCTTCGATCACGGCAGCGGGCTCACGCTTTGGGGTGTGCATGTAAAGGCAGCGGCAAGCGCGAACAATGCCATGGGCGGCATTGCAATCGGCAGCGCCGCACGCAATGTGGCCATTACGCAAAGCTATGTTGTCACCGCAACAAGCCAAACAGAAGTCCAGATTAACTCTGCACAACAGCCCGCACCATAAGCCAAACTGCCACTCGTTTACGCTTTCAAACAATCGGCGGAATCAGCAGATTCGTGGGCTTGTCTGCTTCCAGCGCACTGATCCACGCGCCTAGGCCTGTTCGCAGCGCCCCAACGGCCACCCCGCCAAACTCCTCTGGATACGCATTGAGCCGCTTGAGCGCCTTGCGCAGCAAGGACAGAGCGCCAGCGATCTCATTCCGCTGAAAATGATGGAACGCTGCCGTCACCTGAATCAGCGCCTGCACGAAGCTCTTCTCCGGCTCCGCGCTCGCAAGCCACACGGACTCCCAGTGCTCATGCGCGTGCCAGAACCTTTCACTGCGATAGCAAGCGAGGCCCTCCGCTAGAGGGCCGCTGGTCCAATCCCACCGAGTCGTGTCAAAGATCATCCTTCAATGATTATGACTTTTTTCGTCGATTGCCAACGCCTCAGGCTATCGGCACGGGCGCAGCTTCGCTTCCATTGATCCATCTCCTCTGGAGCCAGAGCGAAACCTGCACCAGCAGAATCAGCGCCGGGACCTCGACCAGTGGCCCGATTACCGCGGCAAAGGCTGCGCCGGAGTTCAACCCGAAAACAGCCACCGACACTGCAATGGCCAACTCAAAGTTGTTGCTGGCCGCGGTAAACGAGAGCGTTGCGGTTCGCGAGTAATCCGCGCCCACGCGCCGGCCCATCCAGAAGCTCACAAAGAACATGACCACAAAATAGATGAGCAGCGGCACGGCAATGCGCAGCACATCGAGCGGCAGTTGAACGATGAGGTTGCCCTTGAGGCTGAACATGACCACGATGGTAAACAGCAGCGCCACCAGCGTAAGAGGGCTTACCGTGGGCAAGAACTTGCCTTCGTACCACTCACGTCCCTTAGCCTTGAGCAGCACGAACCGCGTCAACATCCCGGCCAGGAATGGAATGCCCAGATAAATGAAGACGCTTTCTGCGATCTGGCTCATGTGGATATCGACCACTACGCCCTTCAGACCCACAAGCGGCGGGAGCACGGCGAGAAAGAACCACGCGTAGACGCTGTAGAACAGCACCTGAAAGACGCTGTTGAACGCTACCAAACCGGCCGCATAGTCGGTGTCGCCGCCAGCCAACTTGTTCCACACAATCACCATGGCAATGCAACGCGCCAGGCCGATCAAGATCAAACCAGTTCGATACTCCGGGTAATTGCGCAGAAAAGTCACCGCCAGAGCAAACATCAGCACTGGCCCAATCACCCAGTTCTGCACGAGCGAGAGCCCGAGCACCGTGCGATTGCGAAATACCTCACCCAACCGCTCGTACTGCACCTTGGCCAGTGGCGGATACATCATCACGATCAGCCCAATGGCGATGGGAATATTGGTGGTCCCCACCTGGAATTGCTGAATGAATGAGGGCACAGCGGAAACATAGCGACCCAGTGTCACGCCCACGGCCATAGCCAGAAAGATCCACAGCGTCAGGAAGCGGTCAATGAAGGAAAGCTTCTTGCCCCCCACTGGCACATCGCAGCAAATCTGTGATTCGGTCATCTGTTTAGTAATCCTTTCACGTGCTTATTGCGATTGTTGGAGCGATTGCAATGTTGAAGGTCAACCCACAATCATTCCCGCTCTCGCTGCGGCTTCGAATTGCCGCACAAGGCAGGGATTCATGCATTTCCAATCTTGTCGATCTGTTGTTTGATCGCAAATTGTTCGAGCGTACCCAGAGGCAACGAAAGAAACAGCCCGATTCTGCGGTCGAGAACCATGAAGGCGTCACGAAAAGCGCGGGCAATTTCATCCGGAGTGCCTTTCACAGCAGCAGGGTCCGGAATCCCCCAGTGCGCCGTCATCGGCTGTCCGGGCCAGTAGGGGCATTGTTCATTGGCCGCGTTATCGCAAACCGTAAAAACAAAATCCAGGTACGGCGCTCCCGGCGCGGCAAACTCATCCCACGATTTGCTACGCAGCCCCTCGGTCGCAATCCCCGCCGATTGAAGTTGTGCAAGCGCTTCAGGCCGAGATGCACCCGAGGGATGGCTCCCGGCACTGTACGCCGTAAATAGTCCGTTGCCTTTGTGATTCAGCAAACCCTCCGCCATGATGGAGCGCGCCGAGTTGCCGGTGCAGAGGAAGAGTACGTTGTAGTGCCGTGGCATTTTGTTCAACCTTTCAGAATTTCCGATAAGTTATTTTGAGCAGCAACCGCCCACGCAACATCCAGCCTCTGGCTTAGTCCCGCGAATAAACGCACTCATGAACTTGCCTTCGACCTGCGAAGCAATGGCATCCACATCGATCCCCGACTCGCTGAGAAACTCGCGTGCGTCCGCCACGTTATAGATGCGCGTCGGCTCGAAGGAGACTTCCGCAAAGCCTGCGGCGATCAGCTTTGACCGGTAGTCCTCTTCTTCGAGCGCTCCCGCTATGCAGCCCACCCAGAGCATCATGCTCTCGCGCACAGCTTCGGGTACCTGGCCGCGCACAACCACATCGGAGACCGCAAACCTCCCGCCGGGCTTGAGCACGCGAAATGCCTCGCGCAGCACGCGATCCTTGTCCGCCGACAAATTGATCACACAGTTCGAGATCACCACATCCACAGAATCATCCGGCAGCGGAATATTCTCAATCTCGCCCTTGAGGAACTCGACATTCTCAACGCCCGCCTGCCGCTGGTTCTCACGCGCGAGCGCAATCATGTCGTCGGTCATGTCGAGGCCGTATGCCTTGCCGGTTGGCCCAACGCGCTTTGCCGAAAGCAGCACATCCATGCCGCCGCCTGAACCAAGATCCAGCACCACCTGCCCCGGCTTCAGATCAATCAGCGCCGTTGGATTGCCGCACCCTAGCGAAGCCAAGACGGCCTTGTCGGGAATCTGCCCGTGTTCGGCGCTGGTGTAAAGATTGGCGGTGATCGGGTCGCAGCACCTCAGCCCCGGATCGCAGCACGAGGCCACGCCGTGGCCCTCGGCCACTGCCCGAGCCGCGCTGCCATACTTCTGCCGCACCTCTTCCCTCAACTGTTCCGCACTGGCCATAAAACCCCTCCTCATATTCGTTAAAGCGAATGTATCGCGATTGGAAATATCTGTCAAGGCGAATATGATGAAGTCATGGCATCCCGACCTGCATCCACTCAACTCGTCCCTCTCTTTGCGGCGCTGGCCGACCCCACCCGACTTCGCCTGCTCAGCCTGATCGCCGGCAGTGAAGTATGCGTCTGTTACCTGGTTGAAGTTCTTCGCCAGAGCCAGCCGAAGATCTCGCGGCACCTGGCTTATTTGAGAAAGGCCGGCATTGCCCATGCACGCCGGGAAGGGAAGTGGATGCACTACCGCATCGAGCGTCCGCGGGATCAGGCCGCAGCTTCCATCCTCGATGCGGTTCTGTCTTCGCTAAGGGCGGTGCCGCAAATGCAAGCCGATCTGGCTCGCTTAACTCGCGCCTGCTGCCAGCCTCAGCATTTTGTCACGCTTGCCGGAGCGCCGGCCCCGAAGCGAACGGCGAAGTAACAAATCGGCGGCAATTTTCGCCGACTCCCATCCCTGTGGGATACAAATTCTCGACTTTTCACCAATATCAATTAAACTGGTAATCATCTCCCCCTTGTTTCTGCAAGCCAGCGTCAAAACTTAAGCGTAAATACCATGAATTCAGCGGCATTGTCAGTCGACGATCTACGGGAGCAGTATACGCACGAGATGGCGCTGGTGCGCCAGACGTGCGAACGCACGGGCGACGGCACGGCCGCAATCCGGCGCAGGTCTGCTGTTGTGGACCGCATTTTGATTGAAATGTGGCGCCGGGCCTTTGAAGGACTGCCTCCGCAAAACGCCGCATTGCTTGCTCTCGGCGGCTACGGACGCAAAGATCTCTTCCCCTTCTCCGATATCGACGTGCTGTTTACCTTTGCCGATGAAAAAACCGAGGACAATTGCCGCGAGGCGGTCCGCACTGTGATTCAGGGCATGTGGGACATTGGCCTGCGCGCCAGCCCCAACTCCCGCACCGTAAAAGAAGCAGGCAGGTTCGACCCCGACAATCTTGAGTTCACCCTGGCCACGCTCGATCGCCGCTTCCTGGCCGGCCAGTTTCCTCTCTACCAGCAACTGCATCAGGTGGTTTTTCCGGGCCTTGTGCTGAGCGAGTGGAATACGATCACGCAAAAGCTGGGCGAGATCGCGCGCAATCGCCATGAAAAATACGGCAACACGATCTTTCATCTTGAGCCCAATTTGAAGGAGTGTCCCGGCGGCCTGCGCGACTATCATCTGGCCGTTTGGTTTGCTCTGCTGTTTCATCTCAAGGAGACCAAGGAGTGGCCGCGCCAGCGCGGTGGAGTTTTTCAAAGCGCGCGCGGCGATGCCGAAGCCGCATTCGATTTTCTTGCCGCCGCGCGATGTTTTCTCCACTTCCGCCACGGGCGCGACAACAACACGCTAGACTGGCAGTCGCAGGACGAAGCCGCGGCTTTGTCGATCGGCCTTGAGACCCGCGGGACCGCGGACCCCTCGTATTGGATGCGTACCTACTACCGTCATGCGCGCGTGATCTATCGCCGTGCGGCTCTGCTGATGGAACACCTGCCCGCGCCGGTCAGCTTTTACAAGCAGTTCCGCCGGCGGCGAACGCCCATTGCAGGCACGGACTTTCTGCTCGACCAGGGACGCATC
>Ga0302320_10015428_pt1 | contig 15695 bp, 13 predicted proteins | sample Bog_T0_3_FD_202130 | JGI IMG/M metagenome (GOLD analysis project Ga0302320, IMG submission 202130) | Peat permafrost microbial communities from Stordalen Mire near Abisko, Sweden - Bog_T0_3 | ecosystem: Environmental > Terrestrial > Soil > Wetlands > Peat | place: Sweden: Abisko, Stordalen Mire... | reverse complement strand
CCACTTCGATCTTTTCTTCCATCATAACACTCCGTTATCATCATTGGAGTGTTACCCCTTTTTAACCCGCCCTTGGCCCCATCAATTGTTAGGTCGCACATCGATGGAAAATCACGCGAAGAAAAGTTATCCGCGTTTAGAGAACGAGCAGGTCGCCAACTTTTGGTAAGCCTACATGAGGCAACTCACGGCATGCCGTTTGAAGACATTGTTACGGACGAGTACAATAGCATCGTTCCGGAAAAAGCTAAAAGCATCTACCTAACAATTTGCATTCTAAATAGATTCAATGTTTCAGTCAGAGCAGGTCTAATATCGCGTCTTCACGGAGTGCATCTGACTGAATTTAAAAAATCATTTTTTCGACCTCTTGAGCACGTCGTTTATACGGTCGCGGATCCTATATCCCGAGATTTAGCGTACACAGCTCGACATCCTTTAATTGCCGACATTGTTTTCCACAGGGTACTTACAGACCAGGAAGAACGATTTGAGAAATTTACCTCAGTTCTTAATGCGTTAGATATTGATTACTCAAGTGACCGCCAAGCGTTCCGAGGCATGTTGCGTGGAAAAGCAATCGCAGAATTATTTCCTAATTTGGATATGGCACGGTCTGTTTTTGAAAGTGCCTATCAAATGGCTCCGCATGACGCATACGTTTTACATCAGGATGCTATTTTCCACATGATTCATTCCGAGTTCCATGAGGCCAGCGATCTTTTGGCGGAAGCCGCAAGATTGCGGCCCAACGACACGACAATTCTCCATTCTCGCTCAGAGTTGTTGCTGAAGCTCGCGGAATACCTACGAAAGCTGGGCGCAAGATCATCCGAGCAAGGCGCTGGAGGCGTTGAAACTCGCTTGCGCAGTCGATCTCTATCGCCGCGAACGGATGGAGGAAGCGAGCGGACTCTTGGAGGCTTATGCCGATTTGCGGGATCTTCGCCATACCCACGAGGATCAGTACCAGGAGTTCATCGGGAAAATCACCGAGGAGCAGTTGACCCGATTTTCAAAAAGCACCGATGGCGACCGCACAACCATGGAAGTCGCCTATTCACTCTTTGAACCCTACGACTACCCGCAACTCAGCGCGCTTCCTTCACTCATGCGTCATGGCCGTCTGGCCAGTCACGATAAGGACAAGGTCCACCAGATGGCCGATATGCTGGTGCCGTGGACCGTTCAGGGAAACTACCGCCTTTTTGATGGTGTCTCCAATGTCGTCTTAACCGAGAAAATGGCCCACTTCGAGTTAGGCAATATCCCGCCCGACGCGGTGAATTTGAAAGCCGCCGCCTATCTCCTGATTAACGGCTTTGTGCGCCAGAATTTGATTACCCGGCCCCGCCACGAGCGGAAACGACTTATCTTCGAGGAGGCGGCACGCACCCTTGGCGCGAAGGGCGGTCCTCAAATTGTGGAGGAATCCTACACCGGGTTGCGCAAATTCGGCGTCTGGGTTTTTGCCATCGTGCAGCAGTACGCCCTTTTTGAGCGTTCACCCATTCGCGCACCCGTGATGAACAACAGCAAAAACTTTTTCATCATGCGCCAGATGGACGTTAAGGACGTGGCCAATATCGCCAAGGACAGCCAGCTTCCCGAAACCTCCCAACGGGCGGTGATGGATTTTCCGCTCCCCGAATATCCGATCCATCGAGAAGAAATTCAAGCTGGGCGTTGTTCATGAAGTCGCCCGGCGCAACCAGGGCGAGCACGCGCCGGCGGGTTGGCACCTCGGCTCCCTTGGTTCCCACGACGCGAAAGAGTTGCTGCCACTCGAGCGCCTGGGCCTGCAGGCAGTAAGCTTCTTCCCGCTGCTGACGAATCAGGTGCAGAAGCGCGAGATCAAGCTTGAGCGAGGCGTCTTGCGGAAACTGGCGCACCTGGTCGGAAAAAAACTGGAAGACCTTGTTTACGTCGCCGCCGCCGGACGCGAACTTGATGAGCGCACCGTTTCCGAGAATGGTGGGTACCTTCAGCCCTGGTACGATCGCAGGCGGAACCTCGATTCCGGGGAAGATTTCCGGATGAAGCAGATTCCCGGAATAGGGCTGCTGGTCCTGCGCCAGGCAGGAGTCGGTTGGCGAGGACACACTGGATGCGCTGCTCATGGTGGCTTTGTGGAAGCGAATCGGGGTATCGCTCTTCTCCTTATATCGGATGCGGTCGGCCAAACCTTAGGTTGCGAAGATTTCCACGACGTCGCTTCCAGTCTGTTCAAATGCGCGTTAATTACTTAATTTTGCTTCACTATGGCCTTTGGGCGCCGTGAGAGGCGTGAGTTAAATCAAGCGGAAGGAAGCGCGTGAAAAGACTAACCTTTTTTATCAAAGGCAATGTCGATGTTCACGACTCCCTGCATTCGTGTCGGATCGGCGGTGAACTAGAGTGGAACGGGATCAACGATGTCCTGCGCGTCAGCCATCCGGGTTGTCTGGTTCGGCTGAAGCATGAAACCTGGACCCGCTCCGATGCCCTCTTGCGTTCCGACGGCTCGGTGCCGGAAGCGGTGGGCTCACGGGAATTGCCGCTGGGCTCTTATCCGGCGGTGAACCAATTCAGCCGCGCTATTTTCGAGACGAAAGCCGACGCGATCATTCTCTCCATTCAGCCTGACATCACTACCAGCATGGTGAGACACAAGAACGAGGGTTTTCTGTTCTACGCGAGCGATAGCGGACAGTGGAGCCCTGACGATAGGAAGTGGCTCAAGTCCGATTTCGAGCCGGTGGCATCTCTGGATGTCGCACAGTTCATGGCCCATTTCACCTCGATGATCGAAACGATCCGGAAACAAAGCGAAGCGCCGATCTTGATCTATAACATGTCGCCCATCACCCCCGGGGAATCGATCCATTGTTATCAAGGAATGGGGGAGACTTATTCGGCGCGAATCCGTAAATTCAATCTGGGGTTGATCGAGCTTTCAGAAAAAACGGGCGTTTCAATTATCGATGTCGACTCGCTGGTCGCGCGAAAGGGGGCTGACGCTTTAAAGCTCGATACGGTGCATTTGAATCCGCCGGGCCACCGTCTCGTTGCGGAGGAGGTGGTGCGGGTGCTCGGCGATCTGGGGGTGTTGGACGGGGGGACGGCTTAGCATATGCGCGCGAGTGTCATTATCAGGTCCAAGGATGAGGCGGATCGGCTCCGGCTGACATTGGCTTCGCTGGCAGTGCAAACGGAGATGCCGGAAGTCGTGGTGGTCAATGATGGGTCGGGGGACCATACGGCTGCAGTGATAGCGGCTGCAGTCGCAGCAGGCGTTTTAGCCGATTTAGGCGTTATTCACCATGCGAAGCCGAAGGGGAGGTCGGCGGCGGCGAATGCGGGGGCGGCTCGGGCGACGGGGGATATTTTGATCTTTCTCGATGGGGATACGCTGGCGGCGCCGGATTTGGTGGCGCGGCACCTGGAGCAGCACCGGCAGGCGGCGGGGCTGGTGGTGCGGGGGGAGACGTGGCACTTGCGGTGTACGCGGCTGTTTCTTGACCCGGAAACAGGGACGCCGAAGCCGGGGGAGGAGGCGAAGGTGGCGCGGATGTCGGAGGGAGAGCGGGCGCGCTCGGTGGTGACGCGGCAGCAAATTCGCGAGGCTTTCGAGGGCATCAACGCGCGCGCGCAGCCGGGGATTTATCCGGGGTTCGGGCCGCGGAAGCTTTACGAGATGGAGCTGGAGGCGCTTGCCGCCCATCCCGATTGCCCGGTTTTGTGGGAGGCGGCCGCGGGAAGCAACCAGTCGCTGAGCCGGGAGGCGTTCCTGGAGTCGGGCGGATTTCATCCGGCAATTTCGATCAACGAGCACCGGGAACTAGCCTTGCGGCTTTGCCAGAAGGGGCTGCGGATGGCGGGGACTTCCGGGCGCAGTTATCATATGATCCACCGGAGCGGCTGGCGTGATCCGCTGGAAGACCTGGAATGGGAGGGCATTTTTTACGATGCGCATCCTCTGCCGGAAGTGGCCCTGCTTCCCTTTTTGTGGGCGAGCCTGAGCGATCCGCCGCCCTTTCCCGTCGAAGCGTGCATCCGGTCACTGCCGGAACTGGCGGCGGCGGCGGAGAAGTACCGCGGCATCAAAGGGCTGAAAAGCGTGCGCGAGGCGCATCTCCGCGCTACCGTGGGGGCAACGGAAATCGGATGACCGGAAAATCGCATCTTACCATCGCGGCGTTTGTGGCAGAGCATGAACGGGGGGCGATCGAGTCGGCGACCAGGCACATCGCGCAAGCCTTGAGCCAGGCGGCGGAAGCGCCGTGGACTTGCGATTGCGTTTTTGGGGCAGAGCTGGAAACGCTGCCGACCGGCGGGGAGGGAGCGATTATCGTCACGTCTTTTCTGCCGCAGCTCGACAAGGTGAATGAGCCGTGGGCCGACGCTGAGAAGCGGCTGAGGGCGGCTTACGCGAAGCTGGCAGAGAGCGGAGCTCCCGTTTTTATTTGCACCGTGCTGCGTCATGTCGGCGGCGAGGTGGAACCAGAATTGGCGCGGGCGTTATTGGTGCGCATCCGACAGCTCGATCTCTTGGCGGCGGAAATTTCGCGCGAGACGGGGACTTATGTCATCGATCTGGATCGACTTTTGGCGGACGTCGGGGCGCGGCGGCTGCAGACCGATTACCGGCTGGCGGGCAATGCGGTGGCGGAGGCGGCGGGGCATTTTATCGCGCTGACGCTGGTGGGGAATGCCCTCGATGCTTTTGTTTCGTTTGAGGTGCAGGATGCGGCGAGGGTAAGCCTGACTTCATCGCAACCGGCCATCGCTCAACTCAACGGCGCGAAGCCCGAGATCACGCTGCGCAAGGATCTGATGTCGATGGGGCACGGTCGGCGCAAGCAAATCGTTTCGCCGGTGCTTTATACGGTGCAGGAAAATTACATCGGCTGGCTGACGCGGCAGGTTCTGCAGGGCCGGATCGGGCCCAAGGAGGCGTTCCAGAGATTGATTCAAGCGATCCGCCGGCGCGGGGTGCGGGAAAGCGCCGCGCTCCTGGCATCGGGGCTTTCCAAACAGATCAACCGCAAAAAATGACGAACGTTCCCCGAAGCGCCATGGAGGATGACTCGATCAAAAGTTTGCGGATGATGATGCTGATCCGTGCCTTTGAAACGGCGCTGGCGAAGCGGAAGGACCATGGCTTTCAGCTTTTGTCGTCCGGAGAGGAAGCGGTGGCGGTGGGGCTTTGTTCGGCGTTGACCGAGAAGGACCAGCTGCTGACGGGCGGGCGGTCGATCGGGCCGGCGCTGGCGCGCGGAGTGGACCCGGGGCGGCTCGCGGCGGAACTGCTGGGCAGAACGGCGGGGATCAATCGCGGCAAAGGCGGGCGCGGGCATTTGTCGGATTTGGAATCGGGTTTCTTCGGGGCTCATGCGGTGGTGGGGGGCAATATCAGCATCGCGGCGGGGGTGGCGCTGGCGAAAAAAATGGACGGGAAAGGCGGGTTGGTCGCCATTCTGTTTGGCGATGGCGCGACGGGCGCCGGTGCGTTGCACGAGACGCTGAATATCGCGACGATCTGGAAGCTTCCGATTCTTTTTGTCTGTAACAACAATCAGCTTTCTGTTTCCGCGCCGCGGGCGGAGATGCTCGCGCCGAAGAGGCTTTCCGATTTTGGGACGAGTTTCGGATTGCCTTCGCGGACGGTGGACGGGATGGATTTCGAGGTGGTGTCGGCGGCGGCGATGGCGGCGGCGAAGAGCATCCGAGCTGGCGAAGGGCCGGCGTTTCTGGAATGCGTCTCGGAGCGATTTGCGGCGCATTCGACGACGGCCCGGGAGACGCGCAACAAGGACGAACTTGCGAGGATCAAGACGCTGTGCCCGATCCGCCGGGAGATGGAACGGGTGCGGGCCGCGGGATTGATTGCGGCGGACGCGGAAAAAACTTTTGCAGAAGAGACGGAGGCCCGGGTGGCCGAAGCGTTCGCCTTCGCGGACGCGTCGCCCCATCCCCATCGCGATGAGGCGCTGACCGATGTTGAGTAACCCCGAAGCGACGGTGAAGCGGATGTTTTTCCGCGAGGCGATCGCGAAGGCGGTGCGCGAGGAGATGGCGGTTAACCCGAAGGTGTTCATCATGGGGCAGGATGTGGGCTCCTTTGGCGGTTCTTACCGGGAATTCGACGGGCTGTTTGCGGAGTTCGGCGCGGAACGGGTGCGCGATACGCCGGTGGCGGAAGCGGCGACGGTGGGCATCGGGGTCGGCGCGGCGGCGGCGGGGTACCGGCCGGTGGTGAGCATCACCTATATGGATTTCATGATGCTGGGGTTCGATCCACTGATTAATTACGGGGCGAAGCTGCGCTACAAGACGGGCGGGAAGATGACGGCGCCGGTGGTGGTGAAGACGACGGCCGGGGCGCTAGGGCAGGGCGTGGCGCACTCGCAATGCATCGAGGCGTGGCTGATGAGCGTGCCGGGGCTGAAGGTGGTGGCGCCGTCGACGCCAGCCGATGCGTATGGACTGATGAAGGCGGCGTTGCGCGCGGAGGGGCCGGTGGTCTATATCGATCATAAGCGGCTTTTCCCGATTCCGGGCGACGTGCCGCTGGATGAGGCGGTGATTCCTTTCGGGCAGGCGGTGGTGCGGCGGGCGGGTTTGGACGTGACGATCACCAGCCACAGCTTTATGGTCCGCGTCGCGATGGAGGCGGCGAAGAAGCTGGAGGAGGAGGGCATCTCGTGCGAGGTGATCGATCTGCGCAGTTTGGCGCCGCTGGATATCGAGATGATCGCTTCATCGGTGGAGCGGACGGGAGCGCTGGTGACGCTGGAAGAGGGGCAGGCGACGTGCGGCGTCGGCGCGGAGGTGGCGGCGCAGATTCATGAACGGCAGGGTGTTCGTCGCTGGGTGCGCGTGGGGGCTTTGCGCGCACCGGTCTCGTCGAATCCGGTGCTGGAAGCGGCGTGTGTGCCGGATGCCGCGCGGGTGGCGCAGGCGGTACACGAATTGCTGGGCAGGTGAGGTCGAGTCGGATTTAATTTTTCACAATCAAGAAGGGGAGATTCAAAATGATATATCAGTTGACGGTTCCGGCGGCAGTTCCGGGCGTGGAGGAGATTCGGATTCTCGAGTGGCACAAGGAGCCGGGCGCGGCGATTGAATCGGGGGAATTGATCGTGGAGTTGGAGACGCACAAGGCGGTGATCGAGGTGCGCGCGGGGCAGGCCGGGGTGTTGCGGCAGATACTCGCGCAGGCGGGGGACTGGAGGACGATCGGGTTGCCGGTGGCGCTGTTTAGCTCGGAGGCGGACGAGGCGTTGCCTGCGGATGCGGCAGGGGCGTCGGCGATGGCGGTGGAGTTTGAAGTGACGTAGGGAAACTGGCGGAGGTTTCGCACGGAGGACTGCAGAGGGGGGAAGAGGGGGAAGGAATCGGCAACGGAGTTGCGCAGACAATTGCGTTCCCAAATGGAGTTTGGCAACGAGGGGACATTCTTGCTCCCTTGAGGCTCGGCGGAGCGGGTTTTAGAAGCGCAGCTCGTTTCGAAAGGCGTGGGCTTTGCTTTGATTGGGGCTGGGTCCTTCGACTACGGCTCGACGCGCACATCCTGGAAAATAACCGTTCCGCTCGCCTTTGCTCAGGATGACGGATGGGAGATGGGAACCTTTTTGTCGCTTCTTGACAGGTTGCGGGCGTAATTGAGAATGGGATGGTCCCGGTGGGCAAGTCAGCACTCGATCTGGAGGTTTTATGGCGATCCTCATTGGCTTACTTATTATTGCTTTCTGGATAGGCGTTCCCCTGTACGTCGTGGGATTGTATTTCTTTTATCGATGGAAGAAGCAGTGGCCGGGGCTGGTGGCGTGGATTGTGAATGCGTTGGTCGTGGCGCTCTGGTTGTTCTCCATTCTGCTGGTGGTATTCGGGAATAAGAGTTCAGCGTCGTCGGGGAGTCAGGCGAATTTGTCTGGCCAGACGGACTCTACTAGTTCAGCGAGTACGGACAGTTCGACGAGGACGATGCATTTGCCGGGATGGGACAGTACGGCGGATGGGACTACGTGGCTGAATTATTCGGAGGCGGACAAGCAGAAGTTTTGCGCGTCGTCGACGACGGCGAGCTCGAACCAGCATACGGCGGCGTTTTTCTATACGAACGTGAACGCGAGTTATGATCCGTCGAATGCGGATGGGCTGAAGCTGCCGCTGATCGCGCTTTTCCTGAAATTGGATTCGATTGCTCCGAAGGATTCTTATCCGAGTCTGCAGGGGTTTAGTTGGCAGCGGAATGACCTGCAGGATACGGCGCAGGGGCAGGTGAAAATGATCATCGTGTTCTGGCAGGATGGGCACACTTATATTCACGACCAGACGATTCAGGACGATGGCTCGTACACCATCGCGGGCGTGGATGGGCCGTGGGACGGGGACGCGGGGACCTATAAGGGGACGACGACGGTTTCAGGGAATACGTTTACGATTACGATTCCCGGGGCGAATCCGCCGGCGCAGAGCGGGACGTTTCAGGTGAGCGCCGATGGGCAGGAGCTGGATATGACGGAAGCAGGGAGGCCGCCGTCGCGGTATACGAAGGTGGCGCAGTTGGTGGATAGTATTGATAATCTTTAGCTCGTGCGGGGCGGTAAATTTTGGAGCGAGGGGAAGGGCAGATCACTCGTCACACCGCTATAAAGGCAGCGGAAGCGGCTGCCCACGATGGAACCTAGTCTCCTACGATCATCATCTGGAATAGAAAGTAGGTCCTTCGACTCAGGCTCGGCGGGAGCTTGCGGGAAAAGAAATGTCCCGCTCGCCTTCGCTCAGGATGACGGTGCTTTTTGAAGTTGCGTACGTGACGGGCGTGATCGCATTAACTGGCGGGGCGGAGGTCGTTGAGGATGTGGAGGATTTCCGAGCGCAGGATTTGCTGCATTTCGCGGCTTTGGTGGACGCCGTCGGGGAGGTGTTCGCCGCCACCGATGTCGGCGGCGATGGCGTCGACGTCGACGATGGAAATGCTGCGGTTCGCCGCGACGTCGTGGAGCATGAGATTGAGCTCCTTGGAAGCGATGTTGGCGAGGGTGCCGCTGAGGGGGGAGTCGAAGGGGGCGTAGGTGGAGATGTTTTCGTCGCCGGAGGTCGACATGCGGTTGAGGATGACGATGCGCGCGCCAGTCGATTTTTTAACGGCGTCGATGAGTTTCTCGAAGTCGAGCTTGATGTCGTCGGAGGAGCGGGGGACGGACTCGAAGGCGTTGGCGAGCCAGTGGCGGATGGCGGGACCGGCAGCTGCCTGATGATGGCGAAGGATGCTGACGCGGTAGCCGAGGGTTTTGTGGCGGAGGATGGCGGGCGGTTCGGAATTGAGGGAGAGGAGGATGGCGTCGGCGGGTTTGCTTTTGGTGAAGCCGGAGGGGGAGAAGAGGTCGTAGCTGTCGCGAATCGGGCAGCGTTCCATGCTGCCGAGGAGCGTGCCGGCGAACATCCAGTCGTTGGCGGTGGGGGTGCCGGCCTTGGCGAGTCCGGCGTGGAGATCGGCGGCGATGGCGCGGACCTGGGCTTCGGTGCGTTCGAGTTGATCGAGGAGGACGGGCGCGGCGGGGGCGATGGGGTGGTCGGGGACGAAGACGAACTGGGTGGGCTTGGTCTCGGCGGCGAACATTTCGAGGAAGGCGCATTGCTCGCCCATGATTACGCCGGTGACGTCGCAGATGCCGAGGCTGAGGAGGGTGACGGGAGTCTCGCCTTTTTCATTCCACCAGCCGCGGCTGCGTCCATTCCAGCCGGGGAGGAGGCCGGAGTGGACGTCGACGAGGGGAGTCATCCGGCGGCCGGCGAGCATGAGGAGGCGCAACTGCTCGGCGTCGCCGGTGAAGTCGGACGGCACGCCGTCGATGTCGAGATGGCCGAGGATGGTGTTGGCGTCCCACAGGTTGATGCCGAGGACGCTGAGGTAGCCGCCGGGCGCGGCGTCGGAATCGAAGTTGAGGCGACCGCCGATTCTCGGGGCGCAGACGATCTGGAGTTCGCGTTCCTCGCTGAAGGGGGTGGTGGAGTTGGAACGTCCGCCGATCGGTTCGAGGGTGAGGTTGAAGAAGGCGACGGCTTGGTTGGCGCGGCAGACCTGGCCCGGCTCGCAGAGCCAGCGGACGCCGGAGCGATGGATGTTATAGCCCTCGATTTTTAAAGGGCCGAGACGCAGGGGGATTTCCATTAGTGATCGTTTCCTGTCCACATGGCGGGGTGGTGGATGATGCCGGCGGTGGCGAAGCGGATGCCGCGTTGCGGGGGCTGGTCGGTGGGTTCGTCGGCGGTGGAGCTAAAGAGGGCGATGATTTCTCCGACAGGGCAGGATTTGCCGGGGGCGAGGCGGAATTCGCGCAGGACGACGGGTTCGCGGACGATGATGCGGAAGAAGGAAACGGGGGGGCAATCCTGGGCGAAGTTGCTGCTGAGATCGACGCTGAGGTCGAGGAGTTTGTCGCCGGTTTTCAGGGTGGAGCCGGGCGAGGCGTAGAGGCATTCGATGAGGGCCTCGGACATGTGAGGGCTGATGAGGGGGAGCTTGAATTCGAAGATCACGGGGTGGCTGGCTTGGGGTGGTGGGTCGAAGCGTGCCGAATATAGGGGCGGTCCTTCAACGCATAAAAGCATTTTTCGGCCCGCTTTTTTGGCCGGGGCGGCATTTTTTCGGGTTGTTCGCAGAGGAGCGCGGGGTAGGTTGATGCGGCGATGAAGGCGGTTTTCTCTTAAAAGCAATACGTTGCAGGGAGATATGCAAATCGAACAAAACAAGGCCGGTCCTGAGGCGGGAGGGTGTACGGTGAGTTGTCTGATGGTGACGCTGCCTGTGCCGGAACGGCTGGCGTTCGCGAAGCGGAGCATTGATGACTTTTGCCGGCAGACGCTGGCGAGGAAGAATTTGGTTGTGGTACTGAGCGGCGGGGTGGAGAGCGTGCGGCAGGCGCTGCGAGAGTATGTGGAGTCGCTGGGGCGTGATGATATTCGCGTCTTCACCCAGCCGCCGGACTGGAACCTGGGGCAGCTGCGGAATTTTACGCTGGAGGTGGCGACGGGGGATGTTTTGTGCCATTGGGATGATGATGATCTTTATCATCCCGAGCGGCTGGCGCGGCAGCTTGTGGCGTTGCAGGAGGGGGATTTCGAGGCGGTTTATTTGCAGGAGGTGATGCAGTATTTCCCGGCGTCAAAGGTGCTTTATTGGACGAGCTGGCGTGCGACGGAAGCGGGCGGGCATACGGCGACGATGATGGTGCGGCGGGAAGCACCGATCCGGTATTCGACGGAGGGCAGCACGGCGCGTTTGGGTGAGGACCTGGAAGTGGCGCGGATGCTGGTCGCGCGCGGGCGGGTGGGTTATGTGGCCGCGAAGCCGCATCTTTATGTCTATGTAAGCCACGGGGCGAATTCGTGGGATGAGGGACATCACCGGATGTTGGCGGAAAAGCTTTCGATTTCGCAGGGGTTATTGCGGCGGCGCGAGGCGCAGGTTCGCGAGGGGATGGCGGCGCACGGATTTGGGCGCGATACGGTCACCGTGACGGGAAACAACGGGGAGGCGTTCAGGCTTTAGCTCACTTTGTGATGCGGATGGTGTCGGTGTAGACGGGAGGAGAGGTGGAGTCGAGGAAGGCGATTTCGACGCCGCCGGGCGCAGGGGTCTGGAGAACGTACCAGCTCGCCGGAAGGGGGACGCCGAGGGCGCCGGTGAACTCGCGCGGGAAGCGCTCGGTGGTCATGCGGTATTCGAGGCGGCCGAAGAAGCGGTCGCACCATTCCGGTTCGCGCCGGTGGGGGGAGAGGTCCCAGCCGAGGAAATCGAAGGGAGTCCAGCCGCGGTCGTCGAGCCATGCCTCAGCCCAGTAGTGTTTGACCGGGCCGGCCTGGTAAAGGCAGTAGCCGCCGAGGACGCGGGCGGGGATGGCACGCGCGCGGCAGAGGGCGGTGAAGAGGGCCGCAGCGAGCTGGCAGTCGAACCAGCCGGAATCGAGGATCCAGTCGCAGGGCGAAGCGGGATCGACCTGATCATAATGAATTGCACCGCAGATGAACTCGCCGGTGATGTAGTCCCAAAAAGCGCGGATGGCGTCGAACGCGGGGGCACCGTCTGGGGCGAGGGATTGGGCGAGGTGGCGGATGCGATCGGTGATGATGATAAGGCCTTCGCGGTCATTCAGGTAAAGGGCCGCGTCGGGATTCGGGCCGGGGTCGCAGGGAGTTGGTTCCTGGAGGAGCGCGGTGAAGCTGAGGGTGGCGCCGAGGATGGCTTCGGCTTCACCGGAGGCGACCATGCGCAGTTCGAGCCGGCCGGGGCTGACGGTGCTTTTGGCCTCAAGGCCCGCAATGGGGTATGGGCTGACTTGAAGGTCTTTGAGATAATTTCCGGCTAGCGGAAGCGGAGCGCGGAGGCGAAGTTTGGTTCCGGATGAGACGGAACGGAGATCGAAGGCGCGCTGGAAATCGACTTCAAACCGGCGCTCGCCGTTGGTGGGGAGGCCGTCGGACTTGGCCAGTTCACAGACCGAGCGGCGGAAGTTAGGAATGAATCGGTCGAAGAGGAAACCATCGCGTCCGTCGAGGCCGAGCCGCTTGATGAAATTGTAGACTTCGATGGGATCGAAGAGGCGTTCGCCGCCCGGGCCGTTCCGAAAGCCGAGGCCGTACTGGGGCCAAGCGAGGAGGGCCTGTTGTGAGATCGATGCAGCCTCGGGTGAGTCGGGTTCGTGGGCCCAGCCGGCGAGCGTGAGCATTCCGATGATGCGGGATTCGGGGATATTGCGATAGCGATCATCGGCGCGGAATCCGAGGGGGCCGTACTTCGGGGTCATGGCTGCGCCTCGTGAAGGGGACACCGGGTGCGCGGTTCGATGGGATCGAAGTCGGGCGGGGTCATCGGTGGCATCATCTTGGAGACAGAAACCGGATAAAGGCAAGGATGGGGCGATGACGGAGCTACGGCGCTCCCTCCGGGGTCGGGTTACGTGAGGTTCAATTACCGGCTACGTTGCCGGCCATCCTTCGGCTTGCTAGGGCGTTTTCAGAAATACTTTGGCCGCTGGTGGTAGTTTGAGGCCCGGAGGGCCGTAAGAAATTAGCCGGTGGCGCAAGCCACCGGTTTTATCCAATCAGCAACCCGCCCGGACGGGGCGGCGGATGCGTTTAGCTCCCGGATTTCCACCGCCCCGCCGGGGCGGGTTAAATTGCTACGCATAACCGGTGGTTGTCACCACCGGCTAATCTCCAATGGCCCTCCAGGCCAAAAGGCAGGGAACGTACGGCTGCAGTTTGCCTGAAAAGGCTCAAACGACACAAAGAAGGTTGTTTGTTGATCGCGTAAATATTCCGATGACCTCCTGTGCGCTCGAAATGGATTCTCGCGCACCCGGACAACGAGTTGTCCGGGCCACCGTCGCGCGACAACTCGATTTGGAATCGCGTCAGGTGGTTTGGCGCGAAGGCAGGGATCTGCGGGCGGTGATGATGAGGAGGAGGGCCAGGAAGGCCAAGGCCCAAACGGGCATGGTGGGGGTGTCGGTGGCGAGGTCGGTGAGGGTGATTTCGGCGGAGTCAGTGCTTTCGCCGGTGGCGTTGACGGAGGTGACGACGTAGTAATAAGTCTGGCCGACAACGGTGGAGGTGTCGGTGTAACCGGGGGTGATGGGACTGGCGATGATGACGTAGGGGCCGCCGCTGGTGGTGGAGCGCTTGAGGTTGTAGGTGACTGCGCCCGTGCTGGCGCTCCACGAGAGCGAGGCGCCGGCGTCGGTTGGGGTGGCGGCGAGTAGTGTCTTAATTTGAAAGCTGTTTCCGGGCAGGACGGTGGTAGGGTGGCGGGAGGGAAATGATCGATTTATTAAAAACAATCCTTACTTGCTTAGCTCCAATATGGCTATTGATAGCCTTTGTTTTAATTTTTAGGCCCCAGTGGATTCTAAAAAAGGAAGCACCCCAAAATGCTAAAAACCAGCTAAAAGGAATCGGTTATATTGCTCTCGCAATTTTCGGTCTGCTGGCATTAAACAGCCTATTCTAAATTCAAATTAAGACACTACCCGAATTTTAAAGAAGCTTTGTCGGCGGGTGTCACGAAGGGTTATTGGCTTTGGCCGGCTTCGCTTTCGGACGGGCTTTGGCCCATCGTGCTTGAGCAGCGGCTTGGTTGAGTTTCTTGCGCAATTCGGTGCCTTTACCTGCGTGGCCACCCTTGGCACCGTTTATGGAGAAATACTCTCTAATCTTAGGGTCCATGGCGCAAAAGATACCAAAGATATGCCTCGTGAGGCGATGACGGTTTTATATTCCCGCCGACATGAGGGGCGGGAAGGTGGGCCAATGTGGGAAGGGTGGTTACGGCCACCCTTCCCCGCAGATTTTTAATTCTTCGCTCGCTCCTTCGCCTTCGCCTGCTTCTCCTTCCAGAACTGCTTCCGCTCATCCTTCACCGTCTTTTCGAGCGCGGGCAAATCGACGCGCAAGACTTCACTTGTTTCGGTGAGCAGCTTTGATGCGCCGTGGAAGCAGTTGTAATAGGCAGACCAAAGGGCGATTTCGACCGCGAGGGCGGCGTGATCGGCAGGCTTCACCCCGGCCATAAACGCGCCGAAAGCGGTGTGGGCTTCCTTCGGGTCAAGACCGCGCCCGCGCAAAATGGCCTTCTTCGTCTCAAATCCGGCATCCTGCGCCAGCCACGAAAGAGCCAACTGCAACGATTTTTCGGTGCAATTCTTGTGTTTGGTGAGCTTATCGAGCACGACGGTCACGGCTCGTTCCTGCACGGTGCGGCGAATGAGGGAGGCTTCGCGGGCCGCTCGATCCGCATCTTGCATCGTGTTCCCAATGGGCCGCTCCTCCGTCTTCAATCCCATATCGCGCACGACTTCGAGTGCAGCTTTCGCGTCAACGAGACGATGCACCTTGCCGTCACCCGTGCGGGCAAAGACCAGCGCCGGAGCCTTACGACCTAAAACCTGCTCCCATGTCCGGCGTTTGGGGTCATGGACGCAGCACTGAGTCAGCGCGATATAACCGGAACTGGCCTCCACATGGCCATTGTCATACGGGAGAGCCTTCTTGCTCGCCTTCTCGTCAAGCACGGTGGCGCCGCCGGCCTCGGCCTCGACCTTCACCCGCTGCCATACCGCCTCCTTTTTGGCGGCGAAGCATTTCGGATCGGTGCAAACGTCGTTGCGGTTCTTGACGCTCAGGTCGGGGAACAAATCCTTGATGTTCCCGGCCCGCTTGGGGCAATTAACGCAACTCGGGACGCCTTCGACCAAGTCGGCTTGCTGCAAGTCAAACGGTGCGCTGGCAAGCTGCAACATGAAGTTTTGAATGATGAACTGCTTGGCCTCGCGGAACGTCAACGGGACGTTTTCCTGCTTCTGGGTTTGATGGTTGTAAACCGAGCGTCCGGCCAGAATCTGGCGGGTCGCTTCCTTGCGGGCATCGGGATGGGTGATGCGGGCGATGAGAAGGGCAACGGCACGATCCAGTTTGCCGCTGTTGAGGGCCTCCTGGGCATCCTTGGGCAGTTCAAGGAGTTTGAGGCAGTTGTAGACGTGGGCGCGGCTCTTGGACACGCGCGAGGCCAATTCCTCGGCCTTCATGCCGTAATCCAGCAACCGCCGATATTGGCGGGCCTCCTCGATGTCGGTCAGGTCTTTGCGCTGCAAGTTTTCGATGGCCTGCAATTCGAGGGACTCGCGGTCGCTCAGGTCGCGGATGAC
>Ga0302320_10015426_pt1 | contig 15696 bp, 13 predicted proteins | sample Bog_T0_3_FD_202130 | JGI IMG/M metagenome (GOLD analysis project Ga0302320, IMG submission 202130) | Peat permafrost microbial communities from Stordalen Mire near Abisko, Sweden - Bog_T0_3 | ecosystem: Environmental > Terrestrial > Soil > Wetlands > Peat | place: Sweden: Abisko, Stordalen Mire... | reverse complement strand
AATCCCTCGACAACCCCGAAGAGCGGGGTGGCGCTCTGCTGTCCATGCGCGCCGTCGCCGAAGCCTACGGCGGTCTGGGCGCGGTGGCGGCCCAGGCGGGCATCAGCCGGGAGTCACTCTACCGTGCCTTGTCGCCGAAAGGGAATCCGACTCTCAAAACGCTGGTCGCCGTCTTGAAAACTCTCGGCCTTCGCCTCTCCGTTGCCGAGAAACAACAAGCTGAATCGAAGCAAGGCAACGACTATGCCGCTGCCTGACCGCGATATGGAAGGCTTCCAGAAAGGAGCGGCGCGCTTATGACGAATTCAGGGCACAAAAGCAAAACTGACTGGGATCGCGTGAAGCGCGAGTACGATTCCGACGCTCCAATCCCCTACGACCCCAACAATCCTGACGACGGCCCCTACGATCCCAATGACGATGCGGCCGTGGAGGCCTACTTCAATGCGGCTACGATTTGGGTCGGATGGCCGAACCCGGTGATGGTGCAGAAAGACGGAGTCCCTGTGAATGGGGACGCAAAGGCCGCCCCGAAGCGCCGCGAACCGCGCGCCAAAGCCTCGTAGTAACAAGATGCAATGAGCAATCCCGTCTGAACCGCTTCCCGGCATCCAGGGGAGGGTCGAAGATGCGCGCATGCTTTCCTCGCACCCGCTGCCGGGTGCCTCACCCTTCCCGCGTCGTCGGCGGGAAGGGTGGGAGTCCTCCCCCCTGGCGTGCAACCGCCGTTCGCCGCACCGCAGGCGCCCGCAAAATCGTTGCATAGAATTTCCCCGCAAACGAGCACAATACTCATAGAGAAAATCAGCGATGAAGGCCAACCGCACGGCAAAAATACCTCAACATTCGCTATTTATTCTCCCATACCCCTACCCCTCCCATTTTCCTTCCAGCCCCATGAAAAAAATAAGGTTACATCTGGAAAAGTCAAAAATGGGCCCCTATCTTAGTACTACAGTTGTACTTGCTCCTTATTGCAGAAAAAGGGCAATGGCCCGCGCCTAAAGGCCGCGCAATCTTGCTCTCGTTCCGGGGGTTGAAACCCCCTGCTCCCTCCGGAATCTCCGATCTACAACTGTAGTATTAGAGCATTTCTCCTGAAGGTGTATAGTAGAGTCGGCGCGAGATCCCAAGAATTCTCAGGTAAGTCTGTTGGCTGTTTGGTCAGTGGATTTCTGCATCCCCTTTACCCTACAGCGTGCTACGACCGGCCCTTGGAGTTTACCTGTTGATTTCAATAGCGATACTCTCGATTTTGCATGGATGTGCAGCTCGGTGCGGAACGGCCAAAAACGGACTCATCGTCCCTTGGTTGGTGGGGCGAATCCCTCCGCGTCCACCATGGCGATGGAATCAAGCGCCTGGATCGCAACCAGCGGTGTTGCGGCAGTCAGCATTTGCCTCGGTCTACGAGAGGCTGCGGAACAGCCAATACAGCAGTCCTGACAGCAGACCCGCGGCCGGCAGCGTGAATACCCACCCCGCCGCAATGTTGCGGATCGTGCTGAAGTGCAGTCCACTCCCGCTGGCTACCATCGTTCCTGCCACGCCTGAGCTCAACACGTGCGTGGTGCTCACCGGCAGGCCAAATGTATCCGCGGCAAAAATGGTGCCCATCGCCACCACGCCAGCTGCGGCGCCTTGCGCATAAGTCAGGTGGTCTTTGCCGATCTTCTCGCCCACCGTCACCACAACGCGCTTCCAACCCACCATGGTTCCCAGTCCCAGCGCCAGCGCTACGGCCACCTTCACCCAGTTGGGGATGAACTTGGTTGCCTTGTCAACCCTGCTCTTGTAGTTCGTCAGTGCCGTATTCTCTTCCGCCGTGAACATGGGCTGCTTCTTCGCCTTCACCAGCGCCGCGTCGCTCTTTTGCATCAGCCTTATGGCTTCGCTGGCCACGTACATGTCGTTGCGCACATTGGTCTGGTCGCCAGTGGGAACGGACTTGAAGACCTTGTAGAGAGCCACTTCGTGGTTTAGATCCTCCACCAGCTCGCGCAGCGCCAGAATCGTGTCCGGCTGCATCTGCTTGGTGCGAATGTAGTCCGTCACCTCGGCCCGCGCATCCGCGCCCAGAACTCCTGACTTGTCCACATGCCGGTCGAGGATGTGCCCTGCCTGCTCCGATGCAGCAATGAAGTCCTGGATATCCTGCGCTGTCACCGCGTGGTTCAACGCATAAGCCGTGGGCACGGTCCCGATCAGGATCAGCATGATCAGGCCCATGCCCTTCTGCCCGTCGTTTGAACCATGGAAGAAGCTCACGCCGGTGCATGTCAGCACCATCAGCGCGCGAACCGGGAACGGCGGCGGCCGATTGTCTTTGGGGGCCTCATACAGGGCTGGATAGCGGACCAACCACTTGGACAGCAGCATCAGCAGCGCCGCCGCGCCAAACCCAACCACAGGCGAAATGAGCAGCACCTTGAGCACTTTCATCGCCTGCTCCCAGTCCACGCCGGATGTGCCACTGTGCGCGTGGAGCAGTTGATTGGCAAAGCCGACGCCGATGATCGACCCTACCATGGTGTGCGAGCTCGAAGCCGGCAAACCGAACCACCACGTGCCCAGGTTCCACAGGATGGCCGCGATCAGCAGCGCGAACACCATGGCAAACCCTGCTCCCGAACTCACCTGCAGAATCAACTCGACGGGCAGCAGGGTGATTACTGCAAAGGCCACCGTGCCGCTCGAAGCGAGCACCCCGGCCAGGTTGCAAATCCCCGACCACACCACGGCCACGTTCGGCTCCAGCGAGTTGGTGTAAATCACCGTCGCCACCGCGTTCGCCGTATCGTGGAAGCCGTTCACAAACTCGAATCCAAGCGCGATCAGCAGCGCCAGCGCCAGCAGCAGATACGGCCACACGCTGGTCACCGTTACATTGGTCAGGTCGCGCGCGACGTGGAAGCCAATGTACCCCAGGCCGCCCGCAAGCGCCAACAGGAACACCGCTATCCCAGACTTGCTTGTACGTTTCTTTGTCTTGCGCTCCACCAGCGCGGGACGCGCAGGCATCACTTCAACAAGCGTTGCCAAGTCGGCCATTAGAGATCACCAATGCGGCCGGAATCATTCCGGGCACGCCTGGGCCTCCTTATGCAGAATGCATCAGCGGGATTAAAACTCAATTGCAAGGGAGACCGCTTGGGTCTGGAGAAACAAGAGCCGGATAAGTAGGCGTCCATAAAACCCCAACAACCGCCTAGAGTCGCAGTTGTTTGCTCGGTGAGCCAGAGAGGAACTGGCCCTGCTTGTTAAAGTCTGCACCGGGCAGGGGGGGTGAAGGGAAGGACAATTTGGCGTCAATGCTGGAAATCCGCCTCAGCCGCCAGCCCCGCCGTGACTCAGCAGCCCTACGTCGCAGCCGTATGCTCGGCGAACCAGACAGCCAGCTCCGCCTCGGAGATCTCCCCAGCCGCAAGCCCGAGTATTGTCAGGAATGCCTCTTCCTGGCTGGCGGTTACCTCAAGGCCGTTCACGTCAAGGAACGCGAACGAGACCACCAGGGCCGTTCTCTTGTTGCCATCCACACAGGGGTGATTGGAGGAGATTCCAAAGGCATAGGCGGCAGCAAGAGTCGTGAGCGGCGGAGTGGAATCCGCGTACGCCCAAATGTTTTTAGGCCGGGCCAATGCTGAATCAAGCAGTCCGGCATCTCGCACGCCCGTCGAACCGCCATGAGCAGACAGCTCAAGGTCGTGCGCAATCATCGCGTCGGCCATGTCCATCCAAAGCGGATCTTGCATTACTCGGCCAGTTTCCGCAGCGCGTCACGGTACTTCCGCATCACTCGTTCACTGGCCTCCAGCTTGCGCATGAATTGGTCGTCGTAGGGGGTCAGATGGGCGCCGAACGGCGTCTCAGAAAGGCAGATTGAGTCGCCCTTCTCAACATTCAGCCGCGCCAACACTTCCTTGGGCAAGATGATTCCGGCAGAGTTGCCGATCGCAATGATCTTGGTTGTCGTGGCCATGAGGAGCCTCCTCGTTGGCCAAAGTATAACATAAGTTATAACAATCTATCGCCAGTCGTCCCGCGCATTGGCCAGCCCCTCGTTCATCACCGCGTCAAATCCCGTGTGCTTCTTGATGAAGATGTCGCTGAAGGCCTGGTCCTGGCGCAGCAGAATTGCCTGCAGCCGCACCAGCTCCAGCAGCGCCAGAAAAGTGGCAATCAGCGCCCGGTGCGAGTGCGTGTGGCTCAGCAGCCGGCTCAGCGAGACCGGTTTGTCTTCCATGTTCAGCCGGCGCCCCAGGAAGCGAATCATCTGCCCCACCGTGACCGAGTCCTCTTCCACATCGAGCACAGGCCGGTTCCGCGCCCGCTCCAGAATCTCGCGGAATATGCGCACCAGGTCCACCGTGTCGGCGGCAATCTCCGGCTCCGCCGCCGCATCGTCCTTGAACTCCCTGAATCCGGGATTGCTCCAGGTCGCGGCTTCGAGCATCTGCTTTTGCTGCAGCATCTGCGCCGCGTTCTTGAACCGCTCGTGCTCCAGCAGCCGCTCCACCAGCTCGCGGCGCGGGTCTTCGGCGGCCTCTTCCGGGCCAGCCCCGGCGCGCGGCAGAAGCATTTTGCTCTTGATGTGGATCAGCAGCGAGGCCGTGTAAATAAACTCCCCCGCCACGTCCACGTCCGAGGCCTTCAGCTGGTTCACATAGGCCAGAAACTGCGCCGTAATTTTGGCGATCGGGATGTCGTAGATGTCGATATCCTGCTTGCGGATCAGGTCCAGCAGCAGGTCGAGCGGCCCGTCATACACCAGCCCCACGCTGACTGAAAATGGCGACTCCTCGGAGCTCTCGTCCCGCTTCTTCTGCATGGCCGCCTGCTTGGCCGCGGCTTTCTCGTCCGGGTGCGGCTGGACGGCGAGCACCAGCGGCGGCGCTTCGGTCGCAGCGGCGATGGCTTGCTCGACCTGCTCAGTCTCTTTCGGATTGGTATTCTCGTCCGTCAACGTGTCGTTGCTTCCTTCTTGAATCGTCTCGTTCACAGCCACTGCCGGGTGCCCCATCCATTCCGCGTCCTTTTGCGGAATGGGTGGGAAGCCACGACCCATCTGGTACTCAGGGCATCCGCATCGCCTGGCGCACGTCCACCATGGTCTTTTCAGCGCGTGCGCCCGCCCGCTTCGAGCCATCCGCCAGAATCTCTTTGACCCGGGCTTCGCTAAAGCCGGCCCGCCGTTCCTGGATCGGCGTCAACAACTGCACCAGCGCGTCCGCAGCCCAGCCCTTGCACTGGATGCAGCCGATGCCCGCTGTCCGGCAGCCTTCATAGACATCGGCAAGCGTCTCCGGGGTGGAGAAGACCTTGTGCAGGTCGCCCACGGGACACTTGTCCGGGTCGCCGGGGTCGGTGCGCCGGACGCGCGCCGGGTCGGTGACCATGGTCTTGAGCTTCTGCCGAACCACCGGCTCGGGATCGTTGAGCTCAATTGTATTGCCGTAGCTCTTCGACATCTTGCGGCCATCGGTGCCGGGAAGTTTGGGCGAGGGGGTGAGCAGCACGTTCGGCTCGGGCAGAACTTCGTCCGACTCGTATGTGCTGATGACGACCGGCCTGATCTCTGGATGCTTTCCCGAATCTCTGGGCTTTCTGCCGCCTCGCGGGTAGAAAAAGTTGAATCGCCGCGCCAGCTCGCGCGTCAGCTCCACGTGCGCCTGCTGGTCCTGGCCCACGGGCACAAATTGCGGCTGATAGAGCAGAATGTCAGATGCCATCAGCACCGGATAGCCCAGGAAGCCGTAGGTCGTCAGGTCCTTGTGCTCCAGGTTCTCCTGCATCTCCTTGTAGCTCGGCACGCGCTCCAGCCAGCCCAGCGGGCTGATCATGCCCAGGTACATGGGCAGCTCGAAATGCTGTTTCACATGGCCCTGAACAAAGATCGTGCTCCGCTTGGGGTCGAGACCCGCGGCCAGGAAATCCAGCGCGACTTCCAGCGTGTTCGGGGCAATCTTCGAGGTATCTGCGTAATCGGTGGTCAGCGCGTGTACGTCCGCAATGAAGAAGTAGCACTCGTACCGGTCCTGCAGCTTGACCCAGTTGGCCAGCGCGCCCATGTAGTTGCCCAGGTGCAGCTTGCCCGTGGGGCGCATGCCGCTCAAAACACGCGGCCGTGACGAAGGATTTTGAATTTCAGGCATTGCTTCTTGTCGTTTTCCTAGATTGATTGCAGGGCGCTCGGCTCGGGACACCGCCGTCCTGGCCGAAAGGCGCCAATCAGGCTCGTTCCATTGTACCGGCAGCCGGGTGCCGTGCTTTGCTTACCGCTTACACCAGCCGCAGCGCCACGTCCACCAGCGCCAGCGCCGGCCCAAGCAGCAGCCTGAGGAGGAAGCCTCCGATGAAGATCATGAACAGGTAGCTGACCCAGATGGGAATCCGGTCGTAGACCTGCACCCCTCGATAAGGAAGCAGGTTGCGCACCAGCCGGCTGCCATCCAGCGGGGGAATCGGCAGCAGGTTGAAGAAGAAAAGGGAAAAATTGATCTCAATCGCCAGCACGGCAAGAAGCACCAGCGCCTCCAGGCCGGTAGGAAGGGCGATAGCCATTCCGCCTTCGAAGGTTGACAGCACCAGTTCATGTCCGCCGGGAACCACCAGCGAGATCACCGCCAGCAGCAGAAACGCTACAAACGCAATCAGCAGGTTTGAGACCGGCCCGGCCAGCGTGGTCAAATTGTCGTCGCGCACGATCTTGCGAAAGTTGCGCGTAATCACCGGCGTGGGCTTGGCCCAGCCTACCAGCAGCCCGCTGAAGAAATTGAGCCCCAAAAACGGCCCAAAGATCACCAAGCCCGGGAACAGCAGCGTCCCAATGGGGTCGACGTGATAGGCCGGGTTGAGCGTGACCCGCCCCTGCAACCGCGCCGTCTGGTCGCCCAGATACGATGCCGTCCACGCATGCGCACACTCATGCACGCTGAGCGAAAAGATCAGCAGGACAAACTCAAAAACCGCGATAAGAAAACGGACCGATTGCAAGCCAATCTCCCCTGTGCTGGAAAGCTCAGGTTAGCACGTAGGGTCTTCATCCGGGTCAAATCCTGTCCGTCGGAAAGCTCCCCACCGACTCACCCGCGGCCACAGTCTGCCCGGCCAGCACAATGGCGTGGCTCGCGATACGTGCGCCATCCCCGATCACTGTCGGCACCAGCGTCACCTTTTCGTAGTTGTCCGGCGCATGGGTGTGTGAGTAAACCCGCGCAAACGACCCGATCACTGCATTGTTTCCAATGGTGATGCCGCCGCGGTCGTTCAGCAGCGCCCGCTGCCGGATGGTGACTCCGTCGCCGATGGAAAGGTTATAGCCGTAGGTTAGGTCCACGCCGTGGTAGATCTTCACCCCCGCGCCCACGTGCTTGAAGATGTGCCGTCCCAGCATGCAGCGGAAGCGGACGCCCAGCCAGTGGTTCAGCCCGACGGGTGAACGGTCAAACATCTGCCAGAACCACAAAAGCGGCTTGCGCTCATTGAACAGCACGCAGTCGGCGTCGGCAAAGTGCTGTGCCTCCAGGGTCACATTCTCGGGGTCCAGCGACAGGCTCACCACGTTGCCCGGCAGCTCGCTGGTCAGCGTCAGGTTCAGCTTGCCCCCGTGCGGCCGGCCCAGGTAGAGCTGGTAAAGCTGATCGCGGACGATCTCCGCGCGGCGCTCGGGCGCATGATGCCGGGTGAACTCCTCATCCAGAAACTGAATCCAGCGGCGGTAGACCTCTTCGGCTTCCGGCGTGGGTCGCGGCGCGTTGCTCACGTTTGCCATACGAATTGGACGATACACCACCCCCCCGGGATGCATCGACTCACCAAGCCCGTTCCGCGGAGCAGCCAGTCCCTGCGGCTGAGGCAATGCGAGCACCAAAAAAGAGGGGACGAGCCGCAGCCCGTCCCGTCGCTCGCTTGTTCGGCTTCCCAGTACGAGACCTTTATCGTTTCCCCTGGAGCGTCTTCGTGCCCGGTCCACCGCCGCCCTTGCGCGCCGCCCGCTTCAGGGCGATCTCGTGCATCTCGCGGCCAATGCTGGAGCGGTTGATGGCCAGCTGGATACCAAGGTTGATCAGGTTGCCCGTGCCCCAGTAGAGCGCCAGGCCTGAGGCATAGTGCCACAGGAAAGTTCCCATCAGGACCGGCATCATGAAGGCCATCATGTAGCGCTGGTTCTTGTCCATGCCGGGCGAGGGCGTGATGAGCTGCGTCACCAGCATGCTCACAATGATCAGGATGGGCAGAACGTGCAGCGGGTCGGGCACGGAGAGATCTTTGAGCCAGTACCAGTGCTCCCCGCGCAGCTCGACGGTATTCTGCAGCACGCGAAAATAGGCGAAGAACAGCGGCATCTGGATGAACATGGGCAGGCAGCCGCCCGCCACGTTGACCCCCTCGGCCTTGTGAATGGCCATGATCTCGGTGTTCATATCGGCGCGCTTGGGGTCGCTCACCTTCAAGTGGGCATACTTGCGCTTGACCGCATCCACCTTGGGCTGAATGCGCATGGTCTTCAGCGAGGTCTTCATCATCATCAGCCGCGTCGGCGTCATCAGCAGGTTGAAGACCACGGTGATGAGGATGATGTCCCAGCCCCAGTTGGGAACGCCATGCTCGTTCAGGAAGCGCAGCAGCAGATAAAGCGGCTTGGCGATTACCGTGAGCCAGCCGAACTGAATCAGCGGCTCAAGCGACTGGCCGGTGGGTTTGCCGTCCGCGCTCGTCGCGTGGATTGAACTGACCACGTCCATCGCTTTGGGCCCGGCGAACAGGCGCAGCTTGGTGTAGCCGCTGGTGTCGCCTACGGCGATACCCAGCACCTGCGCCGGCTTGCGGGCGCTGTTGGGGTCGCTCAGGTCGCCGGGCAGGTCGATGGTGTTGTGCAGCGTCACTACCGTTGCCTGCTGGGGATCGTCGGGCAGAAACGCCGAGACGAAGTAGAGGTCCGTAATTGCCGCGTAGGAGTAGGGCTGGTTGAGCGTATTGTTGTTGCCCACCTTGGCTACGGACTGCGAATCCTGCTTGCCGTCCAGCGACCAGGCAAACGTCGATGTAGCGGAGGTGAAGATCGGGCTGCGCGTCTTGGACGAGGGCAGGAACTCCTCCATATCGCCCAGGCCTGCCGGCCACTCGATCAGCGCGCGCACCGGCGCGCCATTGCGCAGAACATGGGTCTCGATGCTGACCACATAGCTCGCGTCGAAGCGGAAGGTCTTCACCACATCCAGGCCATTGGCGGCAAAGTGATAGGTAAGGGCGGTGGGCGCCAGCACCACTCCCGTGGCCGAAGGCTGCTCGCCGGCGACCGTTACTTGGTAGAGCGCCTGGTTGAGCTGCGACGTGAGTGCCGGCTCATAGGTGAACAGCGAGAGCGGGAACCCGAAATGAGCCGCGGCCTGCTGCTGCACCATGTCCAGCGGCTTGCCGGCTGTGTCGTTGTACTTCTTCAGAATCCAGTGCTTGACCTGTGCGCCGCGATTCGAGAAGACAATCTTGTACTGCTCGTTCTCGACCGTCGTCTCGGTTTCAAGAGACGCGGCCACAACCGTGGTGTTCGCCGCTGCTGCCGTCGCCTCTGCCGAACCCGTCTGGCCTGCCTGTCCTGGCTGGCTCGCCGCGGCTTGACTTTGAGCAGCAGTCTGGGTCTGCGTCGGCTCTGTCTTCGGCTTGAAAAAATATTGGTAGCCCAGCAGGACAACCAGCAGCAACAGCATGAAGCCCATGGTGGAGCCCATATTGCCACCGCCACTGTTTCCGCCGCCGGGGCCTTGCCCCTGAAGATTGGGATTGCGAATTTCTGCCAAAGGATACTTCCTTGTCGTTCGGGCCTGGTGCCAGGCGCTCGAGACAGCTGGCCGTCAGACCGCTGTATCTTCTATGGTAATGGTTCGTGGGGAAGCGGTCTGGCTGTCATGGCCGGCGGAACGGGATCGAGCCCTCCCCGCGCGAACGGGTGGCAGCGCAGTAGCCTCCGGATCGCCAGGCTTGTGCCGTGCAGAGGACCATGTGCCGCAATGGCTCCCGCCGCATACTCTGAGCATGTGGGATGGAACCGGCAGCCCCCTGGCGTGAGCGAATGCACCGCCGGCGAAAGCCAGCGCTGATAAAAGCCGAGAGTGGCGAGCAGAACACGCGTCATAAAGCAGGCACTTCCCCAGGCATCCGCGCCGCCTCGGCCCTTGCCTGATGAAGAATACGCACAATCTCGGCTTCAAGTTTCCCAAATTCCAGCGCCAGCACAATACGCCGTGGATGCAGAATCAGATCGAACCCCACGGGCAGCATGTCAACATGGCGCCGCAGGGCCTCGCGCATGCGCCGCTTGATGCGGTTGCGTTCATGCGCCTTGCCCAGGACTTTGCCAGCGGTCAGGCCCACGCGCGGGCCGGTCGGGAGCGGCGCTCCGGCGTACGTGGGCGTTTGCCGTGCCAGAAACCAGCTCATCGATGCGGATTGGCGCTTGCGGCTGCCCGCATACGCGCGCTGATAGTCGGCGTGCTTGCCGAGGCGCGCTCCTGTTAACGACTGAAGCGAAGTTCGAATCGGGGATTGAGGCGGAGATTCGCGCCGTGTGTCGGGCATTTGCTCAACCTGGCGCGGGCTACAACGGGGAGGGCTGCTCATGGTGGATGCCGGAAGGTGTGCGAGCCGGTTCAGAACGCGCTGCGGTCGCTTCCGGCTCAAACAAGACGGCAAACGGACACTAGTCGCGGAAGCCGGCACTCACAGCCACACGCTTGCGGCCGATGGCGCGGCGGCGGCTCAATACGGCTGCGCCGCTCTTGGTCTTCATGCGCGCGCGGAATCCGTGCGTCTTCACGCGTTTGCGGCGATTCGGTTGAAATGTGCGCTTGGGCATAAAAATGCGCTCCTGTTTCTTAAGGAAAATCTTCGCCTTGACGGCAAGTTCTGAGTATATCGCAGGTTGGGCCCGGAATCCAGTCCTTAGTGCCGCACGCTGCAATAGCTCACCCTGCGCCGCTGCATCCAGAGCAAATCCCATCCTGCATTCTGTGCGATCCAACGCCCCATTCTTGGCCACTCTTCCAGTGACTCTGGTAATCTTTTCCGCGGGCCGGAACACCTATCGGAGAGACCCTCTTCCAGAGTTTCACCACCATTGGTGCAACTCAAGGAGAGCGCCAAAAAGTTGTGTTAATGAGGGATTGCAACGACCTCCAAATGTGCTACTATCGGGACCGTTCAAGAAAGTTTCCCAGCGTCCCACGGAACGAAATTATCCTCGGCCCCAGGCTCGGAGTTTTCAGGGGCAGACCAGCGGCAACCAAGTACTCAGTCGGTAGCAGTTGGACGCAAAGCATCGCGCTTTGCGCCAACAGAGAGCCGTTGCCCAAATCGCGCGGATAAACCGTCCCGGCCGTAAATTAGGTGACGCAGGCAAGGATATAAGTCGATGGCATTTGCAACTTCTCCGGCAACGGTTCTTAATCCCTGGATTCAGATCCTGGCGGCCCTCGAAAAGAAGGTAATCCGCCAATCTTTCGAGACCTGGCTCAAGCCCACCCGTTACAGTCACGCCGCCGGCCGCACGCTCTATGTCCGTGTGCCTTCTCCCGAGTTTCAGCACATCGGCGACAAGTACGGCGACCTGATTCAGGAAGCCATCGACCTGCAGTCGTTGGAGTTCGACGACGTCAGTTTCGTCACCGCCGAGGAAGACCCTTCCATTCCTCCGCAGCGCCGCGATGGAGGCTTCGGTCCGGTGCCCGCGCATGCGCCGACCGCGCCGCCGCCTGCCCCGGCCCGCAATCCCCAGCAGGAGCGCTTCGACTGGTCGACAGCCGCGCAGCTCAACCAGCGCTATACCTTCGATGCCTTCGTCATCGGCAACGGCAACCAGTTTGCCCGCGCCGCTGCACTGGCCGTCGCCGAGCGGCCCTCGCGGGCGTATAACCCACTGTTCCTTTATGGCGGTGTAGGGATGGGCAAGACGCATCTCATGCACGCCATCGGCCACGAAGTGAAGCGCCGCCAGCCCATGGCCAGCATCTCGTACGTCTCGGCGGAAAAATTCACCAATGAGATGATCACCTCCATCCGCAACGATCGCATGACTAGCTTCCGCGATCGCTTCCGCACCGTGGACGTGCTGCTCATCGACGACATCCAGTTCATCGCGCAGAAGGAGCGCACCCAGGAGGAGTTCTTCCACACCTTCAACGCGTTGCACGAAAGCATGAAGCAGATCGTTATCGCCTCCGACCGCCCGCCCAAGGAGCTCACCGAGATTGAGGACCGTCTCCGCTCGCGCTTCGAGTGGGGCCTCATCGCCGATATTCAGCCGCCGGATCTCGAGACCAAGGTCGCCATCTTGCAAAAGAAGGCCGAGAGCGAGCAGGTGGTGCTCCCCATCGACGTGGCGTTGTTCGTCGCCTCCAACGTACGCACCAACGTCCGCGAGCTGGAGGGCGCCATGACCCGCCTCATCGCCTGGTGCCAGATGAACCGCATGGAGATTACCCTCGCCTCCACGCAGCAGTGCCTCAAGCAGTTCATCGACATGCAGGTGCGCAAGATCACCATCGAGGCAATTCAGCGCGCGGTCGCCGAGCAGTTCGGCATGCGTGTCGTCGACCTCAAGCAGAAGAACAACTCGCGCAACGTGGTGGTGCCGCGGCAGATCGCCATGTACCTGGCCAAGCAGATGACTGAAGCCAGCCTGCCCGAGATCGGCCGCCAGTTCGGCAACAAGCACCACACGACGGTGATGCATTCGATTTCCAAAATCGATGAACAACGCCGCGCCGACAAGGATCTGCACCGCACGCTCAACAAACTGCAGGAGCAGCTGAACGGCTAGCATGCCGGCAGGTCAGCGATCCAGCAAGTCAGCGAAAACAGAGGCCCACGCCGCATTCTTCCGGCGTGGGCCTCGTCGCGAATGGAAAGGGTGTGCGTGACTCGGCGGCTCTCTCAGGGAGTCTCAAACGCGTGCTTTTTGGCGGCGGGGTTGCGCATACCGCCAATCTTCTTGAGCAGCCCACGCAGACGCGGCTCAAAGTACCACGCGATCGCGAGCGCCACCGCTCCCACGCCAACCAACGCAAGCAACGCATTGGGGAGCGGTGCGAGCCCCGCTCGATTGCCCTGGTAGATTGCGAACTCGCCCACCCGCTCGTGCAGCAGATAAAACGGGTATGTCGTCAATCCCAGCAGCCGCACAACTCTTCGCAGCGCCGCATTCGCCGGAAACCGGCGGTTGAAGCTCACCGAAATCAGAATTGCTGCGAAAGCGAGCAGAAACGCAATGGCGCTCGGTGCAGCAAGGTGTGCCCATGGCGTCTCGCCCACTCGCGCAGACTGCGCGAACTTCGGCCAAACTTCAACCGCGCGCGCATAGATCTCCATGCACGCCAGCGCCAGCGCCAGCAGTGCCGCGCCAGCGCCCACTTTGCTTAGCCGCTTTTCTTTGTTGAGCCAGACCAGAATGCCGAGCCCGAAGTACGGCCCATGCCGCAGCAGCGACATGTTCTTCCAGCCATAATCGAAGTCGACCCACGCCCAATGGACCACCCCGCGCGAGGTTAACGCTAGCGCGACAAGATAAGGCGCGCCCCACAAGATGAGAAGAACTGCGATGGCCTGAATGTGCTTGAAGCCGTGAAATGTGATCACCGTGTAAATCAGGAAATAAAAAGCCAGCTCGATGGGAAGCGTCCAGTAAGCGGTGGCCAGAAACGGTCCCGGCAAAAGAATCATGGAGTAGTAAAGCTGAATCAGCCCGGTCGTGTTTTTGGCATATCCTCCCCACAGAAATAGCGGATAGCTGACCGCGGCCGCGCACCAGGCCGCCGGATAGATGCGCAGAAAGCGCCCCACCATGAACTGCCGCGCCGTGGCGCCATGCGCGGAGTTCGCAATCACCAGGCCGGAGATGACGAAAAAGACCTCAACGCCCACCCATCCAAAGGGCAGCGTCCACGCGATGCCGGCCGTCATCCATGTCAGATGAAACGCGGCCACGCTCACCGCGCAGGCAAAGCGGACCAGGTCGATCCCGTAGATGTAATCGCCGCCAGCCTTGTGCGTCGCTTGTACTGTTCCGGCCATTCGAGATTCGTGTCTCCAGCTATCGATATTGACGCTAGAGAACAAGGTTGCCAATCCCACCTGCGGGTCAATTCGCCGCGACTGCTGCTGAATTTGGCAAATTCTCATCCAGATTGGGATAGCCGTCATTCCGCGCGCAACGCCCTGCACCCTAAACCCTGAACCCTGAACCCTGTTCTCACCCCACCGCAGGCAGCCCGGCCAGCGCCATCGCAATCTCCTCCGCTGGATAGTCGTAGTTCTCCAGCTGCCCTGCCTGGTAGTTGATATACGACTGCATGTCGAAGTGCCCGTGTCCGCAGAGGTTGAACAGGATTGTCCGCGCGCGCCCCTCTTCTTTGCACTTCAGCGCCTCGGCAATTGCTCCCGCCACGGCGTGGTTTGCCTCCGGCGCGGGAAGGATTCCCTCCGCCCGCGCAAACTGAATGCCCGCCGCAAACGCATCCAGCTGCTGCACGCTGGCGGCCTCGATCAGCCCCAGGTCCTTGACATGAGAAACCAGCGGCGCCATGCCGTGATAGCGCAGCCCGCCCGCGTGTATCCCGGGCGGAATGAAGGTCGACCCCAGCGTATGCATCTTCACCAGCGGAGTCAGGTGTCCGGTGTCGCCAAAGTCGTACGCAAAATGTCCCTTGGTCAAGCTCGGGCACGCGGCCGGTTCCACGGCAACCACACGCGCACTCGTCTGGCCTTTGATCTTCTTTCCCAGATAGGGAAACACCAGGCCCGCAAAGTTCGAGCCCCCACCCGTGCAGCCCACAATCACGTCCGGCTCATCGCCGGCCAGCGCCATCTGCTCCATCGCTTCCAGGCCAATCACCGTCTGGTGCAGCAGCACGTGGTTCAGTACGCTGCCCAGCGCGTAATTGGTGTCCGGATCCTTCGCCGCCACCTCCACGGCTTCAGAGATCGCAATGCCCAGCGAGCCGTTCGTCTCCGGAAACTGGGCCAGAATCGCGCGGCCTGACTCCGTCTCCACGCTCGGGCTCGCCGTCACGCTGGCGCCAAAGGCCTCCATCAGCGCGCGGCGGTAGGGCTTCTGGTCATAGCTCACGCGCACCATATACACCTTGCATTCCAGGCCAAAGAATGCACACGCCATGGCCAGCGACGACCCCCACTGACCCGCGCCCGTCTCCGTCGAAAGCCGCTTGGTGCCCTCGATCTTGTTGTAGTAGGCTTGCGGCACGGCCGTATTTGGCTTGTGCGATCCAGCCGGGCTCACGCCCTCGTATTTGTAGTAAATCTTCGCCGGAGTATCCAGAGCCTTCTCTAGCCGCCGCGCCCGGAACAGAGGCGATGGCCGCCACTGCGCATACACCTGCCGCACCGGATCGGGGATCTCGATCGCCCGCTCCTGGCTCACCTCTTGCATGATCAGTGCCATGGGAAACAAAGGCGCCAGGTCGTCCGGCCCAATTGGTTTGAGCGTCCCGGGATGCAGCGGCGGCGCCAGCGGCTCGGGCAGATCGGCGGCAAGGTTGTACCACGCGCGTGGAATGCGATTTTGCGGCAGGTTGTACTGGATGGTTTCCATGCGCAACATCTTACCAGCGCCTACCTCGCCGTTCCAGCGGTTGATGCTCGGAGCCGCTACCGTTGGCTGGCCTCTCCTTCGCGCACCCTCCGGTT
>Ga0302320_10015425_pt1 | contig 15697 bp, 16 predicted proteins | sample Bog_T0_3_FD_202130 | JGI IMG/M metagenome (GOLD analysis project Ga0302320, IMG submission 202130) | Peat permafrost microbial communities from Stordalen Mire near Abisko, Sweden - Bog_T0_3 | ecosystem: Environmental > Terrestrial > Soil > Wetlands > Peat | place: Sweden: Abisko, Stordalen Mire... | reverse complement strand
TCGGCGACGGGGGCGAAGTGAGAGAAGTCAAAGCGCAGTCGCGTGGGCTCAACGAGCGAACCGGCCTGCTTGACGTGGGTGCCCAGCACCTGGCGCAGGGCGGCGTGGAGCAGGTGGGTGCCGGTGTGATTGCGGCGAATGGCGTTGCGGCGCTCGCCATCAACGACCGTGCGGACCAGGTCGCCTACTGCGAGGTCATGCTTGAGAAGAGCCTTGTGAGCGCGCACGCCCTGAACGGGAAGGACCGAACCCTGAATTTCAGCAATGGTGGAGTTGCCGTCTGAGCTGAGGAAGAGGCCGGTGTCGCCGATCTGGCCGCCGGAGTCGCCGTAGAAGGTGGTTTGGTCGAGGACAACATCGACCTGGTCGCCGGCTTTGGCGGAGGAAACACCAACGCCGTTCTTGACGATGGCGATGACGGCGGCGTTGTTGGCGATGAGTTGCTTGTAGCCGAGGAACTCGGTTTTGCGTAGGTCGCGAAAGGCGGGGCTGGCGGATTTCTGGCTGCCGCCCTTCCAACTGGCGCGGGCGCGGGCTTGTTCGGCTTCTTTGGCCTTCTCGAAGCCGGCTTCGTCGAAGGCAACGCCGGCATCCCGCGCTGCGTCGACCATGAAGTCGAAAGGCAGGCCGAAGGTTTCGTAGAGATGGAAGGCTTTTTCTCCGGTGAAACCTGACTTCAATTCCTCATCGAGACGTGTGAGGCCGATTTTCAGCACGCGGTCAAACTGCTTCTCTTCGCCCTCGATGACTTTGGCGACGCGCCCGGCGGAATCGATCAGCTCCGGGTATGCACCCTTCATCAGGTCGCGAACTGCAAAGGTCATCTCATGGAGGAAAGGCTTCTCCTGGCCCAGCAGCCGCCCATGCCGAATGCCGCGACGAAGAATCTTGCGCAGGACGTAGCCCCGGCCTTCGTTGGAAGGAAGAACGCCGTCATTGATCAGAAACGTGGCTGCACGGGCGTGATCGGCAATGATGCGCAGGCTGGCGTTCGCGACCAGCTCAGCGAGCGATTTGCCTGCGAAGGAAATGTTCGTGAGTTCGGCGGCGTGCTCGATCAGGGACGTAAACAAATCCGTCTCGAAATTGCTGATCTTGTTTTGTAGCACGGCCGCCACGCGCTCCAATCCCATGCCGGTGTCGATGGAAGGCTTGGGGAGCGGCTTTAGTTGGTAGACGGTATCTGGCCCAGAAGTTGAAAGCGTGGAACGCTCGAACTGCATGAAGACCAGGTTCCAGATTTCCACGTAGCGGGCATCGTCGTGGCCAAACGGCTTGTCCACGCCTGCAGTCTCAGCCGCCTCAATCCCCATGTCGTAGAAAAGCTCAGAGCACGGCCCGCATGGCCCCGTCTCGCCCATCTGCCAGAAATTGTCTTTCACTCCATACTGAAAAATGCGCTCCTTGGGGACGCCGGCTTCTATCCAGTAGCCTTCGGCTTCGTTGTCGCGAGGGACGCCATCCGCACCTTCAAAAATCGTCACATACAACCGCTCTTTGGGAATGCCGAACCACTCCTCGCTGGTGACCAGTTCCCAGGCGAAGGCGATGGCATCGCGCTTGAAGTAGTCGCCGAAGCTGAAGTTTCCCAGCATCTCAAAGAAGGTGTGGTGGCGGCGGGTGAAGCCCACGTTTTCAAGGTCGTTGTGCTTGCCGCCGGCGCGCACGCATTTTTGCGAAGTGGTGGCGCGGGAGTAGTCGCGCTTTTCTGCGCCCAGAAACAGGTCTTTGAACTGGTTCATGCCGGCGTTGGTGAACAGCAGGGTGGGGTCGTTGGCAGGCACAAGCGAGGAAGAGTGCACACGGCGGTGCCCCTTCGACTCAAAGAAGCGCAAAAATGTTTCGCGGATGTCGTTCCCGGATCGAAATTGCATGGCTCTTCCAGTGTAAAGGGAGAGACAGCTTCCAGCTGTCAGCTTGTTGCTCGCGGATCGCGAAGCTTTACTCTTCGTGGGGTTCGTCGCCGTGGGTTTCAAGACTTAGATCTTCGAGGGCGGCGAGGGCTTCGTCGGGGATGTGCCACTGGCGGAGGATCTTGTAGATCACGCCGGTGGAGAAGCCTGCGGCGACCAGGCGGCGCATGATGCGGGCGGTTTCCTTTTCATTCTCCGGCTTGCGGATGCGCTTGCGCTCCAGGTGCTGCCGGGCGAGGGTCTCTTCGTTGATGCTGGCGTAGCGCGCTTCCAGCGTTTCAGTGATGAGGGCAGGAGCGAGGCCTTTTTGCTGCAGGTCTTGGCGGACGCGGCGTACCCCGAATTTTTCATTTTCCTGGCGCAGGCGGGCGTAGGTTTCAGCGAAGGATTGATCGTTGAGATAGCCGTATTCTTTGAGGCGGACGAGGACGGCGGCAATAATCGAATCGCCGGCGTCGCCGCTTTCGCCTGCTTCGACGCGGGCCTTCATGAGGCGGCGCAGGTCCGCCTCAGAACGCATGCGGCGGCCAAGGGCTTTGACGGCGTAGTCGAACAGACCGGCGGCGTTCAGGGGTGGACGTGGCTTAGAAAGCTTGCGACCGAAGGGCATAAGGCTCAGTTCAGAGGGATCAACATATTGAATGCGCGATTCCGGCGCCAGCGATAATGCTTGAAGTCGCTGTCGAGGGTGAAGACGTCGCCTGTATCGAGTTGATCGGCCATCTGAACGAGACAGGCGTCTGCGAAGCTGGCGGGGAGATCCCGGTATTTCTCAAGAAGAGCCGAGATCAGCGCCGCGGAACGGCCCAATTGAAAATGAATTTCCAAAGTCCCATTTTCGATGGTTGAAAGAAGATCTGTTGCGGCTCCGGGAGATTGCCGCAGCATAAAGCAACTCTCTGTGATTACCGCTTCGCAGGTCACCGCGGGTCGATCCATCGTGTCCAGGACATGCAAACACTTTGCGTGGTGACGATCACTCTTGTTGTAGAGAGCAACGATAAAGCTCGTATCTATCAGAATCGGCTTCAACGACGCTTGCCCCGTTTGCTGCGATCAAGGCCAAATCCGTCCATGTATTTCGGATTGGTTGAAAGGTCAGGAACGCCAGCGTCGTGCTTTCCCACGCCGATCCATTTCCGGCGCGGCGATTGAGAATGGCGAGTGACGACGAGTTCAATTCCCTCGCGCACCAGATCGGAGATACTCTTCCCCTGTCGCGCAGCGACCTGCTCTAACATAGCCTTTGTCTCATCGTTGACTCGTGTCTGAATCACTGCTCCCATCACGAGATTGTACTACAAAAGCGGCGACATGTATTACGGCTGAATGCTAGCGGCTGCTTTCTGCGCAAGCTGAAAGCTAGCGGCTGCTTTTCGTCCACTGGTCCACCCAGTCATTCACCGTCCTGTACCAGAGCTGCGAGTTTTGCGGCTTCGGCACCCAGTGGCCTTCGTCGGGAAAATAGAGCATCTTGCTGGGTACCTTGAGGCGTTGCAGCGTGTCGAAAAGCTGGAAGCCTTCGCTGACGTCGAGCCGGTAGTCGAGCTGGCCGTGGATCACCAGCGTCGGCGTGCGGAAGTTCTTGGCGGAGAGCGCCGGAGACCAGCGTCGGTAAGGGTTCTCGCTGTCCGGCTTGCCGTAGTAGTCCCACGGCTTGCCCTTGAACTCCCACTCGTTGAACCACATCTCTTCGGTGCTGCCGTATGCGGACTCGGGATCAAACATGCCGTCGTGTGTGACGATGCACTTAAATCGATTGGTGTGGCCGAGAACCCAGTTGGCCATGTAGCCACCGTAGCTGGCGCCGAGGGCGCACTCGCGCGTCTTGTCGATGAAGGAGTAGTGCTGCTCGGCGTAGTCGAGGCCGGTCATCAGGTCGGTAAAGGGCTTGCCACCCCAGTCGCCATTAACACCGTCGACGACGGCCTGCCCATACCCCGTCGACCCGCGCGGATTGATCATGACGACGACGTAGCCGTTGGCGGCGAGGAGTTCGGCGTTCCAGCGATAGCTCCACATGTCGCCCCACGCGCCTTGCGGCCCGCCGTGGATCAGGAACTTCAGCGGGTATTTCTTCGCAGGATCGAATGCCGGAGGCTTGATAAGAAAGCCTTGGAGCTTGGTTTTGTCGGCGGCTGTGAACCAGAAGGATTCCATCTTCGGCAGATCGAGTTGGGCGAGGAGGGCGTCGTTCAGGTGGGTGAGGCTGTCACCGACGCTCTCATATCCGAGGTACCTACCGTCAGCGCTCAAACCGAGGTCGCCATTCGAAACGTGAATTCCGCTTGTCTCCGAGGCTATAGGGGTAGACGGCGAGTCATATCGAAGCAATACGACTTCAGACGGAGAAGTAACAGACATCCGGGAGGCGACAAGAGTGTTTCGATTTGGAAGGACGTGGAGGTCGCTAAACTCTCCGATTCTCGTCGCTTGAACTAGGTCGCCGGTCAGCTTGGCCCAAAAGACCGGCGCGAATCCACTTGTGCCGGAAACAAAGAGCAACTTCTTAGAATCCTGGGCCCATGCAAACTCGTCGATCCAGTTTTCGAACTTCGGTAGCAAATCCCTGCTCGCCTTCGCCGCCCTGTCATAAACCATCAGCCGGAACCTATCACTCTCATACCCCGCCCGCGCTTGCGAACGCCACGCCAGATACTTCCCATCTGGCGAATAGGCGGGGTTGAAGTTCCCACCGGCCGATTTACTCACCTTCACAGGCTTCGCACCCGGGTTGGTCAGGTCCAGCGTAAAGATGCTAGCGCTCGTCGACAGCGCTGGCTCCGGATCGAGATTCTCCGTAAACGCCAGCTCCTTCGAATCGGGAGAGATGGCAAAGCCGCCGCCTCCTTCGAGCGAAAACGGTGGAACGTCGTGGGGGTCGTTGGGAGTGAGGTCGCGGATTCCACGACTCTCCACCGAAAGATCAAAGAGGTGCGAGCGTTTGTCGCCGGTGTAGTGATTCCAATGCCGGTAGAGCAGATGCGTGAACACCTGTGCCTTCACCTTGCTTGAGGCCAGGGCGGCGTCTTTTTCCTCGTTGCAGCGGTCTCCCGCGCCGTCATCCGCAAGAGTGATTGCGGGACATTCTGGATAAACGGCCGAGGTAAAAACCACGGAGTGGCCATCCGGCGACCACTTCGCGTTGTCAGCTTCCGTCGAAAGACTGGTCAGCTTTCGCGGGTTGCTGGTGACGCCGGTGGCCGGATCGAAATCGGCTAGCCAGATTTGTTGGCCGCCCTCTCTGCTTGAAAGAAAGAGCATGGAATGCCCGTCCGCGGAAAACTGCGGCCCGGAGTCGCCTGGTTTGCCGACCGCGAGCGGTATTGCATCTCCGCCCTCAATCTTCTGCAGCCACAGCTCCGCTGTTTTGGCGTTCTGATCCAGATTTACCGTGGTCACGGAATAGACCAACCACTTGCCCTCCGGCGAGACGGCGGTTTCACCCAGCCGCTTCATCTTCATCATGTCGTCGAAGGTCATCGGGCGCTTGGCGGGTGACTGGGCGAGACACGAGGGGGGGATCAGGACCGAAGCAATTGCTAAAGAAAGAAGAAAGGTACGAGAACGCATGGATTTTCCTGTCTGCGCACGGGAAGCAGGAGCTTCCGCGCGAAGAGAAAGTGTACCGCACCTGCGATGCGGCGGGCGCCGCTTGCGCGGCACTCACAAGGATGGCACTTTAATCATCCGACAGGAAAAGTCGCATGAATCCGTCTTGAAATCCGGAAGCGAGCAGGATGCTACCTGGCTTCGTTGCCGATGAGCCGGAAGGTGATGGTGCCCCAGAAAAGGCGGGCGCGCATTTGTACGGGCAGGTGACGGTCGTCGTCGGTGTACCAGATCCAGATGTTGCCGCGATTCTTGACGACCCCGGCGTCGGCTGTGGGTTGTACACGCAGGGTCTTGAAGGTGCCGAGGGTGGTCTTGATCTCTTCCCGGCCCTCAACACGCATGGTTACAGGGACAGTGTGCAGGGCATCGACGACGGGAAGGACAAAGGTCTTGCCGAGTACCATGGGCTGCGACGAGGCGTAAAACACGCCGGTCAATAGATCAGTCAGGCAGCCGGGGACTGGGGTCTCAACGTGCTTTGACTGGCCGGTGACGAGGTTCTTTTCGTCGAGAATGGACTTTGAGGCGCCGTAATCGAGCCTGAGGGTGGAGTTGATCTGGCGGCGGCCTTCGACGGTCTGCTTGTCAAACTCGTACGTGCAGCCTTTTTCGCGATCGAAGGTGGACTGAAAGTGATCGCTCACGTGAAAAAGGAGGTTGAGGGCTCCAACGGTTTCCGCATTGGCCGTCAGACGCTCTCGATCGCCATTGGCCTCAAAATGAAGCACGGCGGTTCCGGCGGTAAACACGCGCCAGTCAACGGAGTAAGTGAGGGTCTGCTTTTGCGGCAGGGTGAAGCCGGGGCGCGGAGGCGAGAGGGAGGCAACCTGCTGGCCGGGCGACGCGGCTGCCAAAGCAAAAGCGCAGAGGATGATTGCTACGGTCGTGCGCTTCTTCACCTTCAGGCTGACTCCTTGCTGATTTGACCGTTCTGCCGCGGACTCAGCTTACCGAAATCCGTGAAAGATTGCGCCGAGAGCCGGCCGCAGGAAGAGCAGGCTCAGATAAAGCAGAGCTGCCCCTATAGCAGCATTGTACTCGCGGTGCTTGCGATAAAGGGCAAAGGAGAACCTTCCCTGGGCGTGACCATTATCGGCGAGGCGGCCCGGTGTAAGCCGGGGAATGAGACGCGGGACGCGGCGGCGATATGCCTCGAAGTCCGGGAATGTGGTGCGGAGAAATCGCTCTTCCGAGGCGATTACAGGCACATAAATGACGCTGAAGCCCATGGCCAGGGCGAAGGCGACAGGCCAGCTTAGCAGCGCGACCGCAAACCCGGCGGCGATCAGCATGGAGCCTAGATACAGCGGGTTACGGGTGTGGGCATAGGGACCAGTCTGGGTAAGTTCGCGGTTTTTCTTGACGTATCCGGCGGCATAGGCGCGGAGCCAGAGGCCAGGAAGCGTGAGGGCCAGGCTCCAGACGATGGCGGCGGGCAGCGGGACACCGCGCCAGAGTTCGAAGAGATAGAGAGCGGCGGTGACGAAGCCGAGCGGGACGCGGATACGGCGGGCGATGCGCTGCCAGCGGTCGATCCAGTCAGGGGGCTGGGGGTGGACAATGGTCATGCGGCGATCTCCGGAAGAAATCGGCCGGTTGACGGTTGTGTCTTCCAAGGTCTCGCGGGAAAGACCAGGGCCGCCCAGACTCGGCGGCTCATGGAGCCTCCCCCGCAAGGAGTTCGGCGGCGGCGTTGAGAACATCGTCCGGCTGGATGGTGAGGAGACCGGCTTCCGGGGCGGCATGGCGGGTGTGGTCGCGCCGGCTTTGCGAGCTGCGCAGGACTTTGAAGCGAGTGCCGTAAGGACCGTTTCTGCTGGGGTCCGTGGGCCCGTAGATCCCGACGACAGACCGACCGAGGGCGCAGGCCAAGTGGAGTGGGCCGGTATCTCCGGCGATGCAGAGCGAGATGCGGCGGGTAACCGCAATCAATTGGGCAACAGTGCAGGAGAGCGGAAAAATAGCGCCGTTGGTTTGCTGGGAAAGCGTTTGAGCCAGGAACTCCTCTCCAGGGCCAGTGTTGACGAGGACGCGTAAGCCTTTTTGGATGAGGGCCTGGGCAACTGTCGCGAACCGCTCGATGGGCCAGCGCTTGGCACCCCAACCAGCGCCCGGGTTGATAAGAACGGAGGGCTGGCTTCTTGAAGGGGGCAATGTGGTTTCAGCCCAGGCTTCGGCTGCGCGGTCGAGGGGCAAGGAGGGATATGCGGGGATGAGATCGTCGCCGGCGATGGCGGAGGCCAATTCGACGTCCTGATCGATGACGTGAGCTTGGGTGGTGGCGACGCGCTCCGTGAAGAGGAAGCGGGCGATGCGCTCGCGAGGATTGGATTCACCAATCAGACGGCGGGAGTTGGCAAAGCGCGCAACGACCGCGGAGCGGATGGCGCCCTGCAAATCGAGCACGACGTCGTAATCGGCATCGCGGAGGGCAGCGCGCAAAGACTTGATTTCACTCCGCGTCTGGTCAGACAAAGGGCGCTGGCGCCAGTCCCTGGTGCGTGCGTGGTAGAGCTGGTCAACCAGAGGCTGTGCGACGCAGCGGACAGGGTTGGGATCGGCAACGTCAAGGGCCGAGAGCAGTGCACGCCAGCGGGGCTCAACGACCCAGTCGATTGTCCAGTCGGGATGAGCCTGGCGGAGCGCCGTGACGGCGGGCAGGGCATGCAGAATGTCACCCATGGCGCCGAGACGCACCACAAGCAAACGATACTTGGACTGGGTGTGCAAACAACGATTTTCTCACATACGCGGATGGGCAGCGTGGTTCAAGCGAAACCAGAGTGAGAGGCCCTGTTGATATTTGTGCCGGGTCCTCGCTCCCTGTTGATCGCGTCGGCTTGAGCTTTGCGTTTCGAGATACATCAACGGTGGTTGCGCTACAGCAGTTTCGATTTTGCTGTTTACATAAACCGAGCGGCTGAGTGGCTTTTTCCCCAAGAAAAAGCCACTTTGCACGATCTCAAAATGGCAAGACTAGAATCGAAAATGCTCTAGAGACGGTCCAGGAGCCAGTCGATGGCTGCTTCGCGGCCTTCAATCTCAAGGTGCAGGCGGGCAGTGTGCAGAGGAATAGAGGCGGAAAAGACGGAAGCAAGCGGTCCGAGACGGACGTGGTCTTTCTCCGTTGTGACAAGGGCTGTGGCTCCAGCTTTCTGAGCGGCCGATAAAAGGCGGCGGACGTCGGTGGCAGTGTAGCGGTGATGGTCTCGAAACAAATTCCGACTGACGAGGCGGAGCCCGGCGGATGCAAGGCCCATGAAGAATTGTTGTGGGCGGGCGATGCCGCAAAAGGCGGCTACTGGCCCGGAGATCGGGGGGACGTCCATTTTGCGATATAGACGCCAGACGGGGCCGCGCCATCCCCATGCTTGCAATTCGGCTTCGAGCTGGGGTTCTTCGGCGGGAATGGCCACGACGGACGCGCGGTTAACAGCGGCGATGGGCTCACGGAGATTGCCGGAGGGGAGGAGCGAGTCGCGCCAGTCGGATTGGTTCATGAGAAGGATGTCGACATTGCGAGCCAGCTGGCGATGCTGAAACCCATCGTCCAGCAGGTGGATGGCGAGGCGGGATTTGTGCTCGGACTGAAGGGCTTCGGCTTCGGCGAGTTGACCGGCTCGGTAACGCTCCGCCGCTACGTAGACGGGTACGCCGGTGGCGCGAGCAATCAGAAGCGGCTCATCGCCAAATTCTTCGGCGAACCCTTTCGGGTTGACGCGGGTGGGGAACAGCGACCGGCGGCCATAACCCCGGGAGAGCACGTCCACATCCAGCCCGCGCTTGGTGAGGGCGTTGGCGAGAGCGATCGTGAGCGGTGTCTTCCCTGCTCCGCCTGTGGAGAGATTGCCGATGCTGACGACTGGGAAGCGCAGCCGCCGGACGTGCTCCCAGCCATTGTCAATACGGAGGTTGCGCATGGAGACGCCGGCGGCATAGATGGGCGTGAGCGGGGCAAGCCAGGGGCGCTTCATGATGTGCTCTCCCGCTCGGCGAGTAATTCGCGGAGCGCGTGAAGACAGCGGTCGGTTGCGCCAGCTTGTTGATCGAAAACCAGGCGGGCACGCTCGCCCATGGCGATGGCAGCAGGACGGTCCGTCAGCAATTCGATGACAACGGAGGCCAGTTGATCTTTTCCCGCGATGCGCAAGCCATTGTGATTGAGGAGGTCTTCTGTGATGGCGCGGAAGTTCTGAAAATGGGGGCCCATGACGATGGGAACAGCGAACTGGGCCGGCTCAAGGGGATTGTGGCCTCCGGAGGGAATCAGGCTGCCTCCAACGAAGGCGACGGCGGCAAGAGAGTAAACCGAAGCGAGCTCGCCGATGGTGTCGAGGAGGACGATCTGTCCTGGCTGGAGCGAGTGGGGCGGATTTGAAGTCCAATTTGAGCGGCGCGCCCAGCAGATGCCGGAGTCGTCAAGGAGAGATGCGACGGACGGGAAACGCTCCGGGTGGCGTGGCGCGAGAACCATAACCAATTGCGGGTCGAATGCAAGGAGATGCGGCCAGGCTTCCATTAGCGCCGACTCCTCGCCTTCAAGGGTGCTGCCAGCGACGAGAAAGCGAAGCCCGGCGCCAAGGGCTTTCAGCTGGACAGTGGCGTCAGCTTCCGCTGCGGCGCGCACGTCGAATTTTAGATTTCCAGCAACGGAGACGGCGTTCGGATTGCAACCGATGGCTCTGAGTCGATCCGCATCCACCTCAGTTTGGGCAAGAACCCTGCTGATGCGGCTGAGAAAGGGTTGCCACAGCGAGCGAAGGATACGATACCGGGGGAAAGAGCGGTCAGAGATGCGGGCATTGACGACGGCAACTGGAATTCCGCGTCGGAAACACGCGCTTAGCATGTTGGGCCAGAACTCGGTTTCGGCAAGAATTAGCAGGCGCGGGTCAAGGGCGTTCAAGTATGCTCGGACGGCCCAGGGCACGTCCAGCGGGCAATAGAAGACGCGGTCGCGGCCAAAGCGAGCGCGGGCAAGTTCCTGACTGGTGCGGGTGGTGGTGGAAATAACGAGGCGGTAGTCGGGAAAGGCGCGATCCAGTTCTCCGATGAGCCGACCCGCCGCCAGAACTTCTCCCACGGAAACGGCGTGAAGCCAGAGGATGGGCCGATGGCGGTTCAGATACTCCAATTGCGCTGGGACTTTGCCAAGCCGCGCACCAATGCTGTCGCGGTATTTGTCGGTTGTGGCCATGCGCCACAGCCACCACGGCGCACCGGCCACCAACGCGACGAGCAGCGCCAGGTTATAGAAAAAGAGAATCATTCGTGACGGAACTTGCCTTCCCCCGGTCTAACCCTCAAATGATACAGTCATGCTCGATGAGCGTATTTCGGGCGATCCCGGTGTTGTTGATCGGGCTGGCGCTGCCGGCCGCGGCCACTGACCATGCCCCGCCTGCGGTGCAACCTGCCACTAGCTTCGCGGATGTTGAAGTGCACGACAACGAGAAGGTTGCGGTTGCCGCAGAACCCTATGACACAAAATCGAAAGCAAGCATCTTCCGGATCGATTATCTGAGTCACGGGATCATGCCGGTTCGGCTGATCGTGACGAATAACAGTGACCGGCCGATTTCGCTTCGCGACGCACGGATCATGTTCCTGACAGCGGCGGGCGACAAGATCCAGGCTGCCGAGCCGGAAGATGTGGAACGGTTGATGAGCCAGAAGGAACGGCAGGGCAGCAAGATACCGATGCCCGGCCCAATCCCGGCCATCAAGGTAAAGCCGAAGGCCAGCGATAAGGAAGTGGAGGCTGACTTCAACACCTTCGAATACCAGGCGCTCGTGGTGGAAGCGCACACGACGCGGGCCGGCTTCCTGTTCTATGACGTATCGCAACTAGAGCATCCGTTGCGCGGGGCGAAGCTGCATCTGCGCGAGCTGCGCGATGCGGATGGGAACGAGCTCTTTTACTTTGAACTGCCGTTCGATAAATATCTCAAATCGAAATCCAGCCAAATGGACTGAAGCGGCTTTTCTCAAAATCTCAAATTAGAAACGAGCGGCATGGTAGGATTTCCGCAATCCTTCCTGGATTGGGGCAGGAATTAATGGCTGAGAAGCCCAATTACGGGGTCGATGCGCCAGGTGTCATTCGCAACTTGCTGCTTGCCGGTGCGGCGTTTTTGGCTATTGCCTTGATTTTTCCACGCGTCACCATTGCTCACATTGAATTCTTACTGGTCCCGGGATTTCTGTGGCCGGCAGGATGGTTCTTTCTGACGGGCGGGTTGATGCTGATCTATTCGCTGGTGGGCAAGTTCAGGCATCGAGATCGCATCCTGGCAAGGGTGAACTGGACGGGCGCGGAACAGGTGCTTGATGTTGGGACAGGGCGCGGGCTGCTCCTGATTGGCGCGGCGAAAAAGCTCACAACCGGCCACGCAACCGGCATCGATATTTGGAATGCCGAAGACCTCTCCGGCAACGGGCCGGAGGCATTGCTGAAGAATATCTCTCTGGAAGGTGTAGGCGAACGCACAACCGTGAAGAGCGAGAACGCACGCAAGATGAGTTTCGCGGACGGCGCGTTTGATGTGGTGGTGTCAAATCTGTGCATTCATAACATTTACGAGAAGCCGGGGCGAATGGAAGCACTCCACGAGATTACGCGGGTGCTGAAGCCGGGCGGGGTGGCCGTCATTTCCGACTACAAGCTGATGAAGGAGTACGAGGCGGAGCTTGTGAAGTGCGGGCTGGAAGTGGAGATGTGCCCAAAGGATTGGACGGGAACGTTTCCGCCGTTGCGGATCATGGTTGGACGGAAGAGGGGATAAGCCGAGATTCGTCAAGATGCGGTGAGCAAACAAGCACAGCCCTGCGCGCTCGCAGGTGGGATGCTGATCGGATGAATACACATATCCGTCACATCCACGAAGAGCTTCTTGAAAGTCTTGAAGGCTAGAAGCTTCCGCGTAATCTGAGTTGAAGTTCGTTATCAAGACCTTGGTGGGAGCCGGCCGGAAGATGAACAAACAGTGAAGCCATACGATCCCTTCGGCTTCCATCACCACCTAATCCACCGCAAGGAAGCCCACTACACAGGCGAGCGGGTTCCTGAGGAAACGTCGTTCTACGAGGAAATCGCCCAGGGTATTGTCCATGCGGAGGCCGTAGTTCTGATTGGCCACTCCACGGGAAAGAGCAGCGCTGTGGAGTTCTTGAAAGAGTATTTGAAGGCGCATCACCCGGAGACTTTCAAGCGAATGATTGCGACAGAAATTGCGGACCTTTCCGCACTGACCGAGCCGGAGATTGAGGAGATAGCCAAGAAACACCTTCGCGGTGTCGAAGCTATTCCGGCCTGAGCTTTGACGCCGCGATTATTCGTAATAGGTGGCGGTGGTGGTGTCTGTCTCCCAAATGGTGCAGTCCTTTACGCGGACGCGACCGCCGGTCATTCCGGTTAGCTGGTCGTTGGTCTGGTCATAAAAATATTTCGCAATATTTTCGGCCGATGGGTTGAGCGTCGTGAAAGGCTCCAGGTCATTGAGCATCTGGTGGTCGATGCGGTCGATGACGGGGCGGAGCACTTGCTTGAGAAGCTTGAAGTCTAGCAGGAGGCCGGCTTCGTCCAGCGCTGCGCCGGCAAGCGTGACGCTGACCTTGTAGTTGTGGCCGTGCGGGTTCTCGCACTTGCCCTTGTAGTTGCGAAGATAATGGCCGGAAGAAAAGCCGGCTTCTACGGTGACTTCATACATCGGTGTCTGCTCTCGTTCGGCGGGGAAGGCCCCATCTCTATTTTAGTGGGTTGTAATGATTCAGGATGGCGATGAATCAGCACCGGGGACAAGTAGCTAATTTTCGGGGCCTCGGCGCTTGTTGCGTGCGGCCTGGCGAGCTTGTTCGCTGCGGCGGTCGACTTGCTCGAAGAGATGGCTCATGACGCCGACCAGCGCTGAGCCAAGAGCGATGAGGAGCAGGACAAGCGCGACCGTGCGCCAGAGGGACCCGTTGGCTGGAAGGCCTGGCTGGAAGGTGGACGGAACAAGCGCCATGCATGCTGAGATCAGCGCGAAGAGGCTGAGCGTGCCGGCTAGGATGTAGAAGTTGCGCGACATAAGAGGGACGGCGAAGAGTCCGCTGCGCCTGTTGCGATTTTACCGGTATCTGAGAATATCAGCGCGCGATCTCGGCCGAATCGATGAGCTGAACGCCTGCGATTTCGAATTGCTTTTCGATTTGCGCGACGGAGCCGTTGAGGTCGAGGGCGCGGCAGGCATCGCGGATGAGGACGGCTTCAAGGCCGAGGCGGCGAGCGTCAAGCGCGGAGTAGCCCACGCAGTAGTCGTAGGCCAGGCCGGTGAGAAAAACGCGGGTGAGATTCCGCTCGTCGAGATAACCGGCCAGGCCGGTGGGAGTTTCGCGGTCATTCTCAAAAAAGGCGGAGTAGGAATCGATTCGCCGGCGGAATCCTTTGCGGAGGATCAGCTCGGCTTGTGGCAGATGGAGACTGGGGTAGAACTCGGCGCCGTGGGTGCCCTGGACGCAGTGGTCGGGCCATAGGGTTTGCATTCCGTAATCCAGGTCGATTTGGTCGTAAGGCTTCTTGCCGGGATGGGCGGAGGCGAATGACGCGTGGTTGGGGGAGTGCCAGTCCTGGGTCAGGACGATGTGATCGAACTGCTGGGCGACTCTGCGAATTGGTTCAATGACCAGATCTCCGCCCGCAACGGCAAGTGCCCCGCCGGGGCAGAAATCGTTTTGCACGTCGATGACGAGGAGGACGTCTTGTGGGGTGATCTGCACTCTCTAACTTTATTCCGAACGCACGGGCATTGCAGGTAGCCTTCTTTTCAGCTGGTTTGAGATGCATCAGGACATTCAAGAAGCCATCCCACGCGAAAAGCAATTGAAGGGTTGGCGGCGCGAAAAGAAGATCGCTTTGATCGAGAAGATGAATCCAACATGGGTTGACCTGAGCAAAGACTGGTATGACGTGGAACCCGCCGACCTGAAGCGTGCTACTGATCGCATGGATTCCTAAATGCAGCCGCGGATCTTTCGACTGCGCTGAAGAACGCTACGCCCAAGATGACAGACCTTGCGGATCAGGGGATCTTTTTTTCGAAAAATGCTTCCACATCTGTAATCGTCTGCGTCATTTTGTAAGGTGGCAGGCTGGCTAAGAAGGTCTTGCCGTAGCGCTTGGTGCAAATCCGGTTGTCGAGCAGGACAAGAACGCCGCGGTCTTCAAGCGAGCGGATGAGGCGGCCAAAGCCCTGCTTGAGCGTGAGCACAGCGGCGGGAACCTGGTATTCGTTGAAGGGCTTGCCGCCAGCTTCTTCAATCGCGCGCATGCGGGCGGCGACCACGGGGTCATTGGGGACGGCGAAGGGCAGACGGTCAATAATGACGCAGCTTAGCGCTTCGCCCTGCACGTCGACGCCTTGCCAGAAGCTGGCGGTGCCAAACAGGACGGCATTCGGCGTGGCCCGGAATTCGTCAAGCAGCGCCTTCCGCGGAGCCGTGCCGTGCAACAGGATCGGGAAGTCGAGTACGGGCAGAAGGCGCTCGTAGAGATCGCGCATTTGCGCGTAGCTGGTGAAGAGGCAGAAGGCGCGGCCCTTTGTGATTTCAAGAACGCGGCGAATGCAATTGGCGGCGGCCTCAGGGAAGTCTGGCTCGCGGGGATCGGGCATGTTGGGCGGGAGATAGAGCAGCGCCTGCTCGCCGTATCGAAAATGCGAAGGCACGACGAGCTCGCGCGCTTCCGTGAGTCCCAGGCGTTTGCGCATGTGTTCAAAGCCGCCTTGCACGGTGAGCGTGGCGGACGTGAGCACGACGGTGGGAATCTTCTCGAAAACGAGTTCGTGAAGCAGATCAGAAACGTCAATGGGTGTGGCTTGCAGGAACGTGGTGCGACCCTTGTTGTGAAAGGCGTTCGACCGGCCGGACGATGTAGCATCGCCAGGAACGCCTGAAATGCGGCGCTCCATCCAATAAACCATGTTACTGGCGTTTGATTCGAGCAGGAACTCAAGCTCGGTGCGCAGGCGGGTGACGCGCTTCCGTAGGCCGGGCGCTTCTTCAACGCCGGTGAGGAACTCCATCTCTGCTTCGAGGCGGCGAAGAGTGGCGCGAACGGCCATGTAGAGGTCGCCCGAGGTTTCGAGGAAGTCTTCGCGGCCCGTGAAGGGCTGGCGGCCATCGCCGGCCAT
>Ga0302320_10015423_pt1 | contig 15699 bp, 16 predicted proteins | sample Bog_T0_3_FD_202130 | JGI IMG/M metagenome (GOLD analysis project Ga0302320, IMG submission 202130) | Peat permafrost microbial communities from Stordalen Mire near Abisko, Sweden - Bog_T0_3 | ecosystem: Environmental > Terrestrial > Soil > Wetlands > Peat | place: Sweden: Abisko, Stordalen Mire... | reverse complement strand
TTCGGCAACATAACGCGAACGCAGGTCGCATTCCTAGCTTTACGAATAGGAGCGAGTGACCGACGTCCCTTTGCGCGGCTGGAAGCTCACCGCTTGGTCGCGTCAATCGGAAGTTTATTGTTAAATGAGTCAGCCGTCGGCTCAGAGCTCGCAGCGACCATTTTGTGGCACGGCATGCCATGCAGCACGATCGTTGGCGTGGGATTTTCGCCGAGCGAAAGTCGTTCGACGCATCAGATACGCAGGGCCTCGTATCAACTTCGACAGCACCTTGCCGATACGCAGACCGTTCACTCCGATACCAAGCACCACGAACCCCAGCAGAAGCCCCACCAAAGACCATAAGGGCATTATCGGGCCAGTACGGCTGGTTAACCTGGGAGACCAGGTGTTGCAGCTGGCCGGGTGGCAGCGCCCGTACGGCAGCCCACGTGCCCGGATCTCGCCAAAACTACGGGGCGATCGACATTGGCTTCGGGAACTCAGCATCGAGTCGCTTGACATAGGTAAGCACTTTCCTTACCGTAAGGAACATCCTTACCAGTGGATCTTTTATGATCACCAGCAAGCTAACCAGTAAGGCACAGACGACGATTCCGCAGCCCATCCGAGCGGCACTAAAGCTGCGGGAAGGCGACGAGCTGGTCTACGAGATCCGCGGCCAGCAGGTCGTACTTACAAAGGCCACGCAGGATTCCCCCGCCGATGACCCGTTCCACACGTTTAGCGAATGGAATTCCGCAGCCGACCGAAAGGCCTATGGCGACCTTTAGGCAGGGCGACGTCGTCAAGGTGCCGTTTCCCTATTCTGACCGTTCAACGCGACAGTCGCGGCCAGCCCTCGTGGTGTCCTCCGTCGACTTTCAGGACGCCCACAATCTGCTGTGGGTCGTGATGATCACCAGCGCCGAAAACCGAGGGTGGCCTAGCGACGTGCCGATCAGTGCTCTAACTCGCGCCGGCCTGCCGGTGGCCTCGGTCATCCGTCCGGCGAAGATTGCCACGATCGATGCCGCGGATACGACCAAGCTCGGAAGCATCAGCGAGACCCAACTGCGAAAGGTCATGGACACCATCGGCCGCGAATTGCGGCTACCGCGACAATAGATCGACGGGTGCAGCCTTGGCATCGGACGCGAAAGTTCCTGCAGGCGCCAGAAAGCAAAACGCCCGCTGACGCGGGCTTTTAATTTTCTTAGATTGGCAGCGGGGGAACGCTTCCTGAATATTCGACTGCCTCTCTTGGCCGATCCAAGCGGTTGTTTTATGTAGTGTGATCGCGCTTCCGGTAACAGACTTCCCCTTCTGGCCAAGCAGGCACTCAGATGCTGGGAATTATCGGGCATTTGGTGATTTGTATTACGTATGTTATAACTATCTCCTTACAGTGGAGAATGGCGTATGGCAGCAGTAGTCAAAGTACGCAAAGTCGGCAATTCACTGGGCGTCATCCTAACGAAGGATGTGGTCGAGGCGCTTGGAGTGGCAGAAGGCGACGATCTGTTCGCTATCCGGACACCGGACGGTATTCGACTCACCCCCTACGATCCAGATTTCGCCGCAGCGATTGAATCCACGCGCGACTACATGCGGCGTCACCGTGACGCCCTGCACGAGCTGGCGAAGAGGTGACGGCTCCGAAGTGGATCACCGCATCCATCGCGACTGCCATCCACGACGAGGCCATCTACGAGTTCGGTGGATTGGCCGGAGCACGGGACTCTGGCTTGCTTCAGAGTGCGCTGGATCGCCCCCGCAACCTGTTCGCATACGAACCTGGAAGGTCGATTTTCGAGCTGGCCGCCGCCCTGTGCGTTGGGGTCGCCAAGAATCATCCCTTCCACGATGGCAACAAGCGCACGGCACTCCTTGTGACGCGAGCGTTTCTGTACCTAAACGGACATGAGTTGGAGCCTATCCAAACCGACGAGGTCACAACACTCGTTGCAGTGGCCGATGGCTCGCTGGACGCAGACCGCCTTGCCGAATGGCTAAAGCGCAATTCAAGTCGACGCATTTAAATTGGTAGCGGGGGCAGGATTTGAACCTGCGACCTTCGGGTTATGAGGCGGATACGGAGTATTGAAGATCTTTTAAATCAACCACTTGCAGCGCTTGCCAACCTGGATCCCCGCCACATCAGGGCACAATCACGGCACACCCAATCGAAGCACGTTACAAATCCGGCGCGAAGCCTCGGAACGCCGGCACACCGGCGCGCATCGTAGGTAACCGATGGTGCTCTGCCTGGCCATTCGGCACCATCGAGCGGCGCCGTGGCGCAAGTCGTGGTACGCTCACATTCTCGCTTTACGATATCGCGATCGATCGGAGAATCGTATGAGTACCATCACTGTGTCGTCGAAATACCAGATCGTCATTCCGTCCAAGATTCGAGAGGCGCTCGGCATCAAGCCTGGTGAAAAACTCCATGCCATCGAGTATCGGGGTCGGATCGAACTCGTGCCGGTGCGGCCAACCAAGGCTGCGCGAGGGTCGCTGAAGGGCATCGACACCAGCGTGCCTCGGGATACCGACCGTGTATGAACGTGGTCGACTCCTCTGCATGGCTCGAGTACTTGGCCGACGGACCCAATGCGGCGATATTCGCCAAGCCAATTGAAGCTACGCGATTACTGATCGTGCCGACCCTGTCAATATTCGAAGTATTCAAGCGAGTGTGCCAGCAAAGGAATGAAGACGAAGCATTGCGAGCTGTGGCGGTCATGGAGCAAGGAAGAGTTGTAGATCTCGATGGGGCAACTGCGCTCGAGGCGGCACGGCTCTCGATCCAGCACGCCATTGCCATGGCAGACAGCGTAATGCTGGCGACCGCACAGCGACATCGCGCGACGCTTTGGACTCAGGATGCGGATTTCGACGGATTACCCGGCGCGCGCTATTACGCAAAGCGATAACGCGCGGAGCTGGCGGGCAGGAGTCCGATTGCTAGCGGTCCAGATTCTTTGAGCGTTAGGCAAGGGCTACTGCGTCTTCGCGCTGCCGTCGCATAGGGCATCTATCGCCTCGGCTCACGGCAGGTTGCGAGCACCAAACCTCGCAACCAGCGATGCGCCGGATCTGCGTCGAGTCGCGGATGCCACATTTGTGAGACCGTGATCGCCTCGGTGCGCACCGGCAGCGGGAAGCTTCTGACTACTGCAGCACGGGACTTGTTTTTATTTCTCTGCGTCGCGTTAAAGAACGAGCTAGGCACCAGCGCCACTAGATCCGATGCGCTCGCAACCGCTAAAGCTGCTCGGAAACTGGGCACTACGACGACAACCGTGCGCGAGAGACCAAGGGCCGCCAATGCTTCATCTACGGGGCCACTCTCGTGACCACGGCGCGAAGCGACAACGTGACCACATGCCGCGTATCGCTTGGCCGTGATCTTGCCTCTCCCAAGAAAAGGGTGGTTCTCCCGAACTACACAAACAAAGTGGTCGCGGAATAGGGTTTGCAAGCGTACCTCTGGGCCCGACTTGCCGAGCACTCCAATCTCAAGATCTACCAACCCCTCTCGCAGCGCTCTGACGTCCTTGTCGGGCTTGGGCGCGAAATGAAGGCGCACATTCGGTGCTACCGCAGTTACAGCCGCAACGAGCTGGGCAGCGACAATCTCTACAAAACCCTCGTTGGAGCGAATTGTAAAGGTCCGTTTCAACTCGGCGAGATCCAAAGAGGCAACGACGGGACGCAGCACCGCTTGAGCATCCTGTGCCAGATCACGCACGCGTTCGCGAAGCTCGGTAGCGTGCGGCGTTGTCACCATGCCTCGGCCCGCGCGCACGAGCAGCGGATCTCCTGTCGCCGCCCGTAGTCGCGTGAGTGTCCGGCTCATCGCCGACGCACTGAGGCCCAAGCGCCGCGCCGCGCCCACCACAGTACCCTCGGCAAGCAAAGCGTCCAATGAGGTCAACAGGTTCAGGTCAACATTCGCCATAGGTAGAACGCAGCGTACCGGGCCATGGCGTCTGGTGCACGTATAAAGTGTGGCCGATGCGCCTTCCGCAATGATTACGGCCGCTATACCTTGCTAACTGCCTGGTCAGATATGCCCCGTCCCGGACGGAGCAGGACATTCTGCCCTTCACTCATCGCTCCCCAAGGAGAATCGAAAGTGCCTGCTGTATCGTCTAACAAACAGTTACTTCTCATCGGCGCGTCCCGCGGCCTTGGTTTCGCCTTGGCTGAAGAGTACCTCAAGCGTGGCTGGCACGTTGTGGCCACCGAGCGGAACGGAACCACATCAAAACTGCACGACCTATTGGGAAGCACCGAAGATCGACTCGAAATAGAGACCGTGGATATCAACTATCCCGATCAAGTGGCCGCGCTGCGAGCCCGTCTTGCATCGAGAACGTTCGACATGCTGTTCGTCAACGCCGGCATCGGTATTCGAGAAATGATCGCCGACGTTTCGACCGACGAATTCACACGCATGATGGTGACCAATGCCTTGAGTCCCATGCGCATCGTCGAGAGCTTTCAGGCCCTCGTGCCGCCAACGGGCACAATCGGGATCATGTCCTCCGGACAGGGCAGCATCACGAACAATGAGAACGGACACTACGAGATTTATCGTGCAAGCAAGACGGCGCTCAACATGTTCATGCGCAGTTTCGCCGCCCGGCACGCAGATGACCCGCGAACACTACTGCTGATGGCACCCGGTTGGGTGCGAACGGACCTTGGCGGTCCCCAGGCGCGTCTGAGCGTCGAAGAGAGCATACCCAACCTTGCGAATACGATGGACGCGCAGGCTAGAACGGCAGGTCTTCAGTATCTGGATTACCTGGGCCGGAAGGTTCCCTGGTGAGTGCGCGAACATGCGTATCGTCGCTGTCGAAGAGCACTTCACCTGCCAGGATCTCCTGAACCGGATCGACTCTGCCACCTTATTGCGGAACGGATGGCCTGCGCCCGGAACGCCTATGTTCCAGGCCATCAATCCGCCCGCGCTGGCGGATACCGGTCAAGAGAGGATTGCCGCTATGGATACGGCCGGTATCCATATGCAGGTGCTTTCAGTTCCAGGACCGGGCGCCGAGATCGTCTCAGGTCCGGACGGCGTCGCAATCGCTAGAGAATTTAATGACAGAATGGCGCAACTGATTTCGGCCGAGCCCGAACGCTTTGCGGCGTTTGCCCATCTTCCGATGAGGACTCCATCGGCTGCGGCCGACGAGTTGGAGCGCGCCGTGATGGAGTGTGGGCTGAAGGGCGCATTAATCAGCGGCACGATTGAGGGCAAGTTTCTGGACGCACCCGAGTTCGAGCCGGTACTCGCCCGCGCCGAGCGCCTCCACGTTCCGCTGTACATTCACCCTGGCGTACCGCCTCAGGGCGTTCGCGCCGCCTATTACGACGGACTCCCCGATGAAGCCTCATTCGGGCTCGCCATTGCTGGGTGGGGCTGGCACGCGGAAGTGGCGGTCCACATCCTGCGTCTCGCCCTGTCAGGTGCACTAGACCGGCACCCGCGGCTAAAGCTTCTGATCGGTCATATGGGAGAGGGCCTGCCGGTGATGATGGAACGCGTCGAACGAGTCTTCTGCAGATTCAGCGACGGGCATCTCGAGCGAAACGCTGCACGGGCCATCTTGGATCAGGTTTGGGTTTCGACCAGCGGGTTCTCGAGCATGCCGGCATTTCTGGCAGCGTTCATGACCTTTGGCGCGGATCGAATGTTGTTTTCGGTTGACTACCCCTTCGGCAACAACTTGGCGGCCGTCGCTTTCCTGAAGAACCTGCCAGTATCCCCTCCGGATCGCCAAAAGATTGCTTATCAAAATGCCGACGTATTACTCCGACTGCTGCCCCGCCAATAAGCATGATGATGGAAGCCGTTAGCGTCGTGAGATGCGCCGGTGACGTGTTGACGTCGAATTTCGGTACTGATCTTCCAGGCGACGTCGCGATAATTTCGACGACCTTCTGGTGAAAAACCCGATGGTCGTACGACGCATTGGCGCGTTTCAATTTGCCGCCAGGATCTGCACGCCAGCAACTGTCGCACGCGATCGCGATCGAATCCTCGCGCCGCGTTCCACGCAACTCAATGAATGGCCGATGGAATAACCGCGTGCGACATATCGAAGACGCAGCAACACCGAGCGGCTCCGCGACGGAGTGAGTAGCATGGGAATGCCGCGCGTCGAGCGATGCAGCGTCGATCGTGCCACCATTCACGGCACAGTTTCGGCACGTTTACGGCACAGCCCGAAATTCAGGGGTCTTAGGCCCGTTTCTAAGTCGTTGATTTGATTGGTAGCGGGGGCAGGATTTGAACCTGCGACCTTCGGGTTATGAGCCCGACGAGCTGCCAGACTGCTCCACCCCGCACCGGTTGGGTCGCGCATTCTACACCAGCGCCGGAGCCCGTATAGCCCCGTGCAGGCGTTTCAGGGAAACAGCCGCTGGCAGATCTCGAGCAGCGAGTTCGGCAGCAGTCCTAAGGCCACGACCGCCAGCGTATTGATGAGTAGAATCAATCGCATGCGCGGCTTTCTTAGGTCTGGAGCTTGATCCACGGGCGCCTCAAAGTACATGTACCAGACTACGCGCAGGTAGTAGAACGCGCCGATGACGGAGATCAGCACGGCAAAGGTAGCCAGCCAGACGTGATGACTGGTCAGCAGCGCCTGGATGATCCACAGCTTGGCCCAGAAACCGACGAAAGGCGGCACGCCGGCGGTCGAGAACATGATGACGAGCATCAGCGCGGCCAGCATCGGGTCGCGAGCGGACAGCCCCTTGAAGTCCGCGATCTCATCGTGCTCGAAGCCGCTGCGGCTGAGCGCCAGGATGAGACCGAATGCGGCCAGCGTCGTCAGCACATAGGCAATCGTGAAATTAAGCGAGGCCTGGTAGCCGACCGCCTCCCCGGTCGAGAAACCCAGCAGCACGAATCCGGCATTGGCGATGGCCGAGTACGCCAGCATGCGTTTGAGATTGGTCTGCGCTATGGCAATCAGGTTGCCGAACAGCAGCGACAGCACAGCCACGGCCATGACCATCTGCGTCCAGATGGCGGGCATGCCGGCCAGGCCATGCGAGAGCAGCCGCGCGATCAGCGCGAAGGAGCCCAGGTTCGAAACCGTGGCGATGAACATCGTCACGCTGGTCGGCGCCCCCTGGTAGACATCGGGCACCCACATGTGGAACGGGACCGCGCCGAACTTGAAGGCGATGGCAGCAACGATGAAGGCGATGGCGACGATTACGCCCTCGCTGGCGCCCTGCCGCACCACCTCGCTTAAGCGGTCGAGATCGAGCGTGCCGGTGAGACCGTAAAGGATGGACATTCCGTACAGCAGCGCCCCGGAGGCAATAGCCCCAAGCACGAAGTACTTGATGGCCGCCTCGGCCGCGATGCCCGAATCGCGATCGAAGGCGACCAGCGCGTAGAGCGACAGCGACAGCAGCTCGATGCCTAAGTACACGGTGAGCATGCTGTTTGCCGAAATCAACACGAACACGCCCAGCAGGCCCGTGAGGCACAGGACGTAGTACTCCCCGCCCACCATGGCGCGTTGCTCGAGGTACTCCTGCGAATAATAAATGGCGGTGGCCATGGTCACGAAGCCGGCCAGCTTGAGGAAGGTACCGAGCCCATCGGCCACGAAGAGTCCGTGGAACAGCACGGTGCGCGTGAGCACCATGCCAAAAAGACTGATGAGCACCGCGCCGACCAGCAGGCTCATCATCGTGATCGTGGCGGTCACGCCGCGGCGGCGGTGGCCGCCATAGGCATCCACCAGCAGGATCAGGCAGGCCGATGCGCCGAGCCAGATCTCTGGAATTGCCGGCCAGCTGATATCGGTGGGTTCCAGCAGGCTCATGGTGCCACCCCGATCTTGCTGGTCAGCAGTTGCTGCAGCAGGTGCTGCGTCGAGGCTTCCATCATGTTGAGCAGCGGCGCCGGCCAGATGCCCAGCAGGATGACCGAGACCGCCAGCACGCCAAGCACTAGAAATTCGCGCGGATTGAGATCCTGCAGCGCGGCCACCTTGTCATTGGCCACCGGGCCGAAGATCACGCGCTTGATGAGCCAGAGATTGTAGGTGGCGCCGAGCACGAGGATGGTGGCCGCGGTGAGCGCAAACCAGAAGCTCGCCTTGAAACTTGCCAGGATCACCAGGAACTCGCCGATGAAGCCCGAGGTGCCCGGCAGGCCGGAATTGGCCAGTGCGAACAGCACCATCAACGCCGCAAATTTGGGCATGACGTTGACCACGCCGCCGTAGGCGCTGATCTCGCGCGTGTGCATGCGGTCATAGAGCACGCCGATGCACAGGAACAGGGCGCCCGAGATCAGGCCATGCGAGACCATCTGCACCATGGCACCGTCGAGCCCGTTGATGGCGCCGCGCGTCGAGCCGGTGGCGGCCACTATGAAGAACACCAGGAACGCGCCCAGCGTCACGAAGCCCATGTGCGCGATCGAGGAGTAGGCGACGAGCTTCTTCATGTCCTGCTGCACGATGGCCACGTACGCGATGTAGACGATCGCGATCAGCGACAGTGCCACCATGAGCCCGTCGAATTGATGGCTGGCATCCGGTGTGATCGGCAGACTGAACCGCAACAGCCCGTACCCGCCCATCTTCAGCATGATGGCCGCCAGGATCACCGAGCCGCCGGTTGGGGCTTCCACGTGCGCGTCGGGCAGCCAGGTGTGCACGGGCCACATCGGCACCTTGACGGCAAAGGCCAGCAGGAAGGCGATGAAGATCCAGCGCTGCTCGGCCAGGGACAGCGGCAGCGCCTGCATGCTGGCGATGGTGTAGCTGCCGCCCTTCAGGTACAGGTAGATCAGCGCCACGAGCATCAGCACGGAACCGAGAAACGTATACAGGAAAAACTTCAGCGTCGCGTACACGCGCCGCGGGCCGCCCCAGACACCGATGATGACGAACATCGGGATCAGCATGGCTTCCCAGAAAAAGTAGAACAGCAGCGAATCGAGCGCCGAGAACACGCCGATCATCAGCCCTTCCATGATCAGGAAGGCCGCGTAGTACTGCGCCGGACGCTTCTCGACCACCGACCAGCCCGCGATGATGACCGGCACGGTCATGAACGCCGTCAACAGGATCAGCGGCAGCGAGATGCCATCGACCCCCAGGAAGTACTGCGCGTGCAATGCGGGGATCCAGGGCGTGCGCTCGGTGAACTGGAAGTTCGGCGTGCCGTTGACGAATTGCGTGTAGAGCGGCACGCACACCGCCAGTGTCAGCAGCGAGGCCAGCAGCGAGACCCAGCGCGCAGCCCGGGCGCGCGCATCGCCCAGGGTCAAGGCCACGACGCCGCCCGCGATGGGCAGCCAGATGACGACCGACAGCAAACCGATATGCCCCACGCTCACGCCTAAGTCCGCCACAGGAACCAGCCGAGCAATGCCGCCAGGCCGATGATCATCCAGAACGCGTACGTATAGAGAAAGCCGCTCTGCAGCTGCCGCGTCACACCCGCGAGCCAGCCGACCAGCCCCGCCGAGCCGTTGACCATGCCGCCATCGATGATGGCCTGGTCGCCGCCCCGCCACAGCACCAGGCCGATGCCGCGCGTGAGCCGCGCGATGACGTTCTCGTTGAACCAGTCGAAGTAGTACTTGTTGTCGAGCACGCGATTGATGCCTGCAAAGCGCACTCGCACCGCATCACCGGCCGCAGGCCTGTGCAGCACAAAGTACCAGGCCGTCAGTACGCCCAGCGCCGCGAGCCACGGTGCGAATCCCAGAAAGCTGTGAAGCGCAAACTCCACCGGGCCATGCCATTCCCTGGCGACCTCGGCCACCACGTCATCTTTCTCGAGCACGCGGATCGAGTCGCTGAAGTAGCCGCGGAACAGCACGGTCTGTTCGGTCAGGAAGCCGATGAAGAGTGATGGGATCGCCAGCGCCACCAACGGCCCCTTCATGTTCCACCCCACGTCGTGGAAGTGCTCCTGGGCGTGATGATCGAGCCGCTCCGGTCCGTGAAAGGTCAGGAAGATCATGCGGAAGGTGTAGAGCGCCGTGACGAACACACCCACCAGCACGCACCCATAGGCATATCCGGCGCCGAAGCGATGAGAATCGGCCACCGCATCGATGAGCGTGTCCTTGGAATAGAACCCGGAGAAGAATGGCGTGCCGATGAGCGCCAGCGCGCCGATCAGCGAGGTCCAGTAGGTGACCGGCATGCGCTTGCGCAGACCGCCCATCTTGCGCATGTCCTGCTCGTGGTGCATGGCGATGATCACCGCGCCGGCCGACAGGAACAGCAGTGCCTTGAAGAAGGCATGCGTCATGAGATGGAACATCGCGACGCTGTAGGCCGAGACACCGAGCGCTACGGTCATGTAGCCGAGCTGGGAGAGCGTCGAATAGGCGATGACGCGCTTGATGTCGTTGTTGACGATGCCGAGGAAGCCCATGAACAGTGCGGTGGAGGCACCGATCACGAGCACGAATGACAGTGCGGTATCGGAATACTCGAACAATGGCGACATGCGCGCCACCATGAAGATGCCGGCCGTCACCATGGTGGCGGCGTGAATCAGCGCCGAGATGGGCGTGGGGCCTTCCATCGAATCGGGCAACCACACGTGCAGCGGCATCTGTGCGGACTTACCCATGGCGCCGATGAACAGACAGATGCAGATCAGCGTCATTGCCGACCAGGGATGCCCCGGGAAGACCATAAGCGTCTTGGCGCCGACGAAGGGCGCCAATTTAAAGGCCTCGCTGTAATCCAGCGAGCCGGTGTAGTGCAGCACCCCGGCGATGCCGAGCACGAAGCCGAAGTCGCCGACGCGGTTGACGAGAAAGGCTTTGAGGTTGGCGAAGATCGCGGTCGGGCGCGTGTACCAGAAGCCGATCAGCAGGTAGGAGACCACACCCACCGCTTCCCAGCCGAAGAACAGCTGCATGAAGTTGTTCGACATCACCAGCATGAGCATCGAAAAGGTGAACAGGCTGATGTAGGCGAAAAAGCGCTGGTAGCCCGGATCATCGCTCATGTAGCCGACGGTGTAGACATGCACACAGAAGGACACGAAGGTCACGACCACCATCATGAGCGCCGTCAGGTGATCGACCAGGAAGCCCACCTGCATGCGCACGCCGTCGCTGACCAGCCAGGTGTAGACGGTGCCCTGGTAATCCGGCACCTGATCGACCAGCAACTGCTTGAGCACGATGAGCGACAGCAGGCAGGAGGCGCCCACGGCCGTAATCGTCACGGCCGCGGCCCCTGCCCGGCCGATCTGCTTGCCGGCAAGGCCTGCCAGCAACGCCGCAATCAGCGGCAGCATCGGAATGGTGAGCAGCAGCGTCGGATTCATGTCAGCCCTTGAGACTGTCGAGCTCTTCGACGTTGATGCTGCGGCGTTCGCGGAACAGCACCACCAGGATCGCCAGCCCGATGGCCGATTCGGCTGCAGCCACCGTCAGCACGAAGAACACGAAGATCTGCCCGTCGAGCTGGCCGAGGTAGCGCGAAAAAGCCACGAAGTTGAAATTGGCCGCCAGCAGCAGCAGCTCGATGCACATCAGCAGCAGCAACACGTTCTTGCGATTGATGAAGATTCCCGCCACCGACAGCGCGAACAGGACCGCCGACAGCGTCAGCATGTGACCCAGCGTGATCATAGGCGCGTCTCCGAATCCATCTTGACGATGCGCACGCGCTCGCTGGCGCGCGCGGCGACCTGCTTACCGATGTCCTGCGCCTTGAGCCCCACGCGGTGCCGCAGGGTCAGCGTGATGGCGGCCACCATGGCCACGAGCAGCACCATGGCTGCGATCTCGAGGGCATAGACATAGCGGGTGTAGAGAGCCTCGCCGAGTGCGAAGGTATTGCTGTAATTGGGCGGCAGCGGGGCTGCGCCGCGCGTCACATCGATGCCGAGTCTGCGCGTCACCACCACGCCCGCGACCTCGACCACCACCACCGCCGCCATGATCCAGCCAAACCAGGCATAGCGCACGAAGCCGCTGCGCAGCTCCTCGAGATTGATGTCGAGCATCATGATGACGAACAGGAACAGCACCATGACCGCCCCGACGTAGACCAGTACCAGCACGATGGCCAGGAACTCCGCCTCGATCAGCAGCCACAGCACCGCGCTGGTGACAAAGCACAGCACCAGGCTCAGCGCCGCGAACACGGGATTGCGTGTGATGATGACGCCGAGCGCGGCGGCAACCAGCACGGTCGCGAACACGTAGAACAGAATCAACGGCAGCACGATGAACCCCTGTTAGCGATAACGCGCATCCGCGCTCTTGTCCGCGCTGATCATGGCCTCGTAGCGCTCGCCCACCGCGAGCAGCTTGTCCTTGTTCATGATGTTCTGGCCGCGGCTCTCCATGTGGTATTCGTGAATGCGCGTCTCGACGATGGCATCCACCGGGCAGGCCTCCTCGCAGAAACCGCAGTAAATGCACTTGAAGAGGTCGATATCGTAGCGCGTCGTGCGGCGCGTGCCGTCGGCGGCCACGTCCGAGTCGATCGTGATCGCCAGTGCCGGGCACACCGCCTCGCACAGCTTGCAGGCAATGCAGCGCTCCTCGCCGTTCGGATAGCGGCGCAGCGCATGCAATCCGCGGAAGCGCACCGACTGGGGCGTCTTCTCTTCCGGGTACTGCACGGTCACCTTGCGCCGGAACAGCGAGCGGGCCGTCACCGACAGTCCCTGCAGCAACTCGGTGAGCAGGAACGTCTTGATGGGGTTGTTCATGGCCATGGGGTTCTCCAAGGGCCGAGGTGATAGCTGAGCATGGCCGCCTCAACGACGATCCAGACCAGCGTAATGGGAATCAGGATCTTCCACCCGAGGCGCATGATCTGATCGTAGCGATAGCGCGGAAAGGTTGCGCGCAGCCAGAGGAACACACACAGCAGCGCGAAAATCTTGAGTACCAGCCAATGCGTGCCCGGCAATCCCAGCAGCGTATCCCCGCCCAGCCAGGGCAGCCCCTCGACCGGGCTGATCCAGCCGCCGAAGAAGAACACCGTGGTCAGTGCCGAGATCAGGATCATGTTGGCGTATTCGGCCAGGAAGAACAGCGCGAAGGCGATGCCGGAATACTCTACGTGGAAACCCGCGACGATCTCGGATTCGCCCTCGGCCACATCGAAGGGCGCGCGATTGGTCTCGGCGATGCCGGAAATGAAATACACCATGAGAAGCGGAAACAGCCAGAACCAGTTCCATGCCCCCAGGCCGCCATGCTGGCGGGCGACGATGGTGCCCAGGTTGAGGCTGCCGGAAGCCATCAGCACGCCGACCAGCGCGAAGCCCATGGCGATCTCATAGGCCACCATCTGCGCCGCCGATCGCATGGCGCCGAGGAAGGCGTACTTCGAGTTTGACGCCCAGCCGGCCAGGATCACGCCGTAGACCCCCATGGAGGTCAGCGACAGGTAGTACAGCAGCCCGGCATCGACATTCGCGATTGCATAGTTGGGCGCAATCGGCACCACCGCCCAGGTGGCAAAGGCGGGAATCAGCGTAATGGCGGGCGCCAGCGTGAACAGCAGCTTGTTCGCGCGCGTGGGCACCACCACTTCTTTGATGAGCAGCTTGATGACATCGGCAAAGGGCTGGCCCATGCCCCCCGCAAAGCCAAAGATCTTCACGCGATTGGGCCCGATGCGCATCTGCATCCAGCCGATGAGCTTGCGCTCCCACAGCGTCAGATACGCCACCGAGAGAATCAGCACCACGGTGAGAATCACCGTGAACACCGTCGAGTGCACGTACGGCGGCAGGGCCAGCCAGGCGGCAATCGCGTCCTTCACCCGGCGGCCTTCACGGGGTTGGCCCCCGCGTAGACGGCCGCCGCAGCGCGGCCATCCACCGTGCGATGTAGCGCGCCCGCGCGGCGCAGCACCGGATCGATCTCGTACATGCCGACATCAAAGGTGGGATCGGAGGAAAGGCTCTGCCGCGCCCAGGAGGCGGCAGCGTTCGCGGTGATGGCAATCGCCGCGGCAGCGCTACCGGTGGCATCGACGCGCGCCTTGAGCGCATCGCGCACCTGCTCGGAGGAGTCGTAGTCGAAGTCGGCAAGGTGCAGCAGATTGCCGAGCACGCGCAGGATCTTCCACGCCGGGCGCGCTCCCCCTAAGGCCCTGGCGACGCCGGAGTAGCTCTGCCAGCGGCCCTCCAGATTCACATAGGTGCCGGAGGTTTCGGCAAAGCTGCCGGCCGGCAGCAACACCTGCGCGACGCGCTTCATGGCGGCATTCGCATAGGGGGTCACGGCCACGATGGCGCGTGATTTGGCCAGCGTCTCGAGCGCAGCGGCCTGCGAGGCGTCGGCCCAGGGCTCGCAGTTGAGCAGCAGGTAGCCAGACATCGCACCCTCGAGCATGGCGCGTGCATCCTTGCCCGCAGTGGCGCGCGCCCCACCGGCAGCAGTGCGATGCGGCAGCACACCGGCCAGGTGAGCGCCGACGGCATTTCCGCCCTCCGCGAGTTCGCCGAAGACAGCACCGGTGGCAACGCTTAGCGCACGCGCCAGCGCGCGCAGCTCGCTGTAGCGCGCGCTGCGCAGGCTCAGGGCCCCGAGCCAGATCGCGCGCCGCGTGCCGGCCTTGAGCGAATCGGCGATGGCGCGATGGCCATCTTCGGGTGTGATGCCCTCGAGCAGCGATCCGACGCTGGCCGGCGCTGCTGCATCGCCGAGCGCCGCCCGCAAAACCGCCGCGAGCGCGGCCACGTCGCCATCGGCTCGTGCGACGATGTATCGGGCCACCGGGAACAGATATTTGGAGAGCGCGGGGTTGATAAAGCTGATCTTGGCGCCGCGCAGTCCCGCCTTGCGCACGCGGTGCGCCAGGATTGGCAACTCGTGGCGCAGGTTCGAGCCGACGATGAGCAGGCCATCGAGTTCATCGACGGCCGCGATCGGCAGTCCCAGCGCAGGCACGGGCGCATCGGCGGCCTGATGCCGAAAATCCCGCTGACGCAGACGATGATCGATGTGCGCGCTGCCGAGCCCATCGGCCAGGCGCGACAGCAGATAGAGTTCCTCGAGCGTGCTCGAGGGATGCGCCAGCAGGCCGAGTCCCTCGGCGCCGCCTGCCGCAACTTTCAGCAGGCCGGCCGCCTTCTCGAGCGCCTCGTCCCAGGGCGCCTCGCGCCAGCTGCCATCGGCCGCGCGCACCTGGGGCTGCAGCAGCCGGTCGTCGCTGTAGATGCCCTCGTAGCTGAAACGATCGCGATCGGCGATCCAGGTCTCGTTGATCTCCTCGCAGTCGCGCGGCACCACGCGCATGAGCCGGCCACGCAGTACATGACCGTAGAGCTGCGTGCCAATCCCATCGTGCGGCGAGACCATCGGGTACTGCGTCATCTCCCAGCCGCGGCCGCGATAGCGGAAGGGCTTGCTGTTGAGCGCGCCGACCGGACACAGATCGATGATGTTGCCGGAGAGCTCATGATCGACGCTGTGCTCGATATAGGTGCCGATCTCCATGTGCTCGCCGCGGCCCGTGGCACCCATCTCCTGGATGCCCGCGATGTCCTGGCCGAAACGCACGCAGCGCGTGCAGTGGATGCAGCGCGTCATGTCGGTCGACACCAGCGGACCTATGTTCTTGTCCTTGACGACGCGCTTGCGCTCGACGAAGCGCGAGATGTCGCGGCCGAAACCCAGCGCCAGGTCCTGCAGCTCGCATTCTCCACCCTGATCGCAGA
>Ga0302320_10015421_pt1 | contig 15701 bp, 16 predicted proteins | sample Bog_T0_3_FD_202130 | JGI IMG/M metagenome (GOLD analysis project Ga0302320, IMG submission 202130) | Peat permafrost microbial communities from Stordalen Mire near Abisko, Sweden - Bog_T0_3 | ecosystem: Environmental > Terrestrial > Soil > Wetlands > Peat | place: Sweden: Abisko, Stordalen Mire... | reverse complement strand
ATATCGTCTGAGGAGCCTCCGTGGTGTTCTCTGAATCAGCGCCCGCTGAGTTCAGCTTTTTTCTAACACCTCGTGCTCCTCAATGACTAACATTCAAACAACACATCCGCGATCTGGCGCAAGCTCCGCAATCATTGACCAAACCTGTTGCAGCGTGCCCGCTCAGAGTCTGCGTGGTACGATTCCACAACGCCATGAAGAACAGCTACAGAGTTTTCTATCACCGAGGGCAGGAGATCGGACTGAAGACCCATGTATTAAAAGGAACCGCATGGATCGATTCCTCCGGTTTGCATATCAAAGGTCCTGACGGTACCTCATTTGTTCCAACAGCCGATATCAAAGAAGTTGAGTTGTTTCGGCTTCACGGCTCAATGCGCGTGATCCGGGTCGATTATCGAGAGGGCAGGCTGTTTCTCTCCGCTATTCGCGTCATGATCGGGCAATTCGCCCTTGTCAATTTCTTCAAGACGGGTGCGCTACACAAGACTCTCACAGGTCTAGCAAAGCCCAGTTGACCACAGCCCGCCAGAACTCTCCCGGATGACCGGCATCCATCCCTGATCCGAATTTCGGTCTTCTGCGGCTCCTTGGCAGGCTCAAACCGGGATCGTGTCCGAATTGGCGACCAACCGACCGCAATGTCGAAAAATCAGATGTTGATGCGATATTCTGGCGCTATTCAACAAGACAGTGAAAGGATATAAGCACGATGAAACCAACTCTATTTCTTCGTATCGCATCGGTCTTGACGTTCATCCACGCATTGCTGCACACCGTAGGCGGCGTCTTTGGCAAGCCAGATCCGGGTGCCGCCGCGGTCGCTGTTGCAGCCATGCGATCCAATCGCTTCCTTGTCATGGGCCTCACCCGCAGTTACGCTGACTTTTATCTGGGGCTAGGACTGGCCGTGAGTATCTTTCTCACCGCAGAGGCCATTGTGTTTTGGCAATTCGGCTCAGTGGCGAAGACTCAGGCTCATCGATTGCGCCCTATCCTGGCGACATTTTTCTTTGCCTATCTTGGCCTCATTGTGAACTCCTATCTGTATTTCTTTAGCGCGCCTGTTATCACGGAGGGATTGATTGCGCTCTCCCTGGGCATGGCTATCCTGAAAGCGAAGCCTTCACCGATCGCCAATTCCGCAGAGATGACTTGAGTGAAGATTCCATCTCAAAGAGTCCATCAAATTCGGGACTAAACACATACAGTTTCTTGATATTGGTAGCAATTGGGAAGCGGAATGAGCCAAAGTCTTCCGTTGCCAAACGCACATCTCAGCATCGAGCGGCGTTCCGAGCAAATGACCGGCATTCTGTTCCCGATCTGTGATTCGGCCTTGGCAGGGCCCGGGCCGCCAGTTATCGGGATCGTGCCCGGTTGACCGACCAGCACCGGGAGAAGTTGAAACCGGATCAGAAAGCTTGTGAGGCTCAACCTTTCAACTCATGATGTTCTGAGATGCTCAAAGTATTCCCGTCCGGATCTTTGAACCAGGCGACCCTTGCGCCGGTCGGTGAAGTCCAGATGCCCAATTCATCCTGGTCCATTCCCGCATAGCGTTCGAATTGGACTCCGGCCTGCCCCAGACTTTTTACGACCTCGCTGATCTCTGACACTTGCCAACCCAAAACCGTTCCATGTCCTGGCGCTAACTCCGTGGCCATGCCGAGTCGAATCATGATGCCATTGGAGTCAAAGACCAACGCGAACGGCGGTTCCTCCATGACCAACCTCAGGCCAAGCGTGTCGCGATAGAAAGCTTTTGCACGGGACACGTCAACGATGGAGACGAATCCCACGATATTGAATTTGCCCAGTCCGGTTGATTGTGACATGCAATCATAATGAGCTTGCTTATGGATTGTCGCAAGAATGCTGTTGCGTCATAATATATCTCTATTGCGACAGAGCATGATTTTGACTGAATACGATCCGAAGCCCGGCGTTGCAGTTGCAACGCTCGCCTATGAGTACCCTTCCGGGTTTGAGGTGTCGGACCATGCACATGGGTCGGATCAACTGATCTACGCAATCAGCGGCCTCATGGAAGTTTCTTCCGGTCAGAGTGTATGGCTGATCCCACCGCATTTTGCGCTGTGGATTCCAGCCAGAACCCGCCACAGGATTCACATGCCTGGACCTGTTTCGATGCGTACGCTCTATCTGTGCACCGGACTTCCGGCGAGATTGGAGCAGCACTGCGCCGTACTTCACGTGACTCCGCTTCTACGAGAACTTATCGTCGAAACCGTGCGTGTCGGTCAGCTTCGCGTGCGCAGTCGCTATGAGTGCGCTCTTCGGGATCTGCTGATTGCTCATCTTCAGAAGGCATCCCCGATACCCACGTTTGTGACACTGCCCCGAGAGGCGAGAGCACTTTTTGTGGCCAGGGCAATCCTGCGGAATCCGGCTCAATCGAAGACGATGGCGGCTCTATGTGCAGAGGCGGGAGCCAGTGTCAGGACTATCCAGAGAGTGTTTCGTGAGGAGATCGGCATTGACTTTGAATCGTGGCGACGACAGGTCCGGTTAACCAAAGCCGTGGAGTTTCTGATTGCAGGGTTTTCGATCAAGGAAGTTGCCAACAAGATTGGCTATTGCCAATCGAGCGCGTTCGTTGAAATGTTCCGCCGGACATTTGGAACAACTCCGAAGGTATGGATTTCAGTTTTGGACGATCTTGGTCATCGACCCACCGAACCGAACGCGAACTTTTCCCTTACGACTCAATGCTCCGTGAAGCCTCGATAGTGACCTGAAATTAAATCGGCGACCTAGCCTGAGTCACCGGCATCCCAGATACGACCCGAATTCCGTCCTTCCGGGGCCTCAAGCAGTCTCAAACCGGGATTATGTACGGTTGGGCGACGACACAGGCGTGGCTACCATTCTGGCCAAACCGGTATGTTGGCGGCATCGGCAGACTGCCACAATGCAAGGGGACGTTGGTTTGTAGCAACTCTGACAGCGATGGAATGTCTTGTCAGATGGAAACTATCGTTGGCTTGTGTGCGTTCTGCTCGGGCAATTGATCGAGCAGAACCACATTGAGCAACGACTTATGCACCTGGATGCGTCCGTTGTAATCAATGAAGCCCAGCTTACGAAAGCGGTTCATGAAGAAGCTGACACGAGATCGCGTAGTGCCAACCATCTCCGCCAGGGTCTCCTGCGTAATAGAAGGTATAAATTTATCCTGCCCCCCTGACTCTCCAAATTCCGCCATCAATAAAAGGATTCTTGCTAACCGCTTTTCACTGGAATTAAAGAGTTGATCGACCAGATCGGCTTGGGTCCGCATGCTGTGGGTCAGCAAGAACTTCATAAACATATCGGCGAATTTGGGGTCCCGATGCATCTCATGGATCATCTCTTCTTTCTCTATCCTGAGCGCCCTGCATGGGCTAACAGCAGTGGCCGTGGCAAGACGCACACCTTGTACTGTCGCCAAGCATTCTTCGCCCACAAACTCACCCGCAGTGAAAAACGTAATCGTAGCCTCTTTACCCTCATGTGAAACGACAGTAAGTTTTACTCGACCATGTTGAAGAAAGAAGATGGAGTTTGCAGAATCTCCCTGAGAAAAAAAGGTCTCTTTCTCATTCAATTCGACTATTCTCCTGCCAATGCCAGTGGTCGAAAGAAAATCTGCAGGGTTAAATGCGGACGTATTATGGTCTTTCTTCAACATGGAACCTCCTTCGAGGTGGTCCGGAAGCGCGATCTTGACGGCGGTTGGCGGATCAAAACCAAGAGGAAGTGTTTGTGGTGATAAAAACAGAGCGTTCTTTGCGGCGTGATCGGCAACACCGGCCTCAACTCGCTCCTTGGGTTGAGGCCGCAATTTGTGAGGCAAATCCCCCACACTTGAGGCCGACTACACTAGCGTCCACATTATTATCATGCTGATTCAGACTTTTTTGTGTTCTGTTTTGCTCACCTTTGATGGATTTTCTGGAAATTGTCAAACGGTATAACGAATGTGGTGCATGGTTCTGATCGTGTGACCGGCCGTTCGCCGCGGCGTGAACCAAGCGCCCGGTGAGCATTTTTGAAGATCGTGAGAGGATGACCGGTAATCACCGGCCTATATTTATAAGTCGCACAAATGCGAAATCGCTTGATGTAGCGCAGGTGGAAGAGATGTTGTATTATCTTTCAGCTGGATTTCTTACTTTCAAACAGTGTGATTTTCACTTCTTGTGTGAATGCAGATCGGTCGTTGCTGAGACTTGGATGCCGCATAGCGGCAGGAGTTAGGCTCATGGCGGCCTCTGCACCTGGAATCCACCGAGAGCGTTGCAGAGGCGCAAATGAGACCTGGCATTCTCAGTCCATCGCGGAGTGTCGTACTGGCGAAGATTTAGCCTGATCAGCCTCGCAACGTGCAATATTTTCCACACCTCAAAACGGGCAGAGATTGGCCAGTTAAACCGGCAATTCGTCCCCAACCCCAGAATCGGCCTTGGCAGGCCCGGCGGTCCGAAACCGGGATCGTGTCCGAATTGGCGACCATTTCCTCCGAATGCACCGTGCATTTGACTGTGAATTCTGGTTCACCGCGAACTCGCGTAGAATAGCGCCAAACGTAAACGGCGGAGAACATTGATGACTATTCCAGATGCTTTCCTCAGTGGCAGGCTGGTAGATGAAAACGGTCGCCCGCCACTGTTCGCCAGTTTCACCATAGTAACTGAAGGGGATTTTCGCGGGCAGCGCGGGTTTGTCAGGGTCCAAGGGGATCACAGGGTACGTCCTGACGGGAGCTTCACCTCACCGCCCCTGCTCCCAGGAAGATACTATTTGCGCTTTTTCGGAATGCTCCAGCATGACCAGATAGCCGGAAGTGTTAGAGCAGACAAACAGCGCCGCTGTTTTGACTTCATCTATCCCAATGCAGACATTGTTTTGGAAGCCGTCCCCTTTGATCTTCAGGCAGGCGAAACGATGAATTCGGTGTTCGATGTGCCTGAACCTATCTGGTTCAATATCGCCGGGTACGTAAAGAGGAGTTTGGCCGTCGAAGATCGCAACCGAATGTTTATTCTGTTCTCGCGAAATATGGGCATCCTGCCAGACGTAGGCGGTATAGGTTTTCCGGTCAAAATCGATGATAGCTTTGAAGGAATTCTCTTGAGTGGGTCCTATGCCGCGTCTCTCAATGAAATGTCAGATCCAGAACCGGACGGATATACGCATGCCGTAAGGCAGGTTCGTTCTATCGCGTTCGTCATCGAACGAGACACTCTGAATCTGGAATTTCCTTTGTAGTGTGATGTTCTCTCTCTGGTACCGGGTCGGGTAAGTCACCGACAACTCGTCCCCGACCCGAGATTCGGCCTTGGCAGGCCCTGGGCGGCTCGAATTCTGGATCGTGTATGGATTGGCGACTATCCTCTCACAAACCGACCTGAACCTCCTCCCAGCCGTTTTGAGTAGGAGAAAGAACGCGCTCTCTACTCCACGCGAATGTCGGTGAAGTACGGCTGGCCGTTGCGAATCCGATACGTTAGGTACTGCCGAAATTCCAAATCGACGCAGGAAAAAGCATGCCAGACCTTCCCAGCGACTGGCACTGACTGTGCAGTCTGGGATCCTTTTCAACTCATGCTTGTTTGAGATGCGGGTCTCAAATTTCCCACTCGCCTGTTGCAACTAAGGCAACTCAGGTCTCGCTTGGCAGGGACCGAAATTCTTTGACAGTCGCTCCACAAGAAACTGCGGCGCCGGCCCAGGCGTTTTCTTGACTCTCTTCCCGGAGACGCGAATGCGCTCTCCAGGCTTGATTGCGCTAACCGCTCCGACAAGAGCATACGTTTGCTGATTACCCTTGTTCTGGAGTTCAATACCGTTTGCCCCGGAGACGGCACAGCCGGTCAGGCTGTGATCATGGTGAACAGCGTAGTAGATGCCGATCCCGATTCCTGCACCTATGGCACCAACGGCAATGCCGATCAAAACCACGTCGGATTTGGTTGGGATGGAGTTGGCAACTGCCGGCTCTATTGCCGCCGTCACGAGCAAGACGCAAACCCCTGTCTTGGCAAGTATGCTTTTTCGTCCTACCTTCATGGCACACCTCAAATCAGTTCAATTGCTTCGTCGGCTCTTCACGATGGTTGATTTCGTCCGGGCCTTGCAATGCAGGGTTCCGCGCTTTCGATGCGGCGAATCCGCCCGACAGAGTGCCCGTCGGTACCCATTGGGAAATTAAAGAGTTGGAACGATCTCAATCCTTATCCCTTTATCCCACGATTTGCAAGATGATTCCGATTCTGAACGGCGGCTTGTGAAGACGGGAGAAGGATTGTGAAGCCTTACACCTCTGAAATTCGCATGAGATGTCTAGATTTGATTGAGTTGCTATCGAAACACAGACCATGGTCCGCAATTGCGAACTTACGACCGGCATTCTTTCCCTGACCGAGATTTCGGACTTCTGAAGACATCTGGGCGCTCAAGATCAGGATCATGTACGGTTGGGCGACGATCCGCTCGGAATGCTTTTCTCTGAGGCTTGATTGCTATGATTCTGAGCATGAGAACCCGCCAACTCTTATCTGGAGGTTTCGCCTTTTGGATGGGCCTTTCGGGAACCCGGTGCGACCTATTTGCACAAGATAGCAATAAACGTTGCTATACCGTCGAGGAGACTTTTTTCAAAATCCATGATCTCAAAGTGACTAAGGAGATCAAGCAGATAAAGCATTGCTATTCTGATAAAGATCATCCGTATAGATATTCCATTGTGGATGTACCAGTATCGTTGCCGGAGGGAACTGTCCGAACGCCTGAGTTCTCTCCTCCGTCGAACTGGTACTGGATACTGGTTCAGGTGGAGAAGCCGCTTCCAACCAAGCAAATGGGATGCATGATGGCGGTCGCTGATGATTTGCCCGACTCTTGGAAGGACTGCCCCCTCAGCGATCGGTTGCTTCGAGCAGACTGGACCGTCTGGGAGGATGGGAAAATCACATATAGCGGATCAAGCACAACTCATGCGGACGGCAAATATACAACGGACAACATCTTCAAATTCCTTGGAAAGTTCCCGGCGTCAGCCAGAAAGAAGTACGTGCTAGAAGTGAAATTCACCAAGGACGGGACGCCGTTGAATGTCGCCAACCCGCATCTGATCGTCACGAAGATCGGCGAGGAATAACGGCTGTGGGCCTCTCAGCGGCCCGTGGATATGTCCGTGGGTGTTTTCCGAAGGGCTATATCGACCGAGGTAAGGGAAGCCATTCGGTCCGCATTTCAGATCGCGGGTGGTTGACCGCCATACGGAAATAACGAAGTAGTACACAATCCCGATCTGCTGATGCCAGAGCCGCTACTGAGGGGCTGGCGACAAATTGACGGGAATCGAGCAGAACGGTGCCATTCGTCCGCCAGCAATCGGGAACCAATAGGACGCGACCTGCGTAGGTGACAGTATGAGATCAGTCTATTGCGCCGCAGGTGCGGCTCTCCTGGCCTACTGTATCGCCGGATTTGCCCAGACAAAGACCCCCTGCGGCCAAACTGTCAGCTATCCTCTGCAACCCAGGGCTATGCTGATGATAGATTCGAAGCCTGCAGGACTTCACATCGTTGGCACCGACCAGGCAGCGATTCATGTTTCTTGCTCGGCGAGCAACTACGAAACCGCCACGAACGTCGCTTTCCATTTTTCGCCGACAGCGAATGGCGGCAAACTGTCTATCGAGGGCCCTCATCTCCAACACGGCAATAACGGCCTTGAGGTCAAGATTGAGGTCCCCAGGAGAACAAACCTGAGCATTCGCATGTTTGCGGGCCAGGTCACGGTGGAAGAGGTCAAGGGCGATAAGGATATCGGAGTCGGGGCGGGGCAGATCACGATCTCCTCCATTCACGACGGGGACTACCGCAGCGTGGACGCTTCCGTCACTGTGGGCGAAGTCCAAGCACGGGCCTTCGGTACCGACAAGGGCGGCTTCTTCCGGAACTTCAGCAGGAATAATTCAAATGGAGACTACAGGCTGCGGGCGCAAGTGACGACTGGACAAATCGAACTGCTGGGGAATGCAGAGCAAAAGGGCCAGGCAGCCAAACCTGATTGAGTCCTGGGGAAGTCCCGCACTGAGATGGGCTCTGCTGGAGGTCGTGAGCGAATGACCGGTACTCGTCCCCAACCCGGTTATCGGCTTTCCCTTGCCTCCGACTGGCCCAAACCGGGATCGTGACCGGATGGGCGAGGAAACGCCCACTATCCGCCGGACATCCTGATGGTATACAGTTCTTGGCGTGAAAAGAGAAGCCTTCCAGTCGCTGCGAGGGCAAACAAAAGAATATGACTATAAGTTGTGTTGTTGTATCAGATAATGAGTTGATCCGCCAAACACTCGCTTCTCTTCTCGAAGTGGCCCAGATAGAGACAATTCCTGTGCCAACACTGGGTGAGTTGGGGTCGGTCCTTACAAGAGTTCCCGTGTGCGCGATCCTCTGCGATCTGGCCACGATTGTTCGCAGCAATCAGAAGTCCCGACAGGACCTACAGGGGTATTCGCATCTCTACCCTGTCGCCAAGTTCAGGATTACTGATGGCCAAGTCTTCATTCTGGGGGATACTCTGGAATCGTTCATTGCCAAGAGTCAATCATTGGGTGCGAGAACGGTTCGCAAGGAAGAGCGGTCCGAAAAACATGTTGCGGTTTATCTCTCGCCGAGCGAAGACTTCGAAAATGCGGAACCGACGATTACGGTCAATGTCTCAGACAAAGGGATGTTCATCTACAGCGTTAAAACGTGGGAAGTTGGCCAACGGGTGTGGCTGAAAAACGTCGGCGACGATGGCGCGGTCTCCGGAATCGTTCGGTCGGCGATCCCCTGGGGGAACAACCATTTCATGCCCGGGATCGGCATCGAGATTGAGGCGGCGACACGGCCAGCGCCGGTAGAGAGCGATCATCCATAACGGGTAAACATGTACAACCTTCTCAGGAAGCATTCCGCGAGACCTTCTGCTGGCCGCACTCCATATGACGCAGAGCGCCCCCGAGCTGCGCCCGAGCAAGGTTGGCGATGCTGCTGATCGTATCGACATGGCGAAGGTACGTTTGGTCTGGAAACACACTTCGGTCGATCAATCAGAAATCGTCGGGGAGAGTCGCTCCAGCGAGGTAATCGAGGCGCAGAAGCGTGGATCATTGATGGTCTATCTGCCGGATGCTTTCGCATGCGACAGCGCAACGCAGGGCCGGTCAACGCGACCGAGATTCGTTTTATGTGGATCTATCGCAGAGTAATGGGGATTGGGAGCCGTCGATACTTCGTGGAGTCTCTCGCACTGAAGTGGCGTAAATTGAGGAAACCGGACGAGCCTTAATCCATAGCCAACTTTTCACGGCAGTGGTCGTTTGACCGCCATTCCGGACAGAACCCCGAATTTTGCCCCAAAACCGGATCGTAGACGGATTGGCGACCGATCGGCAACGATAAGTCGAGTACAAACCGCCCTGGTCCTTGGGGCACATGTTTCTCAGTTTTTTCCCTGTGAGTTCATTTCGCTTCGTATTCGGGGCAAGCAGGCGCACTCAAGAGGCTGAATGGAGCAGAACGGGCGCGATGTAATCAGCTCTGAGATGGTCCCAATTGCGACTGCTCCACGCCCGTTCTATGCGAGTCAAGACGCTTCCCCAGCATTCGATCGACCCGCCTCCCAGGGGAGGGAGATGAAATCAGTATCTGTGGTCCTTGAAGACCTTGCTGTTCAAAATTGCTCAAAACGAAACGGCTTCACCCATGCGTTATCAACATCAATTGAATGCTCCGGTTGCACACGGAATCAGAGCCCGCTCATCTGACGCGCGAAATCGATCAAAGGTTGAAAGATCTGCGGCACTTGCTTACTGCTGGCGGATCTAGCTCGTGAATCTCGACGAGTGATTGTTTCCTTCATACGCAAAACCAAGCGTTGATGGCGGCTACGGCAGGCGGAGGACTTCCGAATATGTGGGTCCAGCCCGGTTGACCGGCAGCTCGTCCCCAACCCGAGAATCGACCTTGGAAGGCCCCAGGCGGCCCAAAATCGGGATCGTGTACGGTTGGCCGACGATTCGACCGGAACCCCAAAAAAGACTAGCAATGTGAACCACATCCACATTGAATTCGGTCTTTTTCGTTATGCAGATCCAGTTGAATCGCCTACTGTCAATCGGAACGGAAGGAGCGTTTTCGGTAGCATCGCAGAGACGGTGCTATTATGGTCCGTTCCATCATTTGATTCAGACCAGCTTCGCATGCACCAATATCATCTGTGATTCAGTGGAGTTCCCGTGTTATATTTAGCTCGGATTTATTGCCCTGGTCTTCCCGCAGTCATCCTTTTGTCCCTCACTGTATACGCCATCGCAGCCTCCGCGCAGACATCCATCCCTGACACGGGCACGAACAACCTACCCAATGCTGCTTCTGAAAGTCCCTATACCCTCCAGATCTCAACGCGCGAAGTCCTGGTGGATGTCATCGCAGTTAACTCCCGCAATCAACCGATTGTTGACCTGACGCCTGCCGACTTCCAAGTCATAGAGAAGAACTCTCATTCTCCCGATGCACCAATCAGCATTTCCAGCCTTCGGGTCGTCGATTCAACTTCGGATCCGACTGCGGTCAATTCCGATTCTCTGCCACGCGGCGGCTTTCGCATCGCAGCCAACGAGAACTGCCTGCAGCGTCAGACAATCCATTACGAACTCGCCTACCACCCCGGCCCGCAAGGCTTGACCAGCGGCTATCATGAAGTGCTCATTCGCAGCACTCGCCGAGGCGCGCGCCTGTTCTATCGCCACAGTTACTTCATTGGTGCAAAAGCTCCACCTGGAAACGCTGCATCAAAATCTCCATCGGACATCGACAAAGAACTTCAAATCGACGCCTGCAGCCATCCCCTCACGCCGCTTTCTATCTCTCTCCGAGCTGCACGTATCTCCACGGGCTCAGAAGACACTGTGCGTTACAGCGTCATCATCGATTCTGGCTCGCTCGATTTTGTGTCCTTCCCTGAAAGCCGACGCCAACTCCAGCTGGATTATGGCGCCTGCAATTTCAATGCTGCCGGTAAGCCCATCAATTACATGAACGCCTCAACAGACCAGGTCTTGACGTCGGTCGAATTCGCGCGCGTCCAGGCGCACGGTTTCAATCGACTCTTCTACTTTGCGCCTCCGAGGGATTTGGCAATGACCCGCTTCGTGGTGCGTGATCGTACTACAGGCAATCTCGGCATGGTCGATGTAACATTCCCACTTCCGGAAGGTCCGCTGCATGCCGACCCCGCCGTTATGGAAGATCTCAAAAAAGAGATCCAGTGGTATGCAAAAGCGAAAGCACTGCAAGAGGACGCGGCAGCAAGGGCAGGCGCCGCCGGTTATTCCGCTCCCCCATTTAAGATGTACACCGTTCCACCGCAGGGTCCTCTCGGCTCTTTTGGGTCCGTCGTTCCGCGGGCCGGTGCATTCTGTGGCGATGTTTATGAATTGCATGCGAACATCGTCAGGCTACCCGATTTTCGCGAACTCGATCCCATCGGTTCTATCTACACAGATTCGCTTGCAGTGCCGAACCAGATCTTCGAAGGCACCAATGGCATTCCCGGTGTCACCGACCGCACCATCTGGTTTGGGGTCGATTATCACGCCAACTTCTGGATTCGCAATGCCGGTACTTATAGCTTCAGAATGACCTCAGACGACGGAGCCATCCTGCGGATCGACGACAAGAGCGTTATCGATCTCGACGACCTCCACTCCGCTGCGACAAAGGACGGACATATCGCCCTCGACGCGGGCCGCCATAGCATGCACGTTCCCTACTACGAAGGCACTCCCTACGCTGTTGCGCTCAGTGTGTGGGTGCGCGGTCCGGGAGATGAAGATTGGAAGATCTTCGACCTCCGCGATTTCGCCGATCCCCAGGAACATTTCATGAACTCTGAACCTTGAAGAGTCCGCGTCTACCCTGTGTCCGAGATGCCCTCGCCACACAATCTTCTCCTTTTGAAGCGTATCGGCGTCGCACCGGTCGGATAACCGGCTACTCGTCCCCAACCGAAGATTTGGCCTTGGCAGGCTCCGGGCGGCCCGAAATCGGGATCATGTACGGTTGGGCGACCAACAAAGCGGAACACGCGAATGTTACACTTTGGCTCTCGAAAGCGCAGGGATAAAACACTGATGAATGAAATCGGGATTTTGCTTGAGGCTCACGCAAATAGAGGGAAAAGGTTGACTGTGCGCAAGGTTTCGATTGATCGAAATGAGCCCAACGAAGGTGACCCTGCGCCCCCGCAAGACTATGTCTCAGTCGAAGGCGATAGCGGTTCCCTGAAGTTTCTTGGCGAACTCTTGATTGCCTTTGCAGAAGGTGATTTTGGCTGTGCCCTTGATCTTCATCCGCAGGGTGCCGGAAGTGCTCACTTCACTAGCGCGTCGGATATTGGTATCGAACTTCACAAGACCCCTTGCGATTTCGGATAAGAGGCGATTCCGGTTGAGTAACCGGCCAGGAACCGTGATCGCGAGAGGATCACCGGCAAATCGTCCCCAACCCTGTTTTCGGCTTTCCTTTACCTCCGACCGGAACCCGAAATCTCTGAGAGGACTTTTCAAGCCGCGATAGCTTGGCACTTCGCAAGAGGTATCAAAATAACGGAAGAGCCTCGTCATCGATCATCAGGTATTCCCAGAGCCCCTCCTGGTGGAACCAGATCGGGTCCGCATTGCGCCGGATAAACTCGTCCAGGTCCATGCTGTCGATCATTGGGGGCCGGCGTACCCGCTTCTGTTTCCCACGCATGAATATCCACATGTACTCTTTGCGAAGTCGCGGCTTTTCCACCTTCTGCTTCGTCGTCAACTCCGGTTTCTGCTCACGCATGGGTTCCTTTCCAAAGCAGGATACACTCCGATCATTGCGCCGCTCAATTGATCCACCCGCTTGCTTCGTCTTCGTCGTCTTCTTCCTCTGACATTGGTTCAGACATCGCGATGGCCTCGTCGGCCGCCTCAGCGATTTCTTCGTCGTCAGACTCGGCAAGGCTTATCAGGATTTCCCCTGCCTCCTGCGGACGGATGCTGGAGGCGGCACCGATGGCAGCAAGCAGCAACGGCTTTGGGGTGCCAGCGTCATTGAGGAGCGCGATGACCTGAGGCCAGGCAGCGTCCAGTTCCCAGTTGCCAGCAGCGTTTACCGCCTGGTAATGAATCTCGGGATCGGCGCTTTTCAATGCCTCCAGTATCTGCTTATCAAAACCTCGAATCCAGCGCATTGAAAACACTGCCGTCAGCATCCAGTCTTTGTCCCCGCTGGAGTAGGCTGTCTTGATGGCGTTCTGGTGCCAGTCCTGTGGGGCTCGCACCGATGCTTCCAGGATTCTCCGCCGTACTTCTTTGGGATTGCTGTTATCGAGGTAAAGTGCGTGGAGCGTGTCCTGGATGTTGCGAAAGGTGCACTCGGAAATGGGTACGTCATCCGGATCTTCGAACCCATCCATGTCCGCTTGTTCGAGTACTGCCCCGAGGGAAATTGCCGCGCTGGCCCGCAGTTTCTCGTGTTCCTCTGCATCGCGTAGGATCGCCATCAAGGCATCAGCCAGATCGTCATTGATAACGGTAGAATCGCCCGCCAGTTCAGCGGCAATGAGCCGGTCGGACACTTGGGACCGGCTATCATTCAGAATCTTCTGAAACATCTTCCCGGCATCGCTTGGCCAGTCCCATGGAGGTGTGTCTATCAGAGTCTTAAGGTCCACTTTGGCCTCCTCATGCGTTTTGTTTCATCAGGCGATTCGCAGATAACGTCGCGAATTGAAGTGCATCCGAGCCGAGTGCGAACCTCCATCCTTCCGACTCCATGCCAACAGTTTACCCCGACTCACGGCTCAGACAATGAGTTTGCTTCCACGCCGGTTACAACTCGCACAGCGTGCATACAGGGCGCAGTGCACGAGGATAGTTCCGTCCGAATGGCCGAAAGTTTTCCCCCTTTGCCGTTCTTGGCCCTCCCGTGGTCTATGGAAGGGATCGTGTACGGTTGGGCGACAATACAACAGCGAGCGTCAAAAGCGTCTTCCGCACCACGAACGTTGATAATTGAGCTTGGTTTTTGGAGATCGACCTTGAACACAAAGTTCCACGAACGATACGCAAGCCTGAGTGATGAAGAACTCCTCCAAATTGCGGGGGATCGTAGAGATTTGGTTGAGGAAGCTGCTGTTGCCCTAGATGCCGAGATGGCCCAACGCGGCCTGACCCACGCACAAGCGCGAGCAAAGAAGAGAGATGGGTTGCGTCTGGAGATTAAGGAAGCGAGGGCGCACCATCCGAAGCGAAACAAGTCGAAGTATTTTGAAGCTCAGCTCAATTTGCGCGCCTTTTTCTTAGGCTTGGTCGGGCTCGTGTTATTGATGTTTTTCACACTCGGTCATCATCATGTTCCGGACGAATGGTCATTTCCGTTGTTTGTTGTGTACCTGGGAATTCTGATGGCGTGTTTGGCCGTGCAGCCATGGGTAAGGCGAACGCTGAGCTTCTGGCTTTCTCTCGCGATTTCTTGCCTTCCCCAGTTCGTCATCAGCCATTGGCTCAACGTGTATCATCCAGCGCACTCACTGGGTGAGACAAAAGGTTCAGCGTTCCTGAGCCTTTTGGTGGGATACCTTCTGGGGGGCGGCGTGTTTGTACTGCTACAAAGACTCAAGCCGGGGCAAGGGACCAAAGCCACAGAATAATCGGCTCAAGAGGAGCATCCTTCAGCGTTGGGTGCTCACGACCAAACTGTCGTTTGGATGAGAACAAGGCTGCTCGGGGTGATTGACCGGAATTCCGGACAGAACCCCGAATTTTCCCTAAAGCTGGGCTGGGGACGAATTGGCGACAACACGACCCGAGTGGGGTTAATCCCGGCTGGATCATCGCTGTATACTTCCTGCAATGAATTCGTTCCGAACAAGTCGTGCGGCAAAGGAATACCTCATTCGCAGAATCCTCGCGCAGGCGGATCGGGACAGAATTCCTCTTTCCGAAGTCGAGCGGAACATGCTGTATTTCTCTGAAACTGACTGGACCTTGCCAAACATGATGGCGATCAGTCAGGAATTCGACCAGACTTACAGCCAGGACGAGTACGAAAGGAAGATCGGTCGGCTCATCCGGCGAATAAACGACCAGCCCGACACTAACCATCATGACGACCACTGGAAGGAAGCGGTGCAGCGTCTAGGGGATGAGGATCATTACCTAATGGTTCTGATCGACGGTGCCTCAACAAAGTCCGCCGGAATGTCTAGCAGGGAGACCGTCCGACTGATTCTGGCGGGGGCCGTGGCGGTGGCGGTGTTCCTTCCCATACTCTTTTTCGTCAAGTCTCACATATCCAATCCGACGGTCTCCAAAATGATTGGCGAAGGTGCGCTCTTGGCGCTGGTAGTTCTAGTGTGGTTTGTGGCCAACCGGAGAGCGCATAAGCCTGGATGACCATCTCCGACCCGAGAATCGGCCTTTGCAGGAACCGGGCGGCTCAAACCGGGATCGTGTCCGAATAGGCGACATCCATGTTAGATTCTTACCGTTTCACTCGTAAATAGAAATACTTCAACAAAATCATGCGGCTTCGAGCAGTTGGATGATGCTTTGGATGGAAAGGTCGGCCTTGTGGAAGGCCTTTTCGAGCTTGCTGTT
>Ga0302320_10015420_pt1 | contig 15701 bp, 30 predicted proteins | sample Bog_T0_3_FD_202130 | JGI IMG/M metagenome (GOLD analysis project Ga0302320, IMG submission 202130) | Peat permafrost microbial communities from Stordalen Mire near Abisko, Sweden - Bog_T0_3 | ecosystem: Environmental > Terrestrial > Soil > Wetlands > Peat | place: Sweden: Abisko, Stordalen Mire... | reverse complement strand
GCGAATACACCAGCACTGTAAGTACGAACAATGCAGTATTTCAAACCGTCAGTGTTCACAGCTGTTTGGCCTTTAATTGTTCCTTCTGGGACGTAGGTTACTCCGTCGATAATGATTGATTTCATATGTTTATTGATATTTTATTAGATTAGTAGGTGAGACATGAGCATATTAGTACTTCAAAGCTTTTTCCAAGTGGGTACGAATACGCTTTAGCTCGACCCGTCCGTCCTCGTTTTCGTCTATATGGTATTGAACGGCTACAATAAGTCCAGCAACATCTGCCCTCGAAAGTTTTAAGGCAACCATTCCGTCGGATTCAACGTTATGGTCTGGCTTGCAGAATGTGTCATGTTTAATTTTCTCAATGATTTTATCCATTTCCTTTTGGTTCCTTGGTATCTTCACAGAGACTTTTGTCTCAAGTGATACGGATTTTAAGTGTGTCATAAAGTCCTTTTCAAATCCCGTCATTGGATGAGCGCAAGAGGCACAATGAGACGGATTACAGAGGCAAGTTGTAATAAATCTGTCTTTGGCGTGTTTCTCGCAATGTGTCGTTTTAGATGACATATTGATACCGATATATCAGTTTGGTTTTAGTTTCATGCGTGGGTCTTCAGGTAACATTGTGCGTTCAAATTGAGAGGCGAACACTTGCCACTTCGCCTCACGTTCCATCCAGTAGACCTGTATCTCTTCGGGGGTGCGTCTTTTTAATTGAACAATGATAGCTCCACAATTCTTGCAAATAGGTAATGGATTTGGATCACCACCACCAGAACGGATTAGGTTTACTTCATCATGGTTGCAAGGCATATCATCCAATCGTATGTGGACATCTTAGAGCTTCGGCTTGCTTTAGTTGGGTTTGCATTTCGCCAAGAACAACCGCCTGTTTGAAACACATCGCCTGCAACCGTTCAATCTCACTTACTAGCTGGCCAAATGAATTTCGGAGGGCGACGATGAAATCGGCATCCTCACGAGTGAAGAAGTCGTCCGCGATAAAATAGACATCACCTGTTTCCATCAACGAGTTTATATTGACGGAAACTGTATCTTCATCAACTTCGTATTTCCCTTTCGTCGCCTTTGATTCGAGGTCTTTCAGTTTTTGGAGGTCGAGCATATCTATTCGTTTTTAGGCGCAAGAGCGAGGGCGGCGTCACGTTGGTCTATCCACTTCTGACCTAAAACCCACGAACCGTAGAAAGCATTGAGAATCTTCTCTACACTCTCTGAGTATTTCTGCCACTTAGCTTCACGGGATTCCCAATCTTTCTTCCAAATCGCGTAAACTGAAATCGCATCCGTTTTCTGTTCATTCTCTTTCTCCAACCGCTCTATCGTTTCGCGGAGACGGGTGAGTTCTTCGTTCTGCCCTCTATAACTTTCGGACAGGATTTTGTTTCCTTCGTGCCATTTCACCAATTTCTCATTCTCTTTCTCCAACCGCTCTATCGTTTTGGTTTTTTGAAATTCGCTTCCTTTGCAGTTGATAATCGTTTTTGAATCCTCTACAAATGCTGCTCGAAGGTATTGGACTTCTTCTTCCAACCGCTTTACTTTTTCCTGTTCATCACAGAGTTTATCAGCGAACTCGCCTTTGGCCTTGTTGCTGCGATCCAACCGCTCTAACTCGGCGATGAGGGAGGGGAAGGCCGCCAATACAGCCGATATAAACTTCAATTCATCTTGATTCAATTCGGTTGTCTCAACTCCTTCAATTTTAATGTTTGTCAGGATTGCTCGTGCGCCATCACGAGGTCCTTTCGTCGCCTTCGCTTCCAGTTTCTTCAACTCTTCGATTGTGTCGTGGATGGGCATATCAATACGTAATGATAGTAATAGCAATCCCGAGGATCACAACAGCTGTCATGAAACCGACCATGAAACCAATGTACCAAGAATCGTTCATACACCAAGTATCTTACGCGCCGCCTCCAACGTCGCGGTGCGGCAGTAGTTAAATCCATCGACGTAATATTCATCGCGGTAATAATCGTCTGGATCAACGGTTCCACGCACTAACGTCATCTTCATTTCTACTGGTAAACAACTCGTAACGAACTCCAGGGCGAAGCGTTGGAGGATTTCTTTTATGTCGTCGGGATAAAAGAACAAACCTTCACCTTTATCTATGGCTTGGAAACATTCATCAATGGTCATATTCAGGATTCGTTAGGATGGCGGCCAAAGGGGTTAGGAATTAAGCAACCAGGTTCCAACTAATATGCAGACGACCGCGGTCGAGGCGACAAGGAGAATGGTCAATCCCTTTCTCCATCCCTCTGTCAAAAATAACCCAAGAACAAGCAAGACAAAGGGAACTGATAAAATGCCATATCCTAGGACTTGTTTAAGGTTCATATTATTCTTCCACCGAATCAATCACTTGATTTAAGATGGCACGAATGACGGTTTGGTTGCTGGTCTTCTGCTTCTTAGCGATGCGTTCTATCTTGTCGAACACGGGGCCTTCAATACGCAACGCACCGATGATGCGCTCGGTCTTTTGATGGAGTTGAAGTTTCATAGTTAGTTGCGGGATGAAAGGAATGATTGAATGGATGAATCCGTTTAAAACCTGACTTCTTACGAGAGCCAGCATCCTTCAATCATCCATCACATCCCACAAGTTGGATTAAGATTTAGCGAGTTCGAGCAGGCGTGCTACATCTTTTCGTACTTGATCTCGTTCTAATTTTAATGCTTTATTTTCTGTCTCCAGACGCTCTATTGTCTTTATAATTTGGGGGAGCATGTCCCACAAGCTCATTAGATTTTTGTATTTTGTTGCGAATGTCATAAATTATTATTTTGTCATTCACCACTTTGCTACCAGGGATGGATGGCTGGCGGGGATTTAGATGAGAGGCGCGGGATGGCTAGTAATCCTTTGCCATTTCATTGATTCTGACTCGCGCCTTCTCTTGACGCTCCTTCAAGGACTTTTTGAAAGATTCAGGGACGTATGAGTAAAGATATTTGATGCGCTCTTTCGGTTCCATCAACACCATTACCTGCGCGTGATGTTTCCAAGCGTCTTCGTATCTGTAGCTTTCGGCCATCAGCGCGGGAACAGGCGCATCCACGAAAGTTAGGTCTGGTCTAACCAAGATTTCAATTTGTGGGAACCTAGAGAAGAATGCCTGTAAAAACGAATGGTCAAGACAGCTGTGATCGTCAACTGGATAAGACCTATAATCTATCATTTCAACAGCCGCATCCATCAAATCAGCTTTTCTTCCATAAAGATTCTCTAATGACTCACGCTGTCTTGATAGCCAAGCCTGTTGCCATCCACACGTAAATGCCAACAACCTTACAAGTTTTTCTTTATCTTCGAGTACGAAGCGAAATTGATGTTCTTGCATACCCTATTTCTTTATCAATTCATTTTTTAACCTCGTTCTGATTTGGTAGGTCGAGCTGGCGGCGTTTGTTCAGCACCCTGCAAAGCGATGCGGCATTCTTTTACTTGCCTTCGAGCAAGTGTTTGTGTTCCCAGATGTTGCCGATGACTTCCAGCTTGACCATGTTCGGTTTCTTGTAGGAGATACTTCCGTCGATTGGACGCGTCATTGTCTCTATTGGCAGGTTTTCGTCACCAATGAGTCTGACTCGAAATCCCGCCTGAGTTTCATCCCAACGAAACTCCCAAAGTTTACCAAAACAATCTTTTCCTAGATCTCCCTCGAAGCATTCCTTTCCTTTCGTATCGAGGAGGCCTGTAAATTGCATGAGTTCAACGTCTTCAATAGGACAAAATGACTGCCAGTTCCAAAGTCGTACTTCCTGATTTCCTGATAGCGTTTCATGGATGCTTCTTACACGTTGCATACCGTTTATCTTTCCATCAATGTCATCTGATTTTTCTTTCGACCATGTTTTGTGCCATGCTCTAAATCGTATTTCTCGCATATCCCTATTCACAATTAAACTTCTTTAACATCAGACCTGCGGACGTATTCCACTCCATCAATCGTGATCGTCTTTGTCATACATTTATTGGTTGAGTTTATTTAGTAATTCTTTAATGGCTTGCGCGGCAGCCTCGGCCTTCTCACGGGTGGGGAAGCAGTTGCCGACAGCAAATAACTTCTCTTCATGTTCGAATCCAACCTCTGACCAACCGACACCACAATACAGATTCACAAACCAATATTCTTTGGACGGCTTCCAGCGTGGTTTTGGTTGAGGGGGAGGCGCGTGGACGATTTCTTGTTTCAGGGAAAGGGGCATATTATTGTGAACAATGCGGGCATTTATTTATCCATGTTTCCTCGACTTGTTGGGCCGTCCATCCATTTTGTTTCGTTTCCTCGACAAATTCCTTGTAGTGAACGCAGCCAGTAAAAATCTCGCTTTCTCCGCACTCATCGCACTCGATCTTTCCTTCATTGAAATTGATTGACATAGTTCCTCTACTTTAGCACAGAGTGGGACACGGGTCAATTAGTTATCCACAAAAAAATACCACGGAGGTTTGACCGAAGTCTTTTTCCGTGGTACTTTGGGATCATGTTCGCTGGATCATGTTCGCACATATCCCGCAAAACATCAAGCGGGATTTGTTTTATGCCCGTGAGCTGACGGCTGGGAACGTGGTCGGGCGAATCCCGTGAGCCACCCCTGGATGCCAAGCCAAGTCACGGGAACTGATGTCGAGCGATGGAGCTACCCCAGGGCGGTAGTGACTAAACCGATAACAGCGTGTGATCAGCGTTCCTCCTTACGCTGATCGACGTAGGCAATCCCCATGGCGGGGCGAGTACAGAAGGCTGGTGAGACGATGGGAGAGACAACCCTATCAACGTCAATAACTAAATCCCTTAACTTACGGGGGCTTTTGTCTTCGCTTCCAGGACTGCCCGATATGATAGCTTGTAACAAGTGTTTGGAAAACAACTGGTCGTACCATCACGAAACGGAATCAACTGCGACGCATCGCATTAGCACAATCACCGCTACCTGTAAGATGTGCGGTTCAGAGGTTTCTTGGGATAAATCGAAACCGATTCCCAAAGGGGGATTGACGGTTACGTTTGAAACTATTGAAGGAAAAATGCTTCGCGATGGCAAGGCGTTTGAATTTCCAAAAAGAATTTATGAACTTGCTGGATCTCGTCCGTGATGAAAAAAACAAACAGAAGCTCGTAGATCAATGGGTAGAATCTCTAGAGCCTCCGTTTGGCGTCTTAGAAAGAATCCACAAGGAAAGATTGACAAAGCACCTAAAATCTGATAAAGTAGAGTCAACATGATGTTCATCCTCGGCCTAATTGTGGGTCTTCTCATAGCCTTTGGATGTTCTTTGGCTATCTTGGTCATCGAAACCAAGCTGCCAGCCTCTCGTAAGATCATCTACCGCGTCCAGCAGGCAGTACCACGCATCAAGGCGGCTATCCTCGACACGGACGACGAAACCCTGGCGCGCGACGAGCTGCTCGAAGAGAACGACCGAAACGGAGTGGATACGGAGCTTGAATCAATCATCTGATCTCTATGGCCCACTTTGGCGAAATGTACGTTCCAGGCATTTACCTCGAAGGCCCAATTCCATTACCAGATTCCGAGGCAGTTGTGTATAAAATCGCTGGCAAGTTGAAAGAGCAGCCGACAGAGTTTGAACCTGGTTCAGTGATCCCGAAGATCTACACCTGGGCGATGACGATGCGGCAAGACGATGTGGAACGCCTCGAAGAAGTGATCCAGGCCTCGTTGAGAGAATTGATCGGTTCGGCAGAAAAGATTGGCGGCTTCGACGAAACCTGGAACGGTGAATGGAAAACCAAATAGCCTATGCGCGTCCGCTGCTACGTCTGCCACAAAGATCACTCCTGGCAAGGACGACTGCCAGTCATCCCAGATCGGGTACGCATGAATCCCGACAACTGGTTCTTTCGTGCAGGCAACGCTACTTGTTGGAAGTGTAAGGGCTGGACACCACATCAGAGCTATCGAACCGCCGAGGTTGATCGTCAGATATTCGAGCAGCGTTACTGGCACTGGCAGGATTTACTCCAACGCAACACCGACGGATTGTTTGAGAAGGTTTACGGATCTCCCACCGATCCATTCGCAACGAAACTGGCTAAACAGGAGGGTAACGAGCTATTATGATGAGATATGGCCACTTTGCGACAGAAACGGCTTGCTAAGAAACTCGTCGAGGCAGTGTCTAATGGGGATTACGACAGGTTAGACACAATGCTGGTTTCAGCTGGCTACGACGAAACGACAGCGAAAGCAACACCTGGCCGTGTGATAGCCGCAAAAGGCGTCCAAGAGGAAATGAGAATACTTGGCTTCGATCCTGAAACTGCCAAGGGAGTTGTGAGCGAGATCCTTACCAATGTGGAAGAGAAAGCGCGAGATCGTTTGACGGCTGCTGACATGACTTTCAAGGTTCATGGGACATACGCGCCCATTAAGGCTGAAGTGCTTCAAGTGAACATTGATCAGGCTCGTTTGGAAGAATTGGCTCTCCTCTCACATGGGATCAAAACCAACGTCCGAACAAAATACGTCAAGTCCAACTAAGCAGGATCTCATCGACCTGACGACGTTGGAGTTTTCCATTTGGCTTGATCTCTACAACGTGAAGAACGAGAAAGGTGAATCGCTCGATTGGCGCGACCATCTTTTTCTTTTTGATATCGCTGATGATTGGTCGTCGCTTCAGATCGTGCTGAAGGCAGCGCAGCTCGGCTTCTCAACGCTGATGATCATCAAGACTCTGTGGGCCGCAAAGTATAAAAGGTTTGAGATCATCTACACACTGCCGACGATGGATGCGATGTACGGCTTCGTTCGCTCCAAGGTCAACCGCATCATCGAAAACAACCCAGAGCTTCAGAAGTACATCAAAACATCAGACACGCTCGAACAGAAGCAGGTTGGGGATAACATGGTCAACTACCAGGGAACCAACACGCTGGCCGACACGCTCATCACCACGTCGGATCTGAACGTCAACGACGAACTCGACGCGTCGAGCCAGGAGAACATCGAGAAGCTGGACTCACGCCTTCAGCAGTCCAAGTACAAAGGCAAGTGGCAGTTCACCAACCCTCGCAACATGGGTGCGGCTGGCTCCGTTGCGTGGGAACTCTCGGACAAGAAAGAATGGTTCATCACCTGCCCCGAGTGTGGTGAGGAGCAGTATCTTCGCTGGCCTGAATCCATCGACAAGGTGCGCGAGTGTTACCAATGTCTCGGTTGTGACGCCGAGATCACCCGTGAGACACGTCGGGTTGGCGTCTGGAAGCCCACAGCTGTTGGTGAATGGTCTGGCTACCACATGAGCCTGATGATGGCTCCCTGGGTCACGGCACGCGAGATCCTGGGATACTTCAACACCAAGGGACACGAATACTTTTGGGGATCGGTTCTCGGTCTGCCATACGCTGTGGATGGTTCGTCGATCAGCGACGACATCTTCACGCGCAACATGACGCTCCAGGTCAACTCGCAGAAGGGAACAATCATCGGCTGCGATAGTGGCGTCAAGAAGCACTACGTCATGGGCAACTCCGAGGGACTTTACTTCTACGGCGTGACGGAAAGCTGGAAGACGATCGAGCAATATCTTCGCAACGATTCAACTGCTGTTCTGATCGTCGATGGTGCCCCTGACATCACAGGGCCGCGCGAGTTGCGTGAGAAGTTCCCTGGTCGAGTGTTTCTGAACCACTACGCACGCGACAAGAAGAACTTCAATCTTATAAAATGGGGTGAGAAACAAGACTTCGGCTCCGTGGCCTCGGATCGTAACCCGATGATCCAGTTAGTGATTGACGAGTTCCTGACGCGCCGCATCCCGCTTCAAGGCAACCTGATGGATTGGGAGGATTACATCAAACACTGGCGCACGCTCTACAAGGTCAACGGCAAGGATTCGCGGGCCAACGACATCTTCCAGTGGCTCTCTTCAAACGGCATGGATCACTGGGCGCACGCAACGGTGCTGTGGCGCGTCGGCATGGAGAAATACGGGCAGAAGGGTCAAGCCTCGTTCATGTCATCAGGCGAGGACTCAACCGAGCTTCGACCGTCGCCATCGCTCATCTTCGGCAAGACGCACGCGCCATCGCCAGCGTTTCCAGACGAGGACGAGGTAACCGATGATTGATATGCCACCCACCCTGCTTTCAATCCAGATCGTATCGGCTGACACCAAGATCCAGCGGTACATTGACCTGGCAAACATCTTGATTGCTTCGGGTGCTTTTGACATAGCGGAAGGAAGTGTTACAATCCACTATGATAGCGCGGGTTGTATCAAGAAATTGGAACGTAAAGACAACTTAGCCGTACTCGGTTGCTCCTGATTCCCTACCTATACAGCGGCGGGATACCTTCAAGAATTTATTCTTTGGTGTCTCGCCTTTTTGTATGGGTTCTCCTGATTTACTCGATGGATTCTTCTCCCTTGGCCAAGATATCAACAAGGTTGAGAATCCCGAAAAACTGGAAACGATGGAAGGCCCACTCACGCCTTCTCTTCCTGAATTACAAACAGACACCAATGACGCTGATCTTTTGAAATCAGCGAAAACTTGGGAGGATCGCTGGAAGGATTTTGATTCTGGCCTTCAGAAGCGTCGCAAAGCCTCGGATGAATACTGGTTGGGCAAGGCGTTCAACAACAACATCGACGACATGGTGAAGAACGATCCAATGGCGGACAACACGCTTTGGGAAGCTCTCGAAACCTTCATCCCGTTCTCATCGGCGCGCAATCCTGATCCAGTCGTGACGACGGACAACACGCCTGACGGCATTGATCTCGCGGACAAGGTGGCCCAGTTCCTCCGCTTCCAGGCCGATCGTCAGTCGCTCAAAATCAGCCTGTCGCGTCTCACGCGCTACTGGGCTATGTACTTCCTCGGTGTGGTGCAGGTCGGTTGGTCAGAGCAGTCGGACGACATCAAGACGGTCGTCAAACGTCCACAGGTGATGATCCTCGACCCTGATGCCACGATCGACGAGAAAGGCGAGTACACGGGCGGGTACCTCGGCATTCACCGCAAGGAAACGGCAGGCGACATGAAGCGCATGTTCAAGTCGATGGCCAAGGAAATCGACACGGAATCAAAGGACAACGATGCAACTGAGATCGGCTTCATCGAGTGGTGGACGCCCGACATGACGTTCTCGACGTTGAAGAAGAAAGTCCTTTCCAAAGGCCGCAATCCTCACTGGAACTACGACATCCCGCCTGATCCGAACATTCCAGGTGTCAGTCCGAAAGCCTTGCGCCGTGGGTTGAACCACTTCCAGCAGCGCAAAATGCCGTTCATCTTCCTGTCGGTCTTCAACTTGGGCAAGCATCCAGTGGACGATACGAACATGTTCGAGCAAGCGATTCCAAACCAAAAGAACATCAACGAACTGAACAAACAGATCCGCAAGAACGCGCAGAATACCAACAATGGTTTGGCAGTGTCGGGCGACGTGTTCACCAAGGAGCAGGCATACAGCGTCGCTGGAGCCGTCCGCAAGGGCAACACGATCTGGGTTCCAAGCGGTGACGTGAATAAAGCCATCGCACGCCTAGCAGCCCCAGAGTTGGCTCCGATGGTCTATCAAACACTCCTGGACTATCGCAACGAACTCAAAGGCATATTTGGAACGAAAGTCTTGTCGGGTGGTCAAGCTGCTCAAGGCGATTCCAAGACGCAGAAGGGTCAAGCAGCCGCGCGCTCGCAGGAATTGGATCGAATCGGTGGGGGTGTCACAGCCTTCATCGAACAGGCAGCCGACAACATTTACAACTGGTGGGTTCAACTCTTCTACGTCTACTACTCCGAGGATCACACTGCTTCGATCATCGGGAAGGAAAACGCCGTCGAGTACGTCGAGCTGAAGAAGTCGGATCTGAACCGCCGCATCCGCGTCACGATCAAGGAAGGTTCGATGATCCCGCAAGATCCGATGTCGCGCCGCAACGAAGCCGTGGAATTGTTCTCGGCTGGTGCGCTCGATCCTATCACGCTGTTTGAACGCCTCGATTACCCGAACCCACGCGAGGCCGCGAAGAACTTGTATCTGTGGAAATCAAATCCTGCTTCGCTCTTCCCAGAATTGAATCAGCCACAGAAGCCAGATGATTCTGGTCAGGTATCACCTGCGGGTGGGCCAGCCGCGCCGCCAGCACCGCCTGGTGTCCCTGGTGCGCCGCCTGGTTCCCCAGCGGGTCTACCGCCACCGCAACAAGCCCCAGCACCTCCAGCAGGCCCGATGCCTGCGCTCGGAGCCTCTAATAACCCCTTAGCCTAAGATGTATGCCTTTTCCCCCGCCCGCAGCTATGCCGAAAGGAAAGATGCCGATGAAGAAAAAGAAAAAGTCGAAACTGGGCTATCAAGCCGACGCGTTGAAGGCTGCCGCCGCCGCGCCACAGCCGATGCCAGGTAAGTAATTTCATTCACAATTAAACCAAAAACCTTGTGTCAGACTTTTTAGCGAGCCTGCCGACCGACGGTGAAGATCCGTTTGTCGAGCAGACAGAGGAGATGACAACTCCTCCCGCCCCGCTAGCGGACAAAGAATCAGAGGAAGACGAGCCATCGCAGGAGGGCGAGAATACTCCTGGCGAAGTCACTGATCCTAAGAGTGCGGAATCGCACAAAGTACCAGTTGGTCGCTTGCGCGAAGTTGCGCGCCGCAATCGCGAACTGTTACGCCAGAACGAAGAACTTCTTGCCTTCAAGGAAGAGCAGGAGCGTAAAGCTACGCAAGCCGCCGCACCAGCCGCCAGCACTGATCAGGCGGTGCCAGCATGGTTTGGAGGCGACAAGGCCGCTTGGGACGCATACCAAGCCCATCAAGCGTCTGAACGTCAGCGCGTGAAGGAAGAATTGGTTCGCGAACAAGAGGCTCCACGACTTGCGGAGCAGCGAGCAACTGAAGAAGCTAATGATTTCATCGACGATCAGTATGCCGCGCTTGAAGAAAGCGGGCGTATCAAAACCCCAGAGCAACGCCAGGAACTCGCGAAGTTTATGCTCGAAAATCCAGTCATGGATCAAGACGGAAACTACGATCTGGCCAAGGGTCTGACGCTGATGGAAAAAATCAACGGCAATTCCAACGCAGCCCGCATGGGTGCGCGCAAGTCCTTCGCCAATTCACTGTCACCCTCGCACAGCGGCGGTGATGGAAGCGGTGAAAAAGACTACATGACCGCTGCGGACTTCGCAGGAAAAGACGTAACCGACCTGTTTTAATCTCACTCATTCAACTCTATGGCTACATTAGGCAATCGAGTTACCACTACCACACGTTTCAAGCTGATGCCTTTCGTGGTTGACACTGTGCTTAAAAGCAACGTGTTCTTCACACGCACTGTATCGCGCGCGAAAAAGTGGAGCGGTAACCAAATGAAGTACCCAGTGAAAGTCTCTAAGAACAGCACGGGAACCTCGTTCGCAGGCATGGATACGTTCTCCACGTCCGCCACGAACAACCGCCAGCTCTTGGCCTTCGATCCTGCTTTCTATCAAATCTCGGTCGCCTTGCCGCTTGATGAATTGTCCGCCAACGCGACGGATGATCAGATCATCGACCTCGCTGCGATCGAAGTGAAGGGTGCCGCACAAGACATGGCCGATTCGGTCGGTGGCTTGTTCTATCTCGATGGCACGGGCAACGGAAACAAAGATCCTTTGGGTCTCGCTGCGATCGTCGATGACGGTACTTCCGTTGCGACGTTCGGTGGATTGTCCCGCACGACTTTCCCAACCATCAAAGCAACCAAAACGGCTTCGGGCGGCACACTGTCCTTGCCGAAAATGGCGACGCTCTACAACGCCGTGACCTCTGGCACGATCAAGCCGACTGTCGGTGTGACCGATCCCGCGACCTGGGCTTTGTACGAACAGCTTCTCCAGCCGCAAGAACGCATCAACAAGACGCCAGCTAACATGAAGAACGACAACAAGGGCTTGAACTCCCAGTCGGGCTTCATCGGTGGTACAGGCTTCACTGGCTTGGACTATAAGGGCTTCGCGATCTTGGCTGATGAAAAGTGTACGGTCGGCAACCTCTACTTCTTGAACGAAAACTTCATTGAGTGGCGCGCGCTCCCGATGGCGATGACGGAAGCCATTAAGTACAAGTCCGTTGACATCGAAGGCAACGATTACTCGAACGTGCTGGGCCTCGGCTTCTCATGGAGCGGCTGGATCAAGCCTTCGGATGCCGCTGCTGTCGTCGGTCACATTTACCTCGGTGGCGAACTCTGCTGCGACAACCCGTTGCGCCAGGGCGTTTTGACAGGCGTGACAGGTGTGTAAAAATTGCTTGACGGTGTAGATCAGAAGTGAGAATATAGTGGCCTATGAAACCCACATCTCTCAACGAAGATCAGCTCGTCAAGGAATACGCCGAAGGAAAGTCAATGACAGTCCTCGGTAAGCAATTCGGCTGCGACGCAAAGTCAATCTCGCGCCGATTGAAAAAGCTCGGAGTAAAGGCTCGTCCGTTCTCAACTAAAGGGATTCCATTTTCACGGCTTGGTTATCATCATTCGATAGAAACCAAAGAAAAGCTGCGTCAGGCTCATCTTGGGAAGAAACTAACCGAGGAACATCGTTTGAAAGTCATTCAGACTCTCAATCATGGAACTGGAAACGGAAACAATGTTTGGAAAGGCGGAAAGGTCTTAAGCAAAGATGGATACGTTTATGTGAGACAGCCAGATCATCCGAACGCATTAGCGAATGGATATGTTCGAGAACATCGCCTTGTGATGGAAACAAAACTTGGAAGATTGCTCGAAGAGCATGAGGTTGTTCACCACATCAATGGATTCAAAGACGATAATCGACCAGAAAATCTTGAACTGCTTACTCAGTCGACGCATAGCCACGAACATTGGGATCGTCCCGAAATGAAAGACTGGCAGGCGAAACGAGTGAGTGAACTACGTTCTAAACGATTCTGGTCTTCTAAGAAAAAATAATCACCTTTGACCCCGTTTACGGGGGAGGGTCTACAAGATTATGTCGATGTTACTCGAAGATGCTTTGCCTCTGGTGAAGTACCAGGGGCTCAACACGAACAAGAACGTGGTACTCGGCGGCACGCTCGCTGTTACGGGCACGCTCGCTGTTACGGGTGCGACCACGCTTCCCGCTGGTACGACGATTGGCGGCGTGCTCGGTGTTCCAGGCGCAGTCAACGCCTCTGGTGGCGCGACCGTTGCGCTCACGGCCGCCCAAAGCGGTCAGGTATTCTTGATGGATGCTGCGACGGGTATCGCGTATACGCTACCGACGACGCCTGTTGCGGGGATGATCTTCACGTTCATTGTGAGCGTGTCGGTTACCTCCAACGCGCACAGCGTCACAGCAGTCCAGTCAAGCATCTTTCTTTCAGGCGCGGTTCAATCGCTTATCAGCGCATCGGCTACTACCAAAGCGTTCTTCGCAAACGGAACGAGCAACTACACCCTCTCGATGAACGGTTCAACGACGGGTGGATTGATCGGGACCACGCTCACGTTCACGGCCATCTCCGCGACCGTGTGGAACGTAACAGGTTTGGTCGCCGCCTCTGGTACGCTTGCCACACCGATTACATAAATCATCTAAGCCCTATTTTATGGCTACAAAACTCTGTCCAGGAATGGTCACCGCGCCTGATCTGGCCTTCTCGGACAACACCACACAAGGTGCGAACCTCGGTGATCGTATCCGTTCAACGGACGGTCGCGAGTTCGTTTACGCCCAAGTCGGCGCGACCGCCTGGGTTCCAGGTAAGGTCTATCAAGGCGCGGCTGTCGTCGCCAACCACCAAAACATGGTTTGCGTCACACCGTTCACTGTCACTGGTGGTCAATCCATCAGCGCAACGCTCGGCGGCACCGCCTCGACACTCGGTCAATACGCGAACGGCTATTGCTTCGTGAACGACGGCACGGGTGCTGGTCAAACCTTCTTCGTGAAAACCAACACGGCCCAGTCCACCACGACTGGTACGGTGGTCATCACGATTGAAGATCCTGTGATCACGACGCTCGACACGACCTCGCGCATCAGCTTGATGCCGAACTTGTACGCGAACACCATCATCTATCCTACGACCGCAACCAACGCCGTTGCTGGTGTGGCTCTTTATCCTGTCGCTGCGACAGATTTCGGCTTCCTCCAGACGAAAGGTTTGATCGCTGTCTTGAACGATGCTGGTACGACCGTCGGCCTCGGCGTTTCCCCTTCAACCAACACCGCTGGTGCTGTGATGACGGTGGCTGCGACGACCGTTCAGATCGGCATGGCCGCTCAAACGGGCGTGACAACGAAGTACAACTTGGTTTTCTTGAACATCTAATTGTTCAAAGGCTTATCGGGGCTGTGCCTAAAACAGCCCCGTCGGATGTCAAATAGCGGAACTCATCCACCGCCAAACCCTTATGAAAAGCGTCTTGTTCAAGAACTTCACGGATCGTACCTTTACCTGGCAGTGGAACAGCGTCAGTTACACCTTCAAACCTCACCAGGAAATCTTTTTGGAGGATTGGTTGGCAGAACACTTTGCCAAGCACCTGATCGACGACGAGATCAACCACATGAACATTGGCGTCAAAGATGCCGAGAAACAGATTCGCACGAATAGCGTACCTGTGCGCGCTGAAATCTATGCCAAGATTATCTTCCAGCAAGATGATTCCGAGGAGGTTGACCAGAACCAAATGACCACGGAGCTTTTGAACAAGAACAAGCCAGTGCCTCCGCACTTGCCGCAGCCAGATCAGCCAAGCTCCAGCATTAAGGGCAAAGCTCCTTTCTGCGACACATGCGATTCAAAGGGCGTTCGACACAAAAAAGGCTGCCCTAAATACACTCCTCCCGCTCCCGTAACTGAAGCCGCCGTATGATGAAGCTCTTTCAAAAGAGCGACCTACGAAAAGCGCAGCAGGAACAACTTGCAACCTTGACCCAAATGAAAGCGAAACTTCAATCGGAGATCGCCAAACTCATCAAGGACGTGAATAAACTGCGCGACGAACATCAGAGCCTCATCAACGACGTTACTGACTTACGGAACAAGCGGAGAGATTTATCCTAAAATATGTCCCAAGAACTTCTTCGACACAAAGGCGAGATTATCCGCGCGGACATCTCGATTGCTACGTCTGGCAACAACACCATCATCACGGGCGTTGCTGGAAAGACGATCCGTATCCATCGGATTACCTTGTTTTGCAATGTAAGCAACAACATCACGCTGTACAACGGAGCGACAAAAATAATGGACGTGATGGACTTCACATCCAATATGGGATGGGAACATGATTCGTGCGATCACTGCCCGTTTGTTCTCGCAGATGGCTCCAATTTCGTCCTCAACTTGTCGGCTTCTCAACAGGTAAGTGGTTCTGTTTGGTACGCACAAGATTTGACGCTTAACTCCTAACACATCCCCGTATGTCAGCTTTTTTTGGAAGCGGCGGCAATAGCGGAGTCATGGCTATTGGGGATGCCGTTGGGAGTGGAACCAGTGGATCAGTTTTGTTCGTAGACGGTTCAGGAAATCTGGGACAAGACAATGCCAAGTTCTTTTGGGATAATACGAACTTTCGTTTAGGGATTGGCACAGCTTCGCCAACGGCTACTCTTTCCGTAGCGCAAACAGCATCTTCATCAGGCGTGCCCATCACAGCCTTGTTTACGCCAGCATCCAATACAGC
>Ga0302320_10015415_pt1 | contig 15704 bp, 12 predicted proteins | sample Bog_T0_3_FD_202130 | JGI IMG/M metagenome (GOLD analysis project Ga0302320, IMG submission 202130) | Peat permafrost microbial communities from Stordalen Mire near Abisko, Sweden - Bog_T0_3 | ecosystem: Environmental > Terrestrial > Soil > Wetlands > Peat | place: Sweden: Abisko, Stordalen Mire... | reverse complement strand
GAAGCGGCTGTCAACCGGCATTGCGGCCGTGGCTCTGGCCTTGGTGTGGACGCCGACCGAGGCCAAAGTGCGTTCCAGTTCGCCGATACGCATCGCCGTGAGGTCGGCCGAGTGGCGCAGGAAAGCGCCATGACTTTCACGCAGCCGTTCCAAAGAGTCGGTCAGTTGATTGACCCGCCGTTGCAGCGTGTCGTCATTGACAAGTTCCGGGCGCCGTCCCTCGCGCAGGCTGTCGCTGGTAACCGACAGGGCGCCGACGATCCGCTGACTGTCCAGTGCGGCGTCCGTCAGCGGCAGGTCGGCGACCCGAACAGTGTCGCGCGATCGGCAATTCTTGGCGTCGGGTTCGAGGCGCGGCATGGTGGCCGACGGGCGGCGGGTCAAGGCCAGGCCCTTTTCGCTGATCCGCAGCAGACTGTCCTGAATGTCGGTGATCTCGCAGGTAATGCCGGAAAAAATCGATTGGAATTCGTCGAGTTTGCCGAAGGCGGCCTGGTAGTTGCTGCGCATGTCGTCGATTTGCGCGGCGCGGACGGCCATTTCGCGTTCCTTGGAGGCAAGCTGGGTGGCGCCGTACAAATAGGCCGCCGTCGCCAACAGAGCCCATATCATGCAGCCGAGCAAGGCACCGGCGGCGACCAGCTGATGCGACGTTCGGACCTTGAGACAAATGACCCGCCGGTGATCCTTGAACAAGATATGGCGCTCGGGGAAATTACGCCTGATGAATTTCATCGTCGGAGCCGAGACCCGTGTAAAAAAAGACTGCTGGTCCGCCAAAGCTGACTTCCCCCTAAAGGCCTGGATCGGGTATCGGACGCTGTCTGCGACCGCCCGTTAGATCTGTCGTCACGCCAGGGTCCCCTGCCAGCACCGTGTCAGCCACCCAACGCATATGTCGGAACACACGCGAAGTTATCCCCTTCGAGGGGTTAATTTGAAGTCAAAATTTACCATAAATTTCAATTTGTCATAAATCAGTCGAATCGAAGGCCGTTTGCGGCGCCACAATCCGGCCATCGCCAAGCCCATGCCATGGAATCCACTGCGGTCCGGCGGCACGGGCCGAGCCCGGTTCAAAATGGCAACATCGCTTCGTAGTACAAATAGCTATCGACACCCTCCAAGACGACGCCGTCGACACCGAGGTCGCAGAGGCCCGTCACATAACGGCCGAGCACCTGTTTCCAGCTGTCCAGCCAATAAGATACCAGGAATCGGGTGGGATGGTCGGGATCGGCCGGTCCCAGCCAATCCGGCGTTCCGCTATGCCAGCCCTTCTGCCAAAAAAAGCGGTCGACCGCGGCGAAGCCGACCGGCAATGGCGCGTAGACCAGACGCCTGCTTCCGATTCGCTTGAATTGCAGGGCCCTTACCTCCTGCACCGTCATCGAACTGCCGCGAAAGAACGGGTCGACCAGCAGCAGATCGTAATTGGTGGCGGCCAGCGCTTCGAGCCAGCTGTCGCGACGGGCAAAGAAGGTGGAGGTCATGACGGGCAGGAAATTCTGCGCCTCGCTCAAGGCGCCGATGTGGCGCGGGTTCTCGGTGGCCGGCGGCACGGCCGGAATGCGGTTGAGACGCTTATCGCCATCGCCGTCGAGATAGGTCAGCAGATCCGCCTTCTTTGCCCTGAGCGCAGCCTCTTTGCGATGCTGCGCGTCTTGGCAATAGTCGATCAACAGGTTGCGGCGTCCCTCATTCTGCAGGAGAGATGTGGCAGCCAGCAGCGGACTCTGATCCGAAGGGCGGGTCGGCTGGTCATAGGCGTCGAATCCGAAGAACAGGCCGTCGACCAGCATGCCATCGATCGCGGCCAGGTAGGGGCCGTCGGTGCTGCCGACCGGGCTGTAATGCCCCAGACCGCTGCCGCCGGGATCGCGCGCCGCTTGCCAATCTGCTTCCCTTTTCTCCTTGATCAGCAACTCAGGCCCGTTGCGCACCAGCACGGTCATGTCGGCGTGCCGCTTTTTGCAATAGTCCGACAAGGCGATGACGACATCGCGCATCCATTGCCGGTGGTTGGGTATCTGGTCGATGGGCACATAGGGCAAGGGCGAAGTTTTGCCGGGCGGGGCGGAATAAGCGGCCGACTTAAGCCCGAAAGCGGCGAGCGTCCCGGCGGCGCTCTGCAGAAAGGTTCGTCGACTGCGCACAATGACAGGAATTTATCACTCTTTTCATCAAAGGGTGGGCATAACTTTAGCGGGCGAGCCCGCGTTGGTCCAGCCCGGGCTGCGGACAGACATGCGTCCGGCTTGAAAATTGCGCGGTCATTGGTATATTACGTCAATCCTCGAGAGATCCAGTACTGAAGAATGACGGAAATCGGCTCGCCAAATTATTTAGGTCCGGAAGTCAGCGTCGAGTCGGCGTCGGCGAATTCCCGCATGCCGAGCGAGAAACGCTTTTCGCATTTTGCCAATATTGCCATTTTTCCGATATTTTTTATTATTTTTACGTTTCTTGTCTTTGAAGCCTACGATTATATACTGCGACACCAAGAACTGACCATGAAAGCCGTGGTCGAAACCGACCTTGACAGCGTGGTGCGTCTCGCCAATCTCACCTGGCGCATTCGCGCCGTCCATGCCGACATCTACCGGTTGATGACGCAGGAAGCGGCGCACGAAAAGCTGCCCGATCTCGACAAAAAATTGGAGTCGCTGGGCACTGAGATCGATAGCATCCTGGTCGAATTGCGGGGGTATCGGGACAACGAACCGGGCCTGTCTCGACGCAGTTCGCTCGATGACTTCATCCGCAATCTTGAACTTTATAAGGGCGCGATATCCTGGGTCGGTTCGATGATGGATGTCGATTTCGGCGCGGCGGTGTCGTTTCTGACTCCGTTCGACAGCCACATCGATCGCATGTCGGCGCAGCTCAACACCATCATCGCCGACAACACCCGGCGCGCCGGCGAGCGCACCGCAGCCGCCACCTCCGAATTACGCCGGGTGGCGAATTACGGCGCCGCCGCTGCGATGCTGGTTGCTTTGCTGGTATCCTTCTTTGCCTGGCAGATGGGCCGTCGCCAACAAAGACTTTTCCTCAATGCGGTCTATTTGGAAAACATGGTGGCCGAGCGGACCGCCGATCTGGCCGCCGCCAAGGAGCAGGCCGAGGAGGCGACGCGTGCCAAGTCGCAATTCCTGGCCACCATGAGCCACGAAATCCGGACGCCAATGAACGGCGTGATGACCATGGCGAAACTGCTGGGCCAGACCGAACTCGACAACGAACAAGCGAAAATGGCCGAGGTCATCCTCGGCTCGGCGGCCTCACTGCTGACCATCATCAACGATATCCTCGATTTTTCCAAGATCGAGGCGGGCAAGCTCGATCTGACCTATGAGCCGATGTCGATCGCCAACCTCGTGGAGGAAGTCGCCGAACTCTTGATGCCTCGGGCCGAGGAAAAGGGCATCAAACTCATGTCTATGATAGAACCGGCCCTGCCTGACCGCTTTATCAGCGACGCCGTGCGACTGCGGCAGGTCCTGATCAATCTGGTCGGCAATGCCGTCAAATTCACGGAGCGCGGCCGCGTCGTCATTGAAGCCTGGACCGAACGCAACGGGCAGTCCGACACTGATGTATGTTTCAGCGTCACCGATACCGGCATGGGCATCAGTCCGGAACAGGCGCAGCGCCTGTTCCGGCCCTTCGAACAAGCGGATCAGACCATCACCCGCCGCTTTGGCGGCACCGGACTGGGGCTGTCGATCAGCCGTCAACTGATCGATATGTTGGGGGGTGAGATCGGCGTGCGCTCGACCCTGGGACAGGGCTCAACGTTCTGGTTTCGCGTCCCTTGCAAGGCGGAGGAGGGCAGCACCGCGCCGGCCGCTACGATCATGATCAAAACTCGAATCCTGACCATCGCCGAGGACAGTCGCGAAGCTGAAATCTGGAGCCGCTATCTGGAATATCTCGGTGCCGAGGTGACGGCCTGCAGCGACCCCGGTCAGGCGCTTGACGCGATCAGACAAGCGGCGTCTTCGTCGCGACCGTTCCATTACCTGTTGGTCGACAGCGAATCGGCGGTTGCCACGGTGGCGCAGCTGGCGCCCACTCTGTCCACCACCAATGACGGTCTGGTGCCGCTTCTGGTCGCGTCGCGCAGCCAGCGTGCCTTGTTGCCGGACATGGTGGCAGCCACCTTCCGGTCCACCTTGCCGCGTCCGTTGCGCCGCGACAGTCTGCGATTCGGCCTGGCCAAGCTGGTGCCGGGACAGGAACAGTCCCTACAGAAGCAATCATCAAGCGAAGCCAGGCCGCCACCCAAGCGAGCAAAATGGCTGCCGGTCGATATCGAACAGGCAAAGGCGGCCGGAGCCATGATTCTGATCGCCGAAGACAATCCAACCAACCAGATCGTCATGAAGAACTTGATGAACCGCCTGGGATATTGCATCGAGCTGGCGGCCAACGGCGTCGAAGCCATCAAGATGCTGGAGGGTAACAGCTATGGCTTGCTGATTACAGATTGCCATATGCCGGAGATGGACGGCTATGATTTGACCAAGCGCCTGCGGGAGATGGAGCAAAGCACGGGTCGGCGGCGTTTACCGATCGTCGCTCTGACCGGAGATGCGCTGGCCGGGGCAGCACAATATTGTCTTGATGTCGGGATGGACGACTATCTCAGCAAACCCGTGGCGATCGAATTGCTTGATCAAGCCGTTCAGAAATGGCTGCCCGCTGCCGCGTCGCTGCGGCGTCCGCAGGAAGACACGGTGACGGTCAAGTCCCTCGCGTCGCGCCCGGGCACGCAAGGCAAAACCGAAGCCGAAGTGATCGCTTTGATGCCCCCGGCGCTGCAGTCGGCCGTGCTGAAAGCTGTATTCGGCAGCCTGAACGAGGATGCCTTCTCGTTGTATAGCCGCTTTCTCGACCAGGCAGCACGGTCATCGGTGCAGATCAGGGACGCGGTGCGGCGCTCGGACTTCGCCGCCGCTGCCGCCATTGCCGAACGCGCGCGGGCCGCCGCCGAGGGTGTCGGTGCCGGCGAGGTCGCGCATCTGTGCGACATGTTGGTCGAGTCGCTGCGAAGATCCGAGCCGAACGCTGCCGAATGGCTCGAACGACTGCCGTCCGCCTTGCAAAGGGCGCAACAGTCCGTATCGCAGGTGCGGGCAAAGGCATGACCGCGCGTATTGTCGTTGTTGGCAATGAGAAAGGCGGCACCGGAAAATCCACGGTGGCGATGCATCTGGTGGTGGCGCTGCTGCGGCAAGGCAAATCGGTCGGCAGTCTCGATCTGGATGCCCGTCAGGCGACCCTGTCGCGCTATGTCGAGAATCGCCGCCGCCGCGACCCGGAAGGCAGCAATTTGCCGCATCCGGACCACCGGGCGGTGCCGCCTTCCGGCGACGAGGCCCGCGACGCGGCTTTGTTCCGGGAGCATTTTGACGAATTGCGCGCTCGTCACAAGGTTGTGGTGATTGATACGCCCGGCAGCGACCTGCCATTGTCCCGGCTCGGCCACTCCTTCGCCGATATCCTGGTGACACCGCTGAACGACAGTTTTGTCGACCTTGACCTGCTGGCTGCAATCGACGGCGATGGTCTCAAGATAATGGCGCCGGGCCGCTATAGCGACATGGTGTGGGAAACCAAAAAGGCGCGCGCCCAGCGCGGCGCGATGAACGGCATCGACTGGTTCGTATTGCGCAATCGTCTGTCCACGCTTGACGCCATTAACAAGCGCGATATGGAAAAACTCTTGCACCGACTCGCGCGTCGTATCGGCTTTCGCATGGTCAATGGCTTGAACGAGCGGGTGATTTATCGTGAACTGTTTCTGCAAGGGCTGACTTTGCTCGATGTCGGCGAGGGGAGCGGCCAAAAGATGACTTTATCGCATGTGGCGGCGCGCCAGGAATTGCGCCAATTGCTGGAAGCGTTGGGATTGTCGTCATGAAGACCGTGTTGCAATGCCTGTTGGCGGCCTGGGTTTTTTTGATGGCGCCAAAGCTGTGGGCAATCGAGCCGCCTGCCTGGTCGGCGCGGGCGACCGAGGCGATTTGGGTTGCTCCGGAGTTTCGTTTCAGCACGGGCGAGGTGCTGAAAAGCGTCAAGTTTCTTTATCATACGCTGGGAACACCGCGGCGCGACTCGTCTGGTCGGATCATCAATGCGGTACTGCTGCTGCATGGTACGACCAATGTCGGCGCCGAGTTCCTGCTCCCGAGTCTGGCATCGCAATTGTTCGGCGCCGGTCAACCGCTCGATGCCGCCGAATATTACGTGATCATGCCGGACGGCCTGGGTCGGGGCGGATCCACCAAGCCGAGCGACGGTCTCAAGGGACACTTCCCCCGTTACGGCTATAGCGATCTGGTGGCCGGACAATACCGTCTGGTCACCGAAGCCTTGGGCGTCGAGCATCTGCGGCTGGTGTTGGGCGTCTCCATGGGTGGCATGAACGCCTGGCAGTGGGCCGAAGCCTATCCCGACATGATGGACGCGGTGATGCCGATCGCCTGCACGCCGGCCCGCGTCAGCGGCCGCAATTTGCTGATCAGGCGCGTCGTCACCGAATCGATCCGGCATGATCCGGATTGGCGGGGCGGCGATTATCAGGACCAGCCGCCCGGTTTCATTTATACCTTTCCGTTGTTCACGGCATTCACCCAAGGCTTGGCGACATTGCAGGCGGAAGCGCCGGATTTTGCCGCCGGCCAGACTTTTTTTGGGCAGTTGGTGCAGCGCGTCCGCACGACGCTGGACGCCAATGACATACTGTACGGTCTGGAAGCGTCGTACGATTACGATCCCGAACCTGATCTCGGCAAGATCAAGGCACAGGTCATGGCGGTCAATTTCGCCGACGATGCGCTCAATCCGGTGGAACTGGGGACCTTGGCCAGGCTGGTGGCGCGGGTGGCCAATGCCAAGGCGGTCGTCGTTCCGGTGGCGCCAATCAGCAATGGCCATTTTTCCCTGCTGCAAGGGTCGCTGTGGCGCCCGCACCTGGAGTCGCTGCTGGCCGCTTTGCCGCCGATGTAGATCCTATAACGGGCCTCTGCACAAATTTGATCTATTTCCGGACGCTCCAGGATATAATTTTCGCGAAGCGGAAACTATACCTTGGAGCGTTACCAAGAGCACAAGCGGGCTCTCGTTTCGCCGTCAGGCGAATATTACCCGCAGCGGAGTCTGTTCTTTCGGCCTGTGGATCGCCTTACGGCGAGCGAGAGACTCTCTCTCGCGCTCTCTTGTGCGCCCGCTCGAGACGATTTCGCAAGGGCGAAATCATCCCGAGCGGGCGCCTGGATAAGGGGATTCCGTGCAATCGGCCGGGAAACGCACAGTTACTTGGTCCCAACCCCACAAATCCTCTATCCGCGAATCGTCCGCACCAGCTGCGCTGCGGTCATTCCCGAGGTGACGGCGCCTTCCAAGGTACAGGGCAACCCGGTTGCCGTCCAATCGCCGGCCAGCACCAGGTTGGCGCCCTGCCGCGCCGCCGGCCGCCGCACTTCGACCTCGGGTGTGTGAAACAAGGTGGCGCGTTTTTCCTTGATCAGCATGCGGCCGGCAGGAGGCTGGTCGAGCGAAAGTGCGGTGGCGACATCCTGCCACAACCGATCGGCAAGTCGGTCCGCATCGCAATCGACCAAAGCGCCCGCTCCCGAGACGGTCACCGAGACCACGTCGCCACGGAGGAACAGCCACTGCCCGGTGCCGCCCAGCAACCCAAGCATGCCGCCCTTGGGCATGGTTGCCTTATCGCGTTGAGCCGAGGTCAACAGAAAGTGGGCGTTGACGATCGGACTGGCCGGCAGATCCGGCAACTCGGCAATCAGCGCGCGCGCCATCGGCCATGGCACGGCCAGCACCAGAGAATCATCCGCCGCCAGCGAAATGCTGTCGCCCTCGAAGCGGAGCGCCCGGATACGCGCGCAATCGCGGTCGAGCGAGCGCAGCGGACGATTGAACCTGATCTCCACGCCGGCACCTGTCAATGCGGCCAAAGCCGGGTCGACAAAGGATTGCGTCAAACCCTGCCTGGCGATGAAAGGCTGGCTGGCGGTCATGCCGCGCCACAAGGTGCGGGCCAGCACGCGGCGAAATACCAGGGCTGAAGCCTGGTCGGCCGGGGTATTCATGACCGCCAGCGCCAGCGGATCCCAAAAGCGATGATAAAAACGCGAGCGTCCGAGCGCTGCGTCAACCGAACAATCCTGGCGGCGCGGCATCAGCCAGGTCGAGGCCAGCACAGAGCCGATCAGGCGCGAGGGCGTCGCCGTCCATAGTCGTCCCGACGGCAGATCCAACATGGGAAACGCGCGCGGGCCCGGCTTGAGGCTATGGTCGGCGCCGATCCGGCGCAGATAGCCGAACAGTGCCTGATTGGCGCCGACCACCATGTGGGTGCCGTTATCGACGATTCGTTGCAGGCGTGGTTCCTGCCAGGATCGGCAGCGACCGCCGGCGTGACGGGCGGCCTCGTGCAGCACCACCTTTTCGCCTTGGTCGGCGCACGCCAGCGCGCAGGACAGTCCGGCTAGGCCGGCGCCGACGATGTGGACGGTCATGGTGGCGAACATCCCTGGAAAATCTGGGATGGCCTGTATATCAAGGGCGACCCTCACCTGCTAGTCTGGATCAACAGTGGCGCCGCCAACGCTTGCAATTGATGCCCTGACGGTGCGTCGTTATGACCGCGACCGGTTCGTCACCGCACTGTTCGCGCCGCCACCCTTGCGCGACGACCTGTTTACCCTGTTCGCCTTCAATCTCGAAATCGCCCGCATTCGAGAGACCGTACAGGAACCTCTGCTGGGAGAGATCCGGCTGCAATGGTGGAAGGACAGCTTTGACGCGCTGTGGCGCGGCCGGCCCATCGGCCATCCGGTGGCCGACGCGCTGGCCGCCCTGATCATCAGGCATGGTTTGCCGCGGGCGCCGTTCGACCGGCTGCTGGAGGCACGCCGCTTCGATCTGCAGGATGAGCCGCCGCCTAGCTTGGCCCAGTTGCAGGGCTATGTCGCCGACAGCGCCGCGGGTCTCGGCGCGCTGGCGGCCCAGTTGCTGTGCGGCCCCCACGACGAATCGTTGGAAGCCGCGCGCCAGGTCGGGCAGGCCTGGGGTCTGATCGGCCTGTTGCGGGCACACGCCTTTCACATCAAGCGCCGCCGGCTCTTGCTGCCGGCCGATCTGATTGCGGCACATCAGCTCGATACCCAGGAGCTGTTGGCGGGTGCGGCACCGCCCGGTCTGACGGCGCTGGCGAAACAGCTGGCCGACCTGGCGGCAGGGCATCTGCGCGCGGCGCGAAGCCTGCGGCGCCGGGTGGCGGCGCCGGCGATACCGGCCCTGCTGACTGCCCGCCTGGCCGACGGCTATCTGGCGGCGTTAAGACGATCGGGTTATTCGCTGCTAGACCGCCATTGGTCAGCAACCAACAGTCGACCCCTGGTCCTGGTGCTGTCCTCCGCGTTCCATCGTTTCTGAACCGCTCAGCAGCCAATCAAGGAGGTCAGCCCGTGCCCGCCGGCTATAGAGCGATTTGCGGTCGCGACCCTTCAGCCTTTTCCCAGGCGCGTCAACCGGATCCGGGAACAGGCCGAAATTGACGTTCATCGGCTGGAAGGTCTCGGGGTTGGCACCGCCGCAGATATGGTTGAGCAGAGCGCCGATGGCGGTGGTTAGCGGCGGCCGGCTGATGGCGCACCCCCGGCTTTCTGCGGCGGCGAAGCGGCCGCTCAAGAGACCGATGGCGGCACTTTCGACATAGCCTTCGCAGCCGGTGATCTGGCCGGCGAAGCGCCAATTCGGCCGCGCCCGGAGACGTAAACTGGCATCGAGCAGACGGGGGCTGTTGATGTAGCTGTTGCGGTGCATCCCACCCAGCCGGGCAAATTCGGCGTTTTGCAGGCCGGGCAAGCTGCGGAAGATACGCAGTTGGTCGCCATGTTTCAATTTGGTCTGGAAGCCCACCATGTTGTACAGCGTTCCCAGCCTGTTGTCCTGGCGCAGCTGCACCACGGCAAAGGGGCGGTGCTGCGGTGAATGCGGATTGGTCAAGCCGACCGGCTTCAAGGGACCGAACGCCAGGGTGTCGTGGCCACGCTCGGCCATCACTTCGATCGGCAGGCAACCTTCGAAATAAGGGGTTCCCTCCCATTCCTTGGGCAGGTGCCGTTCGGCGGCCAGCAATGCCGAAACAAACGCGTCATAGTGGCCGCGGTCGAGCGGCAGATTGATATAGTCCTGGCCGGACCCTTTGTCATAGCGCGACTGGAACCAGGCTTGCGAAAAATCGATGCTGTGCTTGGTGACGATCGGCGCGATGGCGTCGAAAAAGCTGAGTGAATCCGTGCCGCTCAGCGCAACGATCGCCTGGGCAAGCGCCGGCGACGTCAAGGGTCCGGTGGCGATGATGACTCTTTCCCAGTCGTCGGGCGGCAGGCCGTCGATTTCTTCGCGCCGCACGGTAATGCGCGGATGCCCGAGGATGGCGTTTTGCACCCCGTCGGCAAAGGCGTCGCGGTCGACCGCCAAAGCGCTGCCGGCGGGCACGCGATTGCGGTCCGCCTCGCGCAGGACCAATGAACCCAGCTTGCGCAATTCTTCATGCAGCAAGCCGACGGCGTTATGGTCGGCATCGTCCGAGCGGAACGAATTGGAACACACCAGTTCGGCCAGGCGATCGGTGCCATGCGCCGGCGTGGAACGAACCGGTCGCATTTCATGCAAGATCACGTCCTGGCCCGCCTCGGCCGCCTGCCAGGCGGCCTCGCATCCTGCCAGTCCGCCGCCGATGACATGGAGAGTTCTCATCGCCGTCCAGTCTTTCCTCGCTTGCATCGACAACCTATATATCAGCTGCGGCCTCGGAACCATGTGCATGGTGCAAGTATGACAGACGATCAATATTACGTGGTGGGTGGGGAATATGCCGACACCAGTTTTACCGTGATCGCCCACGGCGCCGCCGAGCAGCGCCATGGCCCCTTCGGCGAAGGTGAGGCGCGCTCTGTCTGGCGCGCCCTGACCGGCAAGACGGTTGACAACGCGCTGGTGCGCTTTCGCATCAAGCCGGAAGCGGAAGTGGTCGACCAGCGCTGGTATGTCGTCGGCGGCGAATATGCCGACATCGCTTTTACCCGCCTGGCGGTGGGGGAAACACTGGAAAGCTATGGTCCCTACCCGCGCGGCGAGGCGCTGGCGGTGTGGCGGGCGCTGACCGGCAAGACCGTCGACAATGCCATGGTGCGTTACGATATTGTCACCGTCGAAGGCATGGCGGCGCTAAGCGCCTCCGGCTGAAGGCATCCTTTACTCCCGTTCGATCCGGTCCATATCTTCGTCGCTGAAGCCGAAATGATGCCCGATTTCGTGAATCAGCACATGACGGATGATTCCGCGCAGATCTTCGTCAGTTTCGCACCAATAATCGAGAATGGGTCTGCGATAGAGAAAAACCATGTCTGGACTGGTCCGGACCTGGAGAACCGACTGAAAAGGCAGCGCGACGCCGCGATAGAGGCCGAGCAGATCGAACGGGCTTTCGAGATCGAGTTCGCGTTCGGTTTCGGTATCCGGAAATTCTTCTATTTTCAGCACGATGGCGCCCAAATGGCGGCGCAGCGCATCCGGGATGCGGTCGAATTCGGCGGCGGCGAGGATCTCGAATTCGGCTAGGCTGGGGGGTGTGGAATGGCGCGTGATCATGTCCGGATGGTAATCTGCCGTCAGGGAACCGCGAACAGGACGCCAAGACGCAGTCCCAGGTCGGAGTCATGCAGTCTGCCGAAATCATAGCCATAACCTGATTCCAGATACCAGCCGAGGTTCTTGTGCAATGACGGCCAATAGACCAGTTCGGCGATGGCTTCGGCGCCGATCCCATTGCTAGGGCCGTCGCCGGTGGATTTATGGATCCAGGTCGGCCCGGCGCCCAGTTCGACATCGAACTGACGGGATATCTCGAACGGCTTTTTGACCAATATCCCGCTGTTCCAGTCGATATGACCATGATCGAAAAGCGGCGCTGTGCCAGCTTCGATTTCCACGGAATCGTTCAAAATTCCGGCTTGCACCGCGACCGAGGGTCCGGCCAAAAAGGCTTTGTCGGCGAAACTTCTTTCCGCCACGCCGCCCAGCTTGATCGTGAAGGACGGTTCGGCGGGTTCGCTGTCCTTCGCATCGGTGGTTCGGTCGCTGGCGGTATAGACCAAGGTTTGTCCTCGGGTGGGTAACGCCTGCGGCTCGACGGATGGCGCAGCAGTGGGTGGTTTGGCGGCGGCGGCGGACCCCTCCGGCGCTTCGCGCGGTAGCAAAGCCAAAGGCGCCGGAGCGCCGGGCGGAATCGCTGCCGCCGACGGCATCGGCGGGCTCACCGCCGCCGCGCCGGCCAGATCCAGGAAAATGCGGTGATGCCGATAGGTCGCGTTAGGCGCCAGGGTTCCGGTGGTTGCGACCGAGATCGCCAGACCGGTCGCTATCGTGACCAATGTGCCTTTGGCAACCGTCTGCGTCGAGACCGTGCGCACCAGCCCGACTCGACGCTTCGGCAAAATCGGCGTGTGGGCGGCAGCCTGCACCAGAACCGTCAGTCCGGTGCCATCCTCGTTTACATGCCAGGAAAAAGGCGCCGCATGACCACTCAAATCGACGACGACGCGGGTAGCATCGCCATGTTCACCCAACCTGATCTCGGTGATGACGGGCTGTGCGCTCTTGGCCGCTGCTGCGGGAGACAGAACGATCCCGGCAAACATGAGAGCGAAAAGTCCAAGCGGAAATGCCATTCTAAGCATGGAAGCCAGCCGTTCCAAACTTCGCCGGGGACGCGTGCATGCCGTCCTTCGGCAACGCGGGGACGAACCCATGATGGAAGCGATTCTAGGTACTTAGTCAGAGATTAGCAATGGCCCAAACCGCCAGACAATCCAGAATCCGACGGCCAGAAACGGGCCGAAGGGAAGCGGCCGGTCAGCGGCCTGCCTTGTTGCGAATGACCAGACCAGGCCGCCGACCGCCGCCAGCAGAACCACCGACGGCAAAGCGGTCCAGCCGACCCAGGCCCCGGCGGCGGCCAGCAGCTTCGCATCGCCGAGCCCCAACCCGTCGCGACCGCGCCAGCGTCGGTAGAGCAGGCCGATGCCGGCAAAGGCCAGGAATCCGGCAGCGGCACCAAGCAGACGCTCCGGTAGTCCGGGCGGTTCCAGCAGGGCGAGTGCCAGGCCTGACGCCAGAAGAGGCAGGGTGATCAGGTCAGGCAGCAGCAACCGGCGCGCATCGATGACCGAAGCCAACAGCAAAACGCCGGCCAGCCCGACGGCGATGAAGCCGTCGGCCGTCACGGCGTGCTGGGACGCATCGAACTCAGGCGTCCCATCAGTTCCTCGGTCAGGCGTCGGGCTTCGTCGCCATCGCGCAGAATATGCGGGGTGATGAAGACAATCAGTTCGGTGCGGATGCGGCTGTCAGTCTGATTGCCGAAGATGGCGCCCAGTATCGGAATTCCCGAGAAGGGCGGCAGGCCGCTGCGGCTGACGCTATTGTTCTCCGCGATCAGACCGCCCAATACCACGGTCTGGCCGCTTTGAATGGTGACCGAGCTTTCGATGCGGCGCAATTCGATGCTGGGCGTAAGCGCGTTGGTGGCGTTCGCCACCACCTCACTGACTTCCTGGGTAATATCCATGCTGACCATGCCGGCTTCATTGGTGCGTGGCAGCACGCGCAGGATCACTCCGGTGTCATGATACTCGACACTGTTGACGGTAGGAGCTCCCAGCGAGCTGGTGCTGGTCGCCTGCTGCGTCAGGAGCGGAGTCTGGGTGCCGACCTTGAGCAAGGCTTCGTGCGAGTCGGCAACCAGAAGTTGCGGCGACGACAGTACCTTGGTGTCGGTTACCTGGTCCAGGGCCGACACGATCACCGAAGGATTTCCCAAGCTGCCCAGCACGCCGTTGAATCCGGGCGCGATGCCTTGCAAGGGGCCAAGCAGGCTCGACGAATTGAAGCCGACGGAACTGTCCGGCTGTCCCAGCAGCTTGCCCCCGCGCAGAAAATATTGGACGCCATATTGCAGGTTCTTGTTCAAGGTGACTTCGACGATGGTCGCTTCAATCAGCACCTGGGCGGGCCGGGCGTCGAGCACTGCCAGCGCTTCCTCGATCATTCCAGCCTCGGCCTGATTGGCGATCACCAGCAAGCTGTGGCTGGCCGGATCGGCGATCACCCGGGCGCCGTTGCCCGGTTCGCCGCCAATCTCGGCCTCCGCCTGGCCGGCGTCGTTGCTCGAACCGTGGTCGGTGCTCCCGAAACTGCCACCGGTCGCTTGCGACGCCCCGCTGGACGCCGACAGGCTGGGCGAGGACGCCGGGGCCGGACTGCCTGGGGTCGTGAAGCGGGTGCCGATCACACCGGGCGGCAAGGCGGCGCTGCCACTTTCTGTGCCGCCATCGGCAGTGAACAGCCGGCCCAGCAGTTTGGCGATGGTCTGGACCTTGGCATAATGCACCGGATAGACATGCAGGCTGCGCTCGCCGACGCCGGTCTGATCGAGGCGGGTGATCCATTCCTGAGCCCGGTCGAGGCCGCCGGGCTGCAGCGACACCACCATCACGGCGCCAAGCCTTTCGATGGCACTGAATCGGATCGAAGCCGGTTCGCCGCCGGCAGCGGCGCCGCCTTGAGCGAACAGCGCCTTCAACTCGTCGACCAGCTGGCGCGGCCGCGCCTGATGCAGCGGAAAGATGCCGACCGATTGGTTGGCCAGCCAATCCTGATCGAACAGGCGCGCGGCCTCCGTCAGGGCGCGCCGCTCCTCGGCATTGCCGGTGATCAACAGCAGATTATGTTCGCTATCGGCCGACAGCGCGCCGGCGATCTGGTAAAGCGGCTCGATCAGCTTCTGCAGGCTGGCGGCGGCGGTATGGCGCGGCAGATAGACGCTGACGGCATAGCCCGGCATGTCGGTACCGCTGCGCGGCCCCGGCAGGTTTTGTCGGGCATTGGCTGCCAACACCACGCGATAGAGCTTGTCTCCCTTGATCAAGGCGGCGCCGTTCATGCGCAGCAGCCCGTCCAGCACGTCGAGGGCTTGTTCGCGGTCAAGCTTCTGCGGCGACACCAAGGTCACCACCCCATCGACCCGTTCGTCGACGCTGTAGGCCACGCCCAGCGCATCGCCCAGCACGCTATCGATGACGGCCCGCAAGGACGCCTTTTCGAAGTTCAGCGAAATCGTGCCGGTATCGCCCACCGGGGTCGCTTTGCCGGCACCTGACGGCATGGCCGGCTGAACCCTGCGCACAATGATCGGCTCGGCCAAAGGCGCCTGCGCCTGCCGCTGAGGCGGCGCCGCCAATAGTGGCGGCACGCTGGTCGACAGGCGTAAATCGGCCAGCACGGAAGCGCTCGTCACCGACGCTGGCTTCGCTCCGTCTCCGCCCTGGCAGCCACACAATGCTGCGACCAGCAGTGCGGCGATGGTGCGACCGCGCAGGGTGCGACAGATCGCAGGCTGCTTCATCGGCTCTGAAACTCCGGCGTCGCTGCCATGGCACCAACCAGGGCGCGGACCCCGGCCAGCAGCTTGGTCGAGTCACCGAGAACGCCTTTGCTGCCAAGGATTTCCGAGCTGGCGGCATAGAGGTCGAGCGCGCTGCTGGTGCTGGTGGACAACTGGCTGCCCAGCATCAGTGGCGCAAGCAGGGTTACCACCGAGGTCG
>Ga0302320_10015414_pt1 | contig 15704 bp, 10 predicted proteins | sample Bog_T0_3_FD_202130 | JGI IMG/M metagenome (GOLD analysis project Ga0302320, IMG submission 202130) | Peat permafrost microbial communities from Stordalen Mire near Abisko, Sweden - Bog_T0_3 | ecosystem: Environmental > Terrestrial > Soil > Wetlands > Peat | place: Sweden: Abisko, Stordalen Mire... | reverse complement strand
AACGTCGTCGCGGTCTTTCTGGCTGTTTCTTTCGAGTTTCGATAGGGCCAAGTCGTAAGGGTCAAGCGCCATCAGATGGAGGTTGCGGTAGGCACCGGGGAACATCTCGACAAGACGATCCTCGTAGCTCTCCGGGATGGCGGCAACGGCGACACGGTCAAGGTATATACGGTATTTCTGATGCAGCGGCCCGCCGCGAATACCAAGTTCCATCATGATCTCAGCGGCGGCGCGTGGCGCAAGCTCGATGACATCGACGTCAGCCGTGGGCCGCTCCAGTCCGTAGAGCAGCGTGACGACGAAACCGCCAATGCAGTCGAGGCGCACGGTCGTATCGACTGCCTCATCCAACTCCTTGAAGAACGAGTTCCACGGTTCCGGCGGCCGGTTAGAGGGCGACATGATCGAGTTGCTCCACGGTAAGGTCTGTCAGCAGATTCCAGTGTTCGGCCGACTTCGGTCGATGCTCACGCAGCCAAGCCCGCTCGGCGCGTGTCATCGATTCTCTGCATAGAGTATCTTCTTTCACCAGACGAGAGGGCTCCAACTTGGCGACATGGTTGGCCAGTTCCTCTTCCAACTGGGAGCTTCCACCTTTCGCGGCGGCCTGCCGCGCCAGTTCGACCACAAACCCCAGCCGGTTCTGGCGATCCCGTAGCTTTGCATTCGCGGTCAGCCAATCCCAGTTCAGATGTGGGTAGGCCAGAGGTAGCCACGCCAGCGCCTCTGTGACCCGAGAATCCAAATCGTCCGAGTCCAGCGCCTCCATCAGCAGTTCCACCGGATTCAACCGGACTGAACCGCGCAGATAGGCAAAGCCCGGATAGCCAAGACTGCCCAGCATCGATCGGAAGAAGCCAGCGCCGCGCGCGCGCGCCTTATATTCCGTGAGCGGGAGCGCCGTGGCCGGAACCTCTAAGACTTCCACCGCTTTTGAGGCAAGTTCTGAGGAGACAGCCCGCTCACCCCGCTCGACCATCGACAAATAGGCCTGGGTCACGCCGAGCCGCGCGGCTGCTTGGGCTTGCGTCCATGCAGACGCCTTGCGTGCGTTTTTGAGTTCGTCTCCAGTCATGCAGTAAATATAACATATTCTGTTATGTTTATACGATAATCCTGAAATCATGGCAGGCTCATTGTCCTCAAATGTTTACAAACAAAAAAGATAGAAGGAAATATCCCACCAGACGAAGTTCATACTCGGATAGATCCCTTTTCCCCGTTGCACCACCAGTGGACTGCCTGAATGTTCTCGGGATGGTCGTCCCGCCATGCCCCTCCCATTCCTCTGGGATGAATATGGTCCGGTACGATGTCGCCATAATCAGAGAACGGTTCGTTGCAGAGCGCGCACTTGCCACGCTGGGCCGAAATCTTCCGGTCGAGGAGTTTCCGCATTTCTCCATTTGAGCGGAGTTCCCGGTATCCCCTTGGATGATGTGAATCTTCAATGCGCCGAACGCCCATCCGGCGCTGGCGTCTTTCTTTTGGGATTGTCTCTCTGCCGCAGCAGGAGACTGAGTGGTGGATCGGGCAGAGTTGATTGCGGCGGAGTCTCACGGTTTCCTCCTGGAGTACTGTGGGATTTGATACGTTGGTTTTGGGTAGATTTATCTGCAACCTCAGATGTCAAGGAAAAACGGGGGCCAACTATGCACGGGACTACGGCTTCCTCTCGCAGAATCTAATCGACATCCGAGGCAGTCTGAGAATGCATGAATGTAATCACGAATGATGAAGCGCTGAGGTGTTACGTTTCATGTTGGGGTAATTTATTGAAAATATGGGCTTTTTGGGTACACTGTATAGTAGTCGCCTAGCCAGTGAAACGCCGAGGACGTACGGATGATCCTTTCAGACAACGAGACAAAGGTCGATCTCCTCAACAATGAGCCCATTGCGAAGACGATAGTTGAGCTCCTGAGGAAGCACTCTAACCACCCGATCACAATCGGTGTCCATGGCGACTGGGGTGCTGGAAAATCAAGTGTGCTGGAGATGGTGGAGGCATCGCTCGATACGGACAACCGTGTTCTCTGCCTCAAGTTCAATGGATGGCGCTTCCAGGGGTTTGAAGACGCAAAAATTGCGCTTATCGAAGGGATAGTAACCGGCCTGCTGGAGAAGCGGCCGCTGCTTACAAAAGCTACTTCCGCTGTGAAGGATGTTCTCCATCGGATTGACCTGCTGAAGTTAGCAAAGCGGGCAGGAGGGCTTGCCACGGCGGCGGCTGGGTTTTATGCGGGCCATCACCAACTAGGGATGATGGGGCTGGTGGCGAGCCTCGAAGGAACGCTGGCTGATCCCGCCAACTTCTCGAAGGAGAAGGTCGGCGAAATCGTCGACGGTGCCAAGAAACTGCTGAAGGAAAAGAACGGCGAAGTTACCAATAATATTCCCGCCGAGATCGCGGAGTTCCGGAAGGCGTTCGACAAACTCCTTGAAGAAGCAAAGATCGATCAACTCATTGTGCTGGTCGATGATCTGGATCGCTGCCTCCCTGAAACCGCCATCGAGACGCTCGAAGCAATCCGACTCTTTGTCTTCACAACCCGTACCGCATTTGTGGTGGCTGCGGATGAGGCCATGATCGAGTATTCGGTCCGGAAGCATTTCCCGGATTTGCCAGATAGCACTGGTCCGCAATCCTATGCTCGGAATTATTTGGAGAAACTGATCCAGGTACCATTCCGCATTCCGACTCTGGGACAAACGGAGACACGCATTTACGTCACCTTATTGCTCGTTGGTGCGGAGTTAGGTGAGAACGATCCGGCTTTCAACGACCTAATCACAACTGCCAGAGGCCTACTGACACGACCGTGGCTCGGAGGTGTGCTCGATACGGCCACCACAAAGAGCGCGCTCGGCGACAAAGAGAAGAGCGCTCACAATGCGCTTCTGATCTCCGATCAAGTCGGCCCGATCCTCGCGAGTGGCACACGCGGCAATCCGCGACAGATCAAGCGATTCCTGAACACCCTGATCTTGCGGCAAGCATCGGCGGAAGCACGGGGTTTTGGCGATGACGTGAAGCTCCCAATCCTGGCCAAATTGATGTTGGCGGAGCGGTTCAACAGCCGGGTCTTCGATCAGATCGCCACTGCAGCCGCTGCCGCGCCTGACGGTATATGCCCGGACATCGGTGCCCTTGAAGTCGCCGCAAAGAAGAAGAGTGGCGGTCCAGCAGCGCCGCATGCAAACAAGGAAGATGCCGCAGGCAAGAAACACCCAGCAAAGAGCGAAGCGACGGCTGCTGACAGCGAGACAAGCGCTTTGCTCGCCGAATGGCTTGCATCGCCCAATACGCTCGAGTGGGCTAGCCTCGAACCTTCTCTCGCCAAGATCGATCTCCGCCCCTATCTCTTCGTGACCAAGGATAGGAAGGATTTCTTCGGGGCGGGAACCGCGTTCGGGCAGATCGCGTCGATCGCGGAGCGGCTCATGGGGGCGAAGTTGGCGGTGCAGGCAGAGGAGACGAATCTACGCTCTCTTGCTCCTCCGGAGGCGGCCCAGGTCCTTGAGATGCTCCGAACGCGAATCATCGCGTCCGACTCCTTCGAAAGAACTCCAGACGGGGCGGAGGGGATGGCGGTGCTGGTGCGCGCTCAGCCCTCTCTGCAGTCAAACCTGCTGGATTTCCTGGAAGCTCTACCGGCAGAACGGCTCGGTGCCTGGGTGTGTGGTGGCTGGGCCAGTGCGCTCAAAGATCCTGCAGCCGTCAAGCGGTTCGATCAACTCCTTGAGGGGTGGAGCAAGAATGGAAGCACTATGCTCAAGGTCACCGCTGCAAGCACCCTCCGCACGCGTACCCAGGGAGGGAGGTGATGGGCACTTCCAACTCCTACGGCGGTTCCGGCGGCTCGAAGCCACTGATTCCAACCTGGCTGAATGATGGAGGCGCGCCAAATGGTTCTCAGCCCGCGCCAGCGCCGCAGCCCCCGCCCCCCATTGCCGATGGTGATGGAGCGAATTTGCTGCCCGGAGTCTTGCCCTCGACGAGCGGAGTCGGTTTGCCGTCAGCACCGATGCTCCCTGCCGTTCCGCCTGCAGGCGACCCGCGGCGTTATACCGCTCCGCGGAGCAATTTCACCCGATTCGTTTCTTCGGGTGGGCGGGATAGCAGAAGCCTCGGGCGAGCGCTGTCTCAATACGTTTCAAGCTCCTCCGGCGGAAGTCGGAATGCGGCGAGAAGGATGGCGGTCTCGCGCAAGTCGACTGCGCAGCTGGCCGGCGTCCTCAACTCTGCCATTGGTGGCAATGCCTCAACAGCGTTGCGTTTTATCGGTCTCGAACGGCTTGCCGGACGCCCCATCGAAGAGATCTTTCTCGCAATCATGGATGTTGTCTGTCCCGACGGCGGAGCCATCGACGATAGCATTGCCAGGGAGGCCTTCGTCGAAACCATCGTCGATCTAGCGGAAAACGGAATCACGGATTTCGACACGCTCACGGCAGCCCAGGTACAGACGATCCTCGAACTGAATGTCGCGCATGCAATCGAAGCGCGCCTCTGTAACGACATTGGAGCACAGTCCATCACCCTGCCCCAGGACGCCAATGAGGCTGCGGACATTCAGGCTCAGCTCTTCGAGTTCGTTGATCGCAGCGTGTCGGATGCGTTCGCGGCGAACCAGATGGGAACTTCCATGACCCAAGAGCAGGTCACACGCACTATTGATTCGGTCTACGAGCAGGCTTACTTGATTCTTCAAAGCATGGCGGAAGCGGAGGCTGATAAACCATGAGCCGTCACGTTCTTTTCGGGAGATTTGGACTCAAGGACAATGTCGCGATCCCATCGGCTGAAGACGAGGTCGCAACTTCCGTCGAGTTCGTCCAGGCGATCAAGCGTCTGGACCATGGGATCGGAACTGCGCTCGATGAGCTGGCGACGATGGGTGTCTACCCGTCCGAAGTCGGGGTTGATCTGCTGGTCCTCGCTGCCCATATCTATGCCGCGGATACGCGGATCTCGCGCAGTACGGAATCGCAGGACAGCTGGACGCGAGAGATGCGTCTGGTGGTCCCTGTCAGTGACGCCGCTCGCTGGAACGGAGTCTCGGGTCTGCTTCGGAGAATGATGAATTTCCTGACGGGAGACCGTTGGACCTTCGATTTTCGTCCGCGCCCGGAGGGCTTCGAGCGATTAGTCGCGGCGAGGCCGCTCATATTGCAGGAGCTAAGGTTCGACGGAGTGTCTCTCTTTTCTGGTGGGCTCGACAGTCTCATCGGCGCCATCGACGCACTCGAAGAGGGGCGAAACCCGCTCTTCGTCAGCCATGCGGGCGAGGGAGCCGTCAGTGCGGCGCAGGAGAAGCTTTTCCGTAGGCTGGAAGCTCAATATCCCAATCGCCCTTTCCAGCGCTTACGCGTTTGGATGAGCTTCGACAAGAAGCTCGTGAAGGACGTTCATGCAGAGGACTCCACTCGCGGCCGGTCCTTCCTGTTTTTCGCAACCGGAGCGCTGGCGGGCAGCGGCTTCGGCCAGCCCTGTCGTCTCTTTGCGCCGGAGAACGGGCTCATCGCGCTCAACGTCCCGCTCGACCAGCTACGGCTTGGCTCGCTCAGCACGCGCACCACGCATCCCTTTTACATCGCACGCTGGAATGAACTGCTTCGCGCACTCGATATTCCAGTAGCGATCGAGAATCCATACTGGGACAAGACGAAAGGTGAGATGGTTTCCTCATGCGCGAATCCGGCCTTGTTGAAGCGGGCAATCCCGGAGAGTCTTTCCTGCGCGTCGCCGACAAAGGGACGTTGGAAGGGGCACGGGACGGAGCATTGCGGCTTCTGTCTGCCTTGCCTGATCCGCAGGGCTGCGATCAAAAACGGAATTCGCGGCACCGACCCGACCATGTACACGCTTGCAGACCTCCGCAGCGAAGCGCTCAACTCGACGCAGGCGGAAGGGGTCCAGGTCCGATCTTTTCAACTCGCCATCGCGCGGCTTGCGAAGAGGCCGGGACTCGCGTCTATTCTTATTCACAAATCCGGTCCTCTTCGCGATGAGGCTCCGGAGCGACAAAGCGCACTTACCGGCGTCTATCTTCGAGGGATGAAGGAAGTCGGTAATCTGCTCGCGCATGTGACAACGACACCCAGCTAGAAGTTCCTATGCCCGCACACTACGTCGATCTTCACTGTCATCTCGACCTTTACCCAGATTTCGTCTCCGCAGTGCAGGATGCGGAGCGGGCAGGGGTCTACACACTTGCGGTTACGACAACGCCGAAGGCGTGGCCTCGAAACCGTGAAGTCACGCAAGGGACCCGTTACGTCCGAGCTGCGTTAGGTCTACATCCTCAGCTCGTCCACGAGCGGGGAGACGAAATCTCGCTGTGGGACCAGTACCTGACGGAAACCCGGTATGTAGGAGAAGTCGGCATCGACGCGAGTCCACGCTACTATCACTCGCTGGATCAGCAGAAGGAAGTCTTCGTGCACGTGCTTCAGAGGTGCGCGCTCGATGGCAACAAGGTGCTCAGCGTCCACAGCGCCCGTTCGACAAAGATCGTGCTCGACCTGATCGAAGCGCATTTTCCTCCCCTGAAGGGAACGGTCATCCTCCACTGGTTCAGTGGCTCTTCATCGGAAGCGCGGCGAGCGGCAGAGATCGGGTGCTATTTCTCGATCAATTCTCAGATGCTTTCGAACGAACGAGGCCGTCGCCTTGTTGCGGGACTGGGTGTCGATCGTATCTTGACGGAGACAGATGGTCCGTTCACCCAGATGAATGAGAGAGTGGCCTGCCCATCTGATATCCGCCAGACAGTGAAAGCGATCGCCGAGGTTCGCGGGTCTTCCGCCCTAGAGATGAAGAACCACATTGCGCGGAATCTGAAAAGCCTTTTGGCGTCGGAGTCGATTTGAACTACTTCATCGATGAGTGTGGGCAGACCGGCGACATAGCGAGACTGAATACACTGTCCGGTTTCTGCGATCAGCCAATTTTCTGTTTGGCAGGAGTCGGCGTCGTGGATGAGCGGTCTCTGGAAGAAGAGATCAACCGCCTCAAGGAAAAGTATGGTGTTCGACTTGGCGAACTCAAGTCGTCGGCGCGCCGGGAGCGGCCGGAGTTCACATACGAAGTAGTGAGACTGGTCTGCACTAAAGGGTATCCATTCTTTCTGGAGGTCATGGACAAGAAGTATTTTCTGGCCACACACATTACATCGCGGCAGCTGTTACCGCCGATCCGCGGTTTGGCGGCGGACCGACCGACTCATTTCTTTCAAAATCTCGTCGCCGATTACCTATTCGAGCGTCTGCCGGATGCTGTTTTTGCGAGGTTTATCCAGGCCTGCCTGTCGCCATCTCACGAAGCCCTTAGCGCCCAGCTTTCGGCGCTGATCGAATTCGCTCGCGTAGATGTTGGGGGAGGAGAGGTTGGTGCCATCGTTTGGGACCTGGCAACGACAGCAAAGAAAGACTATGAGGAGGCTCGCGCTGAAGGCCGCGACGACGCATTCTTCGACTACCTTCCGGTCCCCGATGATAACAAATACCAGAAGCCTGTGTGGGTACTGCCGAATTTGTCAGCGTTCACGAACATTTACGCTCGGATCAATCTCTACGAGGATGGCCGTCTCTCCAACATCCGCCTCGTCCACGATGAGCAGCTCCAATTCGACGAAATTCTCCAAGTTAGCAAAAGGGGGGCAGAATCTCTTCGGGAGAGGGCGGCAGAGATGTTTACGCCTCATTCCAACTTCAATTTCAGAGAAGTGGCATCTCTGACCTTCGCGAACTCTACCAAGTCAGTCGGACTTCAGGTCGCTGACATTCTCGCTGGATTCTGTATGCGATATGTGAAGGGCTTCTTCACTGAGCCAAAGCAAGTCATGCCCATCGCTCACCAAACATACGATTTACTGCGTAGATTTACCGACCCTGCAGGCGCGGTGGGCGTGAACTTAGTCATGTCGTCAAACTGGGCCGGGGCTTTGAGTATCTTCTCGATTTAGCAGGCCAGTATAAATCTACGCATTTGCGTTGAACAACGCTCTCTACGCAACTCTGAGGTAGGACCTCCGCCGAATCTCTGCCCCCGGCACCAACTCATTCATGCGCCACTGCATCCTTGTTGGCGTCATCGTCAGGTCGGGTCCGCGTCGATCTCAAAAAGCGAATTCGTCAAGGCAATCGTTGAAATGGTCTTCACCTCACTGAAGTTGTGGTGTACAGGCAGCATCCGACGGCGATTCGTTTCTGAAAAGCAAGTACTCTGGCTGCTTGAAAGCAGAATCTGAAGAATTGGGGACAACTAAATCTGGCTTTGAGCAACCAGGCAAATTGCCACATACGACATGAACCTGCCCTACGCCTTTATACTGTCACGAGTTGCTCTAAGCAGCAGATTCCCCGGGCCAGTAGCAGCCAAAGCCTGGAGGCCGTAGTTTTTGCCAGCAAGCAAAGAGAGCCGCATGAACAGGAAAGACCTCAGCGAGCGAGACATTTGTTCCAAATTCATCACGCCTGCCATTCAACGGGTTGGCTGGGACCCAATGCTGCAAATCCGCGAGGAAGTGTCCTTTACCAAGGGCAGGATCATCGTGCGTGGCAAGCTTGTATCGCGGGGCAAAGCCAAGCGGGCCGACTACATCCTCTATTACAAGCCCAACATTCCCATCGCTATCATCGAGGCCAAAGACAACAACCATGCCGTCGGCGATGGGATGCAGCAAGCACTTGGTTATGCCGAAACGCTCCAGATTCCCTTCGTCTTCTCATCCAACGGCGATGGCTTCCTCTTCAATGACCGCACCGGCAATAGCGACGAAAAGGAGACCTACCTCACCCTGGACCAGTTCCCAGCGCCCGCCGAGTTGTGGCAAAGATACCGTGCCTGGAAGGGATTGAGCGACGACGAAGAAAAGATCGTCCTCCAGGATTACTACGACGACGGCAGCGGCAAATCTCCGCGTTATTACCAGTGCAACGCCGTCAACGCCTCTATTGAGGCTATCGCTAAAGGGCAAGACCGCATTCTGCTAGTCATGGCCACCGGCACCGGCAAGACCTATACGGCATTCCAGATTATCTGGCGCTTATGGAAGGCGGGTCGCAAGAAGCGGATTCTTTTCCTTGCAGATCGCAACGTCTTGGTCGATCAGACTATGGTCAACGATTTCCGGCCCTTTGGCGCGGCAATGGCCAAGCTCAGCACAGGTTCCAAGACTATCGAGCGGGCAGACGGCACAGAGGTGGAACTCACCACTGCCATTGATAAAAAGCGCCGCATCGACACGGCGTATGAGGTTTATCTGGGGCTCTACCAGGCCATCACCGGGCCGGAAGATCGCAAAAAGCTCTATCGCGAGTTCTCACCGGGCTTCTTCGATCTCATCGTGATCGACGAATGCCACCGTGGCAGCGCCGACGAGGATTCCGCCTGGCGGGAGATCCTCACCCATTTCTCCGCCTCCACGCAGATCGGCCTCACCGCAACGCCCAAAGAGACCACCTACATCTCCAACATCGACTACTTCGGTCAGCCGGTCTACTCCTACTCGCTCCGTCAGGGCATTCAAGACGGATTCCTGGCCCCGTACAAAGTCGTAAGAGTTCACTTGGACGTGGACATCGATGGTTATCGCCCGGAACCTGGCAAGACAGACCGTGACGGCGAAGAAGTCGAAGACCGACTCTACAACACGACCGATTATGACCGCACCCTGGTCATCGACGACCGCACCAAACTGGTCGCCGCCAAGGTCTCCGACTTCCTCAAGGAGAGCGGCAACCGTTACCAGAAGACCATTGTCTTTTGCGTGGACGAGGAGCACGCCGCTCGTATGCGCAGCGCCCTAGTCAACGAAAATCAGGATCTGTGCGACGAAAACCAGCGCTACGTCATGCGCATCACCGGTAGCGACGCCGAAGGGCAAGCACAACTCGGCAACTTTATCGATCCCGAGTCACCATATCCAGTATTGGTCACCACCTCCCGCCTGCTCTCTACCGGCGTAGACGTGCAGACCTGCCGCCTCATCGTGCTGGATCGCGCCGTCGGCTCCATGACCGAGTTCAAGCAAATCGTCGGCCGTGGCACCCGCGTCCATGAGGACACCCGGAAGTTCTACTTCACCCTGATTGACTTCCGTGGAGCCACCAACCACTTTGCCGATCCAGACTTCGACGGCCCGCCCATCCAGGTCTACGAACCAGGTGAAGAAGACCCCATCGTGCCGCCCGAGGATGTTCCGCCGCTAGACGACGAGGATCAGCCTCTGCCGCCCCAGCCCGGCGAGGACGAAGTTGTCGTCGATGGCGAGCCGCCCAACGTCGATTTGCTCGCTGGCGGTGGTCCGCGCCGCAAGGTCTATGTGGATGGCGTCGGGGTGACCATCCTCGCCGAGCGCGTGGAATACCTCGACGAGAACGGTCGCCTCATCACGGAAACCCTGCGCGACTTCACCAAGAAGGCTCTGAAGAACCGCTTTGCCAGCCTCGACGACTTCCTGCGCCGCTGGAGTTCTGAGGACCGTAAGCAAATTATCCTCGACGAACTCGCCAACGAGGGCTTGTCGCTCGATCCCTTGGCGGAGGAGGTGGGCCGGGATCTGGACCCCTTCGACCTCATCTGCTATGTGGCCTTCGACCAGCCCGCCCTCACCCGTCGCGAGCGAGCAGACAACGTGCGCAAGCGTGATGTCTTCACCAAATACGGCCCCCAGGCCCGCGCCGTACTGGAGGTGCTGTTGCAGAAATATCAGGATCAAGGCATCATCGACTTGGGCGACCCACGGATCTTGCAGATTCCGCCGCTTGACACACTGGGTACGCCAATCCAACTCATCCGAGAGTTTGGCACACGCGCCGATTTTGTCGCTGCCGTGCACGAACTCCAATCAGCCCTTTACCAACAGGTAGCTTGACCCATGTCTGTACGCAACACAGTTAAATCGATCCAGGACATCATGCGCCAGGACAGCGGCGTCGATGGCGATGCCCAGCGCATCTCCCAGCTTTGCTGGATGTTCTTTCTCAAGATCATTGACGATCAGGACCAGCAGCTTGCCCTGCTCGATGATGCCTATCGTTCGCCCATTCCTGCCGCCCTGCGCTGGAGCGCCTGGGCCGCCGACCCGGAAGGCATCACCGGCGAAGGACTGTTGGGCTTCATCAATAACCAGCTCTTCCCCCAGCTCAAGGAACTCTCCGTTGCCGGAAAGCAGGCGGATCGCCGCCGTGTGGTGCGCGACGTCTTCGAAGACGCCTACAACTACATGAAGTCCGGTCAGCTTCTGCGCCAGGTCATCAACAAGATCAACGAGGTCGATTTCAATAACCTCGTTGAGCGGCAGCACTTCGGCGACATCTACGAGCAAATCCTCAATGACCTGCAAAGCGCTGGCAACTCCGGCGAATACTACACGCCCCGTGCCGTCGCCGCCTTCATGGTGGATCGCATCGATCCGCACCCCGGCGAATCCCTGCTCGATCCCGCCTGCGGCACAGGCGGATTCCTCACCTGCTCCATTCGCCACATGCGCGACCGCTACGTCAAGCGCGTCGAAGACGAAGTCAATATGCAGGAGGCCTTGCAAGGCGTGGAGAAAAAGCAGTTGCCCCACATGCTCTGCGTCACTAATATGCTCTTGCACGGCATCGAGAATCCCAGCTTCGTCCGCCACGACAACACGCTGGCCCGACCCTACACCAGCTACACGAAGGCGGAGCGCGTGCAGGTCGTCCTCACCAATCCGCCCTTTGGCGGACGCGAGGAAGACGGCATCGAGAGCAACTTTCCCAATCACTTCCAGACCCGCGAAACCGCCGATCTGTTTCTGGCGTTGATCATTCGCCTGCTCAAGTCCGATGGCCGCGCCGCCGTGGTGTTGCCCGATGGATCGCTCTTTGGCGAAGGCGTCAAGACGCGGCTCAAGGAACACCTGATGGAAGAGTGCAACCTGCACACCATCGTCCGGCTGCCCAACAGCGTCTTCCGTCCCTATGCCAGCATCGGCACCAATCTGTTGTTCTTTGAAAAGGGCACACCCACCAAGGAAATCTGGTTCTACGAGCATCACGTACCTGAGGGCCAGAAGGCCTACTCCATGACCCGGCCTATTCGTCTGGAGCACTTCAAGCCCTGTATCGACTGGTGGGGCGGAGTCAAGCGCAAGAAGCGCGTGGAGAACGAAGTTGCCTGGAAGGTGACGGCGGATGAAGTAAAGGTGCGCGGCTATAACCTCGACTTCAAGAACCCCAACACCGTCGCGGATGAATACGCCGCGCCGGAAGTGCTGCTGAAGAAACTCGACGATGCGGAGACCAAGGCCGCCACGCTGCGCGACCAACTGAGGACCATCCTGGCCGAGGCGCTGCTGCGATGAATGCCGAACTGCTCCTTGCCTACTATGACCGTATCAGCGATGCACGAGACGCCGTTGCGCGCCTGCGCTTGCTCATCCGCGACCTTGCCGTACGTGGAAAGCTCGTGGAACAGGATCCGAACGATGAGCCAGCAACGAGGTTACTGAAACGAATTCATGCAGAGAAAGCACGTCTGGCCAAGACAGGAATTATCCGATCAGAGAAGATCATGCCGTCTGTACAAGGCGAGGAGCACTTTGAGTTGCCAATAGGATGGGCTTGGACTCGGTGGGAATCAATCGCTCTAAAGATTGGCGATATAGACCACAAAATGCCCGACTCTGTGGCAGATGGAATTCCATTCATTTCTCCCCGCGACTTCTTGCCAGGTAACCGTATTGACTTTGATCGGGCGAAGCGCGTTTCTCGGGAAGATTTCTTGCGACTATCCGCGAAGATAAAGGCCAGCCCGGGTGATCTGATCTATCCAAGATATGGAACCATTGGCGAGAATCGCCTGATAACCGAGGAAAGAGACTTTCTCGTATCGTATTCCTGCGCTGTCGTTAAAGTCATGCATGGGTTTATTGATCCTCGTTTCCAATTTGTTTTCTCGATTTCATCATTTTGCAGGGAGCAGGCTAAGGCGGCAGAGAACAAGACGACTCAAGCAAACGTTGGTATCAAGAGCATTCAAGAATTTGCAGTGGCTTTACCTCCTCTTGAAGAGCAGTATCGCATCGTCGCCAAAGTTGATGAGCTGATGGCGTTGTGTGATCGTTTGGAAGCATCACGGCGTGAGCAGGAGACCCGTCGCGAGCAACTGACCGCATCTGCCCATCATCACCTGAACAACGGTGAGGACGCCGATGGGCTGCGCACCCATGCCCAGTTCTTCATCGGCCATTTCCCGCGCCTCACCACCCGCCCCGATCAGATCAAGCAACTCCGTCAAACCATTCTCAACCTCGCCGTTCGTGGCAAGCTCGTTCCTCAGAGTCCAAATGACGAGCAAGTATCAAAATTGCTTAAACGGATAGAAGCAGAGAAACGCCGTCTCGTTATAGATGGTGTGATTGGTAAGCAGGCTGCATTGGCAACAATTGATGAATCGACGCTCCCGTTTTGCTTGCCGAGCGGCTGGTGCTGGAGCAGGCTTGGGGGCCTTGTGCAATTGGTTACAAGCGGTTCACGAGATTGGGCAAAATATTATTCCAGCGAAGGTGCAATTTTCCTTCGCATGGGAAACCTGTCCCGCGATTCATACCGCTTACGATTGTCAAACATTCAACACGTTAGCCCCCCTATGGATGGTGAAGGGTCTCGTACAAAGCTGAAAGAGGGAGACATCCTAATATCGATTACAGGAGAGGTTGGGCTTCTCGGCCTGATTCCATCGGGTTTTGGAGATGCTTACATCAATCAGCACACTTGTCTGGTTCGCCCAATGGAGCAATTGATGGGATGTTATCTCCCTCAAGTCTTCTGCTCGCCTTTCGGCCAAGAACAGTTTGACGAGCCACAGCGAGGCTTGAAGAATAGTTTCAGGCTTACCGACGTAACGAATTTTCTTGTGCCTGTCCCACCTCTTGCCGAGCAGCACCGCATCGTCGCCAAGGTGGATGAGTTGATGGCTTTGTGCGACAAGCTGGAAGCCAGCCTGAGTACAGCGCAGACCGAGACCAGCCGCCTGCTGGAGTCGGTACTGCATCACGCGCTGCAAGCATCGGCTTGAACTCCATCGCCCCGGTCAGCCGAGGCGATAAAAGTTTCTTCCCTTCGAGGAACGATCCATGGTTCTCAGCGAAGTGCTTGGCAAGGATGCTCGCATCTGGGTGAAGTCGGAATGGGGACCAGCATCGGAGGATTGGCCTGCGGTCTCCTTTTCCAAACGCTCCGTCGGTGATTACCTGCGTAAAGAGTTCGTTCCCGGTCGTGATGCAATCCTCTACATTGGCACCAGTAACCCGGCCACCTCGGGAAATCCAGCACATCGGCAACGACTGCTTTCCGCCGTCAACATTGAGCCGAAGCAGTTGCTTGAGACGCGCGATTGCATCCCGGCAAAGAGCTGGGAAGAGTCGCAAAATCAGTTTCGAGGCCGCTGGCTTTGGTCCATGCCGGCATTGGGCATTTGGGACTTCGATAATCTTCCACTGGCTCACGACATCCTGCCAGCCACATACCGCCAGTTAGGTCTCATCGTCAAACGAGGCAATGTGGTGGAGGTTGTTCCGGAAGAGAAGAATGTCGTCCTTGGTCTCCCAGTTCACCCTGTGGTGTTTCAGCCACCGCATAAAGCCGGGGCGTTTAGTGGGAGCCGCGCCTTGCTTGACCTGAACATCGAGATTCGCCGCGAGATCGGCAGGATGGTCGGAAATATTCTCGGCCGTGTCAACGCCAGTGGCACCGAACGAACATCGGTGAACCCTGTTCGTACTACGAGCGAATCCAGCTTGCACATCCTGCTGGGTAAGAAATGGCAGGAGCAGAAGGGGCGTTGTTTTTTGTGCCAGGGACCGCTCTTGCCGGGAACAAAGAATTACCTTCTGCAAGCATCCCCAGATCGCACGGACAGCCTGGACACTGCTTACAGCGATGCAAACACCCGAATCACGCATCTCGGCTGCAATCTCGCCAAGAACAAAGTCAGCATGGCCGATTTCGAGGACTGGCTATTGGTGGTCAGAGGCGGACTTGATGACGTTAATGGCAAAGATTCCTAATTCGAAGTGGCGTGCATACTGGACCAGGATTGGTGGTAGCGTTGACACATATCAGGCTACCCGAAGATGCACGCCCCGCTTAACCTGCGCGCCAGGGATTTCCTCGAAGCGGCTTGCGGCTTCCTTGATTGCGTCGTTGCTTGGTCTGTCGTCACGGACACAGTTTGCCAATACTTTGGACGTGTCTTCTGGAAGGAATGCAAGGATCTCCTGCCATAGACGACCAGATATGCGAAGTTCCAGTTCACGGCAAGTAATCGGAACCTGGTTGGCATCGGTGATTTCGACTGAATCCTGGCTATTTTTCTGCATCCGAAGTGTGAACTCCATGCCCTCAATCTTCTTCAGTCCTCGCGACATGAGGAAGTAGAGGACCATGTTTTTCGTATTCACTACCTTCGCGTCGGCGGAGCGCGCGCGTTTCTGGAAGTGCTCCGCTTGCTGACGACAGTATTTCAGCCGACTGTCCATCAGCATCAGGAAGCGCCCAATCCTGTCGACCTTTTGGCTTTCGGCCTCGCAGAACCGCCGGAATCGTTCGAGCAACTCGGGAGAGGCCGTACCATTCTCCTCCGCCTCTTCCTCGATCTGATCGAGCATCGAGTCGAGTTCGCGGTCGATCTCAAAGAGTGTGTTGCCATCGGCCATCGGTGT
>Ga0302320_10015413_pt1 | contig 15706 bp, 16 predicted proteins | sample Bog_T0_3_FD_202130 | JGI IMG/M metagenome (GOLD analysis project Ga0302320, IMG submission 202130) | Peat permafrost microbial communities from Stordalen Mire near Abisko, Sweden - Bog_T0_3 | ecosystem: Environmental > Terrestrial > Soil > Wetlands > Peat | place: Sweden: Abisko, Stordalen Mire... | reverse complement strand
TGAAGAACTACGAGGTCATGAAGACGCTCGTGGACCGCTGGATCGAGATGGCCACCGAACTATCCAACCTCCGCATGGCCAACAAGCACACCTGATTCCAGCAGAGAACTTGGCACTGTCCAGACCCTCTCAATTCCAAATGAAACCTGATTTCCACGGCACCGCATATGTCGATTGCCTGAACCCTTCCCCTGTCAACGCGTTGTCATCGGCTGAGCCTATGGCACATTCCATCGGCCTCCGCATCGGATTCCCTTTCTGAAGAATTGCTTCCCATGCGATCAGTCGGCGGCACGTTCTGTAATAAGATCTACAAGCGCAGTGATCATGACTTCCCCGCTAATTGGAGTGGCACGTCGTTGAATCAATGCAGTAAGCATTTCTCCGACCGTCGTGGATTGCTCACCAACTTCCAGCACGTCCCATACAGCGACTCGGACCACTTTTACCTCGATCAGCAGGGGCGAGATGTCCTTCACGAAATCGTAGAACGCTCGCTGCTTCCATCGTGGGGACCCATTTCCGCTCAAGTCTCTTGGCTGAGACGCCAGCCCGAATTGAGCCTCCGTACTCTTGTTCGTCCACCTAGCACCGAAGCTCCCAGCCGCAAGACATCTACCCTCGTGTTCCAAACAATAACGATTGTAGGATTCCAATGGAAAATGAGGTAGGCGCTCGTATATTGGGAACTTCAATGTCAAACCACGATAGCGATTGAAATGCAGATATTCGTCAAGTTCGATGGCGATACTGTCGAATTCCATGTCCCAGCTACGGAGATTCAGGGGAAGAGATGGAAGGATGCCGCCAAGCCTCCTGTAGACGTCTTCAATCTCCAGTCTAAAATCGCTGGCAGCCACTTCGTCGACCTTCGGATACCTCAACGTTGAATGTGAAACTGTACCGGCGGAGCTGAGGAGTTGCTCAAGTGCGTTTTGCATTTTGACTTTCATACCATCAGCATCTCCCCGTCAGATCAGTATGCTGTCTGCCTCATCTAAACTCAGTTCCTCACATCGCCAATCATAGTGATTTCGCTACTTTGAGCTGGCCAACCTTCACCACCATAGTCCATCAGCGAAGCTGTCCCTTCGCCGCCTTCAGTTCAGCCTCGAACTCTCTCAGCGTGACTCCGTTCTCGTATCTCCGCGTCCTGATGAGTGCAAGCCGCATGTGCTCCGGGGAGTAGGCCGTTTCCCATGGGATCTGAACCAGATATGAGGATGGCTGAAACTGGAGGAGCCGCCTATAAGTTTCAAGCGCATTCGGCGCCTGCGTCGAAATGCGTTTTGTCACGAGCATCGTGTAGTGCTGGGCCAACCCCTCCACAACAGGAATCTCGCTTGAACCGAAGCTCTCTGTAGCCCAGTTTCGCTCATCGATGTCGAGACCCATGTGGGTATATGCATGGGCAAGTTCGTGCGCCAGGATCACCACGGTGAGATCTTCAATGTCAACCCCAATCTGCGATGAGATCAGCCCGATGATCCCCCAGTAAAGTTCGATTGAGCAGTCGGGTTCGCTAAATAGATTGGGTTTGCGGTAAATGTATCGCCCAAGAATGTCTTTCTCGACAGCCAGCACTTCTTTCGCCAGGTCGTACTTGTCCCCCTCTCGCAGCAGGTCCTCTGCCAATTCCCAGCATGGCTCCAAATGCCTCTGGCGTCCGTTGAGAAGGTTGAACCCTCTCGTGTGGACCGATAGAGTGGAGACCAGGTCTTTCGAGATCCGTCTTGAAGAGTCGCTCACTTGCTGCAAGGAAATCCGATATGGGGACAGGAGCACGGCCAGCCGATGCTCGTCGGGGATGGTGAAGTGAGCCAACTCCGCTGGAACACCCGCCTTGAAGCTGATCGGAATTGCAGTGCGGCTGGCGTTTCCTGATTCCGATTCGCCGCGGCTCAACTTCAAGCCGGTTTCGTGGCGCAGAGACGCTCGAATCCGGTCGTTATGCTTTACCTTGGCCTTCTTGACTTGGTCCTCGGTATCCAATGGCAATTGGTCAATGAGGTCCTTCAAATAGATTGGCACCGTACCCTCCGTTGAAAATGCAGAATTGCTCTTGTTCCCCATTCCCGCTATGGCCGAGTGGAAGGTAACCACTACGTCGGAGTGTGCACCGAGGGACTCTTCAGCCTGCGCAATTGTTGGCTAGGTCCTCCTATAGGGTTTCAAGCCAGGCTTTCAAGGTGATTGGGGAATCAAACGGGTAATTCTGAACTACAATCGTCGCCGCAGCCTTTGCATGAAAGAAAGTCCTACGAGTCACACCGTCATACCCGTACTCCCTTTTCGCGGCCGATGCAACGGCACCCACCCATTCAACAATAGTGCAAACGCAGCCTTCCAGCTCTTTCGATTTGACACCCTGACCAGTCAACTGCCCGTGAATGAGCTTATTCCGGATCTTCCGAATTCTCTCCATCTTTTGCCAGAGGTCTCCATACCTATCCCCAAGCAGATTAGGAATTGTCTTCACTTTAAGCTCGGCGATTCCCCTTATTAGGGTAGGCGGGGAAAGCTTTCTCTCTGAAGCAAGGACGCCAATGACCTCTTCTACCTTGTTCCGGTCAATTGCAGGATGCTGGAATATGAAGAAGCAGAAGAGTCGTCGGAGTTGCTTCTCGTACTTAACCCAGGAAAGGAGAAGCGCATCCACACGACGGGTCTCTGCGTCTGAGTCCCATAGGGCCCGGACCGTGGCAAATTCGGTGTTGAGAGCATCGTGGATTTCGAGTCTGCGAAGTCGCCGTTTCTTCGTTTCTGCCATTCTTTCCTCCGAATTTCGGCTGTCATTAAACAATGGTGCGCTCGCGTGGTGGATGGCAGCCGCGCGGGTTGGCGGGGGGCGGGTTGATGCACACTCGGCAGGGAATGCAAATCACAGGTAATCCCTCATGGACTCTCCGACGAGTGAGTAGAGCATTGTCTTTCGTTATTTTGCCGCGGACAGGTCATCAAGAAGACTCGTAACTCTGGAATCATCTGCAAACGAGACGAGTCGCAGGGGCCCACGGTTCTTCACTCTCTGCAAAAGGTCACCAAGCGCCTTTTGTGCTGAATCCGGAAACGCATCATAGAGAAAGACGGAGTCTGCCGAACATTCCAAACCCTTCATAGCGGCAAAGGTCGCAACCAGAAAACCACCTGTATTCCCGAAATCTTCTAAGATTTTCAAGCGCATTGAAGGTCGATCCTCCGTGAGCATAAGAAACACCACTCGATCTGATTCCGTCAGAGCGGACTTTAGATACCGCGCTGTAGCAGCGAACCTACACCAGATGACGGTATGTGATTGATGGGATCCTTGATTGGTAACGTACGTCAGCATCGCTTCCAGTTTCGAATCGGCCGGCAAATCATCCAGTGACTCCTGAATCTTACGGACCTCGTCCAAGTACTTCATGCTTTTCAAGGTCAATTGGTCTGGGTCATCGTTCTCTGCATCATCAAAATCTAACGGCTCCAAATGTTCATCGGCTGGGATCTCGCCCACCGCAATCGATGCGCGGCTTGGATTGAACTGACGAAGGTGCTCTCGCAAAGCAAGCGGTGATGAATCGGCGGCTCGTAAAAGACCCAACGATAACCTGCTCGTCATCGAGTCAGCAGCCACCTCTCTCGCAAAATGCTCTAACCGAGCTCTAAGTCCCCTTTCCTCCGGAGTCCATTGATACGTGAGTACGACGCCGGAAATTGGAGTGACCGGACCCTCATCTGAGGGCCTCAATAGAAAACTCCAATCAGTTACGTGGAGCGCCATCCCTGGAACTAGGTCGTGCCAATTTACGTCTTGCTTGCGACTGACTATTAGGATTCTTTGTAGGTTCTGAGCAGCCCCCAATTCCCTTAATAGACTGACCCTACTGGCTGAAATAACGAATCCATCCCAAACTGCTAGGTCCCAAGGCGTTTGAAACACTGATGCCCGTATGTCGTCAAACCGCTGAATCGATGCCGTCAACATCGCCACTATGCTGGACTGGGGCCAAATGAATTCTGAACCCTTCTCACTCCACACGAGCTCCCGCAGATTGTTCCTGCTCCCTTCCAAACTACGCAATGCGATCGCGGCATCACTGAACATTCGCATCCATTGCCGCATAAGGACCACCCGCTCGGTTACAAGAAGCACGCGTGCATTTGGTTTTTCTTCCATTACCCGGGAGATGATCTCCTCAAGGCAAATCCCGAAGCCAGATCCTTGGGGAGCCACCAACAGATGGGCTCGCTCGCTTGAAGGGCTGAGGAACTTGTCTGCAAAGTTTTCTTGGTAATCCCTCAAAGGGTTCTTCTGTGTGTGTGACATGATCAGGCTACCTCCAGTTTCGCCCTTGCTGGCGGCCGCTGAACCATCTTGCATCTTCTCAATAGCCAGTCGCGGACCTCCGTCAATTCGTCGAACTCCGCAACGGTAATGACCCTTCGAAAGTGGAGCATGTCATTCCTGATGTCAATCAGCGACGATAACCTGGTACGAACATTCTGTCGCGTGGATCCAAAGGTTGTCTTGAAAAACTTCTCCCAATTGTCTCCATGTCCAATCACTGTTACATAATCGCCAAAAGTAAGATCCTCGATCCGGTTTGGGACTTTCCTTTCCTTGTAAACTTCTGCGAGGGTTTTTCGAAAGCACTCATCAAGCTGGGTCTCAGAAGCTGACCACGACATCAGCGCTCGAATAGCAAGTTCGATTTCTCCAATGAGCACGAATGGACTCGTTACGCCATAGAGATATCGCAAAACGTCCATCGAAGAAATGATCGCCACGGGATTCGTGGGAGTTCCGACCAAAACCGCGTCAAGGCGATCGAGATCGTCTATTACATCTTCAAAGGGCTCGTCCCATGACTTGTAGGGAAGTTCTTCCAGAAACTCATCCACATTGAGAGTCAATACGTTTGTACGGTTATCTTCGAATTTCAACGCACCCAGCGCAAAGGAGCGAAACGAGAACACCCCGATGATTTCGCCTTCATGCATGACTGGCATTTGTGAGAAACCTGTCTCTTTCAACCTCTTCAATGCTTCTTCCACTGAGGTGTTGGTTGAGAGATATTGGAGTTCTTGATCCTCTGGGATTATTCGATTGAGACGCTGGAATTGCCCGGTCAGTGGCGCATCCTCGTCTCGCCTCAATGCAATGCCTAGTGGGAAATTAGGTCTCACGGATATTGTTCCTCCGCATGGGTCGGTTCAGTCCTCGGTCCATGTGCCACCCGAAAGTCGGCGGGGGCGGATCGAGGCGGGTCTGGAAGGGGATGCCGGGGCTGGAGTCTTCGGTCATGGCAGTAACCTCAATATTTGTCACTCCTCAGGTAGATCGAGGGGCGAGTTCAGGACGCATTATTTGAAAATGCCCACAACTTCAAGGTGCCATCTGCATAGAGGTTGTCAAAATGCCATCGGATTCGTTCTAGGATTTGGCTGTCTGAGAAGAGAATGCCAAGTTCGCAATTTCGGCTGAATGCATCGTCGGTTAGATTCGCGCTCGACAGAACGGCGTGATCGTCAATGACAGCGACCTTTGCATGTAGCTTGCCGGGCTTCCCGGCGGAATTCCGTTCCCGTTTGTCTAGCGGCCAATAGTAAATATTTGATCGCTGACGAACGATCTCAGGAAAAGCGTTCAACGCGTCCATCGAGAGCTGCCCCTGCGACGATTCCTCAAATTCCAGAATCAGACGCACACGAACTCCCCGATTCAGCGCTCCCACGAGGGCGTCCGTTAGCTGATAGATTTTGTAGGCTGCAAATGTCACCAGCAAGATCTCACGTTTTGAGGAGGAGATCAGGTCATAAAACACTTGGTCAATCCGTCGCGCAGGAATCTGGCTGCCAGGAGTCGGCCCGCTCCAGAGCAGTTCGATGAAGTGTTGTTGTTGCCAACGGGACAATGTAGACGAACAGAGTTCGAGTGATATTCCCAGCGCCTTCCAGGACATTACAGACTCAGATTCACGAATGACGCTCACGAGACAATGAGCGGCGTCGTTGTTGTTGGTAGGCGGCATGCTGGCGATGAGAGCTGCGCCATCCAAGGTTTCGGGAGCAGTGTCCAGTGCTTCGCACACTGCACACAGCCATGGCTTATGCGCTCGCGTGACCAAATCTTGAATGTTTGATGCTAGCGCAATCGGAATCATGCTCACTCACTCAAAAAAGCAGGTCTTGGTACTTGAAAATGTCTCAACGAGAACGGATCGATCAAGGTAGCGATTCCCCCGTTCACAAGACGTTTCTGGCGAAAATTGACAGGCATGGCAGCAAGCGCCATGAATTCCGCGTCCTGTGGTGTCGGGACGGTGCTCAGAGCAAAGCGGATCAGACGCGCACAATCGCAGACTTTCCAGAGCCTGCTGCAAATGACGGCCAAGAGTCAGAGGGTTTCCAAGTTCTACCAAGCCGCCCAGGGTTCCCTCACTGTCTGGTGCGGCGGTGTATAGAAGAACTCCTGCCATCGGTCCTCCCGATTCGCTCGGGAGCCGTGAATATAGGCGCTCGCGAATGCTCGCAGCTGAGTAACCGCAGTCTAGAGAGATTTGGCGCATTAAGGCGTGCGCGAGTGAGTGCAGAAGTACAAGACGCAAACCCGGAAAGTTGTCGCCGAATGGTCTCAGCTTCCGTAACTTCCGCCAGGCCTTATGTGACTCTAAGAACTCGTGCTGCAACGCTTGCACTTCGGAGATCCCTTCCCATTTCAAAAGGTTCTCTTCGCGAAGACGCAAGAAAATTCCCTCGCCACGTACCTCGGAAGCCGGAAGCCAGGTTGGGCTCTCTCGCCGCAATGTGGTCATTCGATCATCCAAGACTGTGGTTGCCTCTGCAAAGTCGGAATTCGACTCGATTCGCGTGAAGCCCAACAATGCCCGAACCTCTCGAATCCGCTCAACGAGAACCGTACCTTCGAAATGTTCCTCGAAACCCTTGGGCGGAGCCACTTGTTTAAGCTTGAAGTCTTTACTTTCAGAAGCAAAACCTGGGTTAGAGAACACTTCCCATTCTGGCAGCTTCAGGTCTTCAGCCTTCGAGTGATTGGATCCGCTACCCTGACGCCTCGCCTCGATCGCCGCCCAAATGTCCTCCTCCTTAAATTCCCCAAATAGCGGGATCAACGATTGGAACTTTTGGAGCTTCTTACCAACAAAGCGAACCTCGTCTAGGTTCTCTAGGTGCGCCAACTCGATCCATTGCTCTTCTACAAGCTTGCCGAGCTTGTCAGTAGCCCGCGGGATGGACAACGCCGAAAGCGCCGTGGGAAACCAGCTATTAGACGATCCGAGCAAGATCGCTTTTCCGGGTTCTTTACAGCCAGTCATTTCTGTCTTGCGAAGGTGTGGATGGTGTGCAGGACATGAGAACACCGCATCAGAATCAAAGGCATCTGCCATTCGACGTTCAATGGCGCAGGAGCTGCATTTGACGATGATGTCCGACGCATCTCCAGAAGCACCAAACTCGCGAAGCGTCAATGCTGCTGGCTTGCAAGGGACGTTCCCCTTATGCACAAAAGCGATCCACGGAAAGTCGGTTAGGTGTCCCTCCCTGCACGCGAGCAAGAAACGAACCGACAGTGCGGTTGGCGGCTTCCCGCCTAAACCCTTTAGGCACCCTTGGTGAACATACGCTGTTTTGTCCGGACGGTATGGGTCTTGTACGAGCTTGAAGACGCCCGACTCCACCGTGGCGAGAGTATCGCACAATGAGCAGCGCATCCATCTTGGAAACGCCACAACAGGGACGCCGATGGCCGGCGCTGCTGGGTCACGCTCAGTTCCATCCAGCTTGATTGGCGGCAGGTAAAGCCGGGAGACTTGCGACCCAAGGCGCTTCTGAATAGCGGCGATAAGTCGATCTTCTTCGACTTCCTTGCAATAGCGCGTATCCCAATCGTCCAGCCCCATTACCAGAGCAGACATATTCGGCAAATCGATCAGCGAGCCGACGCCAAAAGTGAAAATCAGTTGGCTGGGGCGAAGTTCACCAAGTTCATTCATCTAGATCCCCTCATTCGGCTGTAAGCCCTGTGGAGCGCTGGTCGAGTATTAGATCCGTTGTGCCTTCCACATCTCTCAGGGAATCCAAACACGTGAACATCTCCCAATCGTTGTCCGAGGCGTGCTCCAGGAGGGCCACAGTTGCACCACCTTCAGACTGGTAACCAAGGTGGTAGTCCTTTTGGTTGTGTACACGGCTAAGCCATTCGTCGCGCCGGCGGTTCAGCTGGTGGGTCATCCGCTGAGAGGCAGACACATCCTGTGTGGCATTCTCTGAACGATGCGCGAGTTGATTGAATACTAAAGGCATCCGAGGGTCGTTATCCTGCAGTGCGCCAGCCTTCAAATTCCCATTCAACCGTGCATCCCAGAGTCTCATGAGTGACACCAGTACACCGGAAAGGCCGCGGTCGAGTGCTCGTGCCGAAAATGGTGTGACCGACAATGCTTCAACGTGCTTATAGAAGGTATCGTGGTAGTGCTCGAATCGTTCATAGTGAGACAGATCCCGCGGCCTAGCCCAGTTGAAGATAGTGCCAACCAGACCAGGTCCATCCACAGTGCGACCCACACGGCTTGTTGCCTGAATGTATTCAGACGTGTTTTTCGGCTGGCCTGCAACAAGCATAAGTCCCAGCCTGTCAATATCAACGCCTACAGAAATCATGTTGGTTGCCAGGACGACGTCATAGGGTACCGGCGTGCTGGTCTGCTTCCCTTCCTTTCGTTCTGCCGACCTCTGAAATTCTGCCGCCTGGTCGAAGACAGCTTCCAGCCGCTCCAAAATCCGCGGGATATCCGTTCCTGACTTGCGTGAGGTCAACTCCTCTACCAATCGTATCCGGCGTTTTGCCAGCCCACGCTGATCCGCGTCGCGAAGGCGGGCTTTGATGTCGTCCTCAACCAACCGGCGGGTCCCTGCCAGTTCTCTAATTGAGTTGAAGTAGCCGGCAACCGTCATCCATGGGTCAGCGAGGTTATCCCCCGCTTACGGCGCAATTGACTGATAGTCTCACTATCGATGATGCGAAATTCAAGGCCAAATTTGTCGCGCATCTCCTCCTGCCACTGAATCTGCAGGGACGATGGGCAGACAATCAGCACCGAGCGAACACGATGACGGAGGACCATTTCCTGCACGACGAGGCCGGCCTCAATGGTCTTTCCGAGCCCCACGTCGTCCGCAATGAGCAGGTTAACGCGGGGCATGGAAAGTGCCCTAACGACTGGATCCAGCTGGTAGTCATCTATTTCAATTCCGCTGCGGAATGGAGACTGAAGTGCCCTATCATCGGCCTGGGATATTGCGCCCCAACACACGGCATCCAAGAATGCCTGTAGTCTCTTCGGATGGTCAAAAGAATGTGGCTCCGGTAGCGTAGATCTCTCGTGTACCGTGGTGCCGGGCTCAATCTCCCAGATGACCTGAAGCTCCTCGCCCAAGCCATCGTCTTCGACCGATGAAAGCTTGATTAGATGACGGGGGGCAATGCCGGTTGGCGTCATACCCGGAGCCGAAGGGAGGATTTCTGTAACAACGAATGGTCTCTTTCGGACGATGACCAGTTGACCTGTTTCAGGGGTTTGATTCAGCATTGGGTGGAAATGCTCTCCAGGTTTCCTATCCCTTTCGGGGACCAATCACGGTCGCAGACAAATTCTGAATCTGACTTTCCGTTGGGCAGTGCAAATTACTCCTCGGGCATTTGCCCAAAATGTCGAGTTCCGAAAATCGACCCCCATTAGAGCCGCAAAGAAGACCTACGGCAGTTGCCGCAGCTTTACAGTTTTCCCATTGGCAATGGAAAAAGAGTTGAGAGCCTAGATGCCACGAATTTTATGCTTATCCGACGAAAATCTCCAGCGACCAGCGGAACGCCTTCCTGCTTTAGCGAGTTTGAGTTCCACCTGTCTATGCTGCTTGGTTCGGGAAGAAGGTTGCGTACGGTTACCCATCAGTCCCCCTTGAACCGCTTGCCAGGGGCGGAACCTTGGGGGAGGCAGAATCTTGAAAAGCAAATTGCAGGTTTCGATGTTTCAGGTTGGGTCTTCTCCGAAGAGAGGAGAAGGACTTCGAATCGGGATGACTCGGAGACCGCCGCGAGGAGTAACAAAAAGGCGATCGGTGCTCGACGGTTAACTTGATATGTGCCTCAGAGCGATGCTCTCATGGGCTGCCACCGCTTCTGTAAATAGCGGTAGCTCCTTGATCGACGCTGAGGTCGCAGGCCGCGCAAGCTGCGATTGCGGTATGCGGTGATTATGTCCCCCTGCCGGCTGCAAACAATGTGCCAGCCTTCGAGGTCAGAAATATCAGCCGCAAGGAGTTTCGCGTACTCCACTTCCTTCCGGCCAACAGCATGAATCACCGCTCCCCGTGTATGTACTTCCCGTCCAAATTCAAGTACATGCTGGACCTGGGTTAAGGGTAGACCCCTCGCGAAGAGCCGAGCCGCTCCATGTTTGGTCACGGCATATTCTGCCAACTGCTCTCTCATCCTCTGACCTCCACCGGGTCTCACTCAGGAGTTAATCGGTTCGTCCAAATTGATGTTCATTCGCCGTGCCACGTCGAGAACTGCATCGCTTAATTGGAACCCTAAACTGTGAGCTTCTCTGAGAATTGACAGCCCCAGGAGGAGTTCTGTTTCCGAGAACCAGCCTTTTCGCCCCGAACGCCGAAGCTCCCGGAATGTCACGGCGTTTTGCGAAAGGTCCGGGTGCCCGTTTCTTGCTGCCCACGAAGAAATCTCATGCCATTCTTGTTCTGTCACAGCTCGGATCAATTCCAATATTCCGATGTCCCTGCTCGGAGCAGACGGGGCGGCTGGCTGCGAAACCCCCGTTGCGCTCCGGGAAAACAGGGGCATTGATCTCTGGATCCTCTCTAACGGCATCGCGCCTGGCGGCATTGCGGCCGCCGGCACAACCCTGGACAAGTTCATGAGGCCAGAGAACACGCTGTCCGCCGCTTGTGTCTGCGGAACTTTGCGGAGAGCGGGAATGTCCTGAGCCTTGTATCCCTCTGGCCTGGCTGCGATGACGAGCCAATTGGTCCACGGGCTGACGAGGCGATACTGGAGCGCTGTGTTCAGACCCATGGCTGCGTCCTGGTCTTTGAGCCGCATCGATGCCGCAAACCGCGCAACGGTGGAGATCCTGTCTTGCGTTGTCGCTGAGGGCGCGTCCGAGATATCCAGTTCCTGGCGCACTGTTTCTCCCGTCTCAGTCTCAACTTCCAGAACAACCGGTCCATCGATCGTCGATCTGTTGAAGCGGGCAGTGGAGATCACCGTGTCCCCATCAAAAACGGATCCAAGTTTGTTTGGTGCGATGTCACGGGAGCCATCGGGCCAGCGGACAACGACCCGCTTCGCGCGGGGCGCCCGCATGCGCTCGAAGTGCCGGATGACACGTTCCGCCATGTCCTCCCGCGGGGCAACGAGTTCGCACTCACCGCCCGTACTGCTGGCCAGCTCTCGGACAAATGCCTCAGATACGGCATTGCCGACCCCGACGGTGAATATGCGGTGCCCGGCACGCTTTACCTCCTGGGCGACCGGCTGCCAGGCGGAGACCTCTCCATCTGTCACCAGAAGGATGTCCGCCGAGTTGATGTCACCCAATAATTCATAGGTGGTCTGCAGGGCCTTGCCAATCTCAGTTCCACCCATGTTGGCAGCGAGCTGCTTTGCAAATTGCCTGGCCACTTCCCGATTGGCAGGGGTACATGGGTTGAGCCTCTCCCAGAGTGCATGGGTCGAGTTGCCAAATGCAATCAACGCAAACCGGTCTCCCGGTTGCAGGGAACCGACGATTCCTTCCAGCGCTTTCTTTGCCTGCTCGATGGAATCGCCCTGCATTGACCCGGAACAATCGATCACGATGGCGAGGCTCAGTGGCCGGGGCTGTTGAAGGCCGGGGAAGAATGGTTGAAAACTCGCCACTGCCGCCACTCCGTCGTCGTCTGGCCCACATACTGCGAAGCTGCGCGAAGCCTTCAGTGCTTTCACGTTCAAGATGAAGTCCCGGTCCATCGCAGCCTGCTCCTGCTTGAGCGAGACGACGACCTTGTCCACGAGCCTGGTGAGAGAGACCTGGTGCGACGGGCATGTAAATTGGGCGCCCTTCAGGCTTCCAAGGATTTCCATTTGTAGGGAGAAATGGTTTTCCACTGCCAGCGAAGATTCTGGCGCCTGGTGAGGTGCATGGGGTGAATCGCCGAACCGGGTAGCGATTGTGGTCGGGATGAATAGGCGAAGCCGCTCACCGACCCAGCGATACAGGATCGAATAGCTGTACTTGATTCTGGCGTCCTCGCTGGGCAGCAGGTTGCCTACGTTCATCGTGTAGAGACCAGGCTCCAATTGTTCCAACATGACTGCCGCATCTCCGGTGGCAACGGCATCCTCGTACTTCTCCTCTGCGGCTTTCTTCTCAACCACAACACCTTTGAGCACCCGTCCACCAATTTCCACTTCCAGGTCGAGAAGCACCGCATCGACCGGGAGCGGAAAGGTGTAAACCGCTTCAATATTCACAGGTTCTTCGTTCCGGTAGGACTGGCACATGGTCACCTCAGCGAGGAGATCGTGCAGGACTGCGGAGACCGAGACATTGGTCAGGGCAACCTGTTCACCCTGAATGCTCTTTAATGCACATGCCGAACTGCTCATTCTTCTTCCTCTCCGTTCTGAAGTTTCTCGAATACCTCTGCAACCCCACGAAAAAATGCCCGCACCTTATCCGGACTCAGACCAGCTCGGCTGGGGTCCAGGGTCACCTCAACGCCATCCGCCACCACAAGGTGGCTCCAAACCTCGACGGTACCCTTCCGCCGCGGCGCTGGCGGCAGCGGGCCGCTCGGCTGCTTCAGCACCTCCCCGATCCGCTCCAGGGAGAGCCCGGCCAATTGCCACTTGCGCACCAGGAGGAGCTGCTCCACATGTTTCTCCGTGTAGTAGGCTCCCTTGCCGATGCCTTGCGGGCGATCCACCAACCCCGTCTGAATGTAGTAGCGGACAGTGCGTCGTGGAAGTTCGGCTAAAGCCGCAATGTCGTCTAGCGTGAAGGCCCTTGAATTGTCCACGGAAAGGATACTATACAGTTATACTGTACTTGTCAACTGTCACGTAAAACGATAGACCTGGAGGAAGGAAAACATGCCTAAACCGGCTGGCATTATGCCCGGAAATGAGTGGGTTACAAGGCTGGACAATCGCTGAAAATCACGCCGTCAATGGAGGCGAAAAGTGCTATAATTACAGCAGAATCTGACACATGGAGGAGGAGAACGATGACTCCAAAAGAGCTGTCTTCTGAGATTTCACGCCTGCCTAAAAGAGCCCCAATCACAGCCGAATTGCAAGTCGCTCTGGGAGGAATCGAAACCAGAGGTTTCAATGATGCTGAACACTTCAACCCGAAGAACAATTGGATCGTCTGGCTAGAAAGTTACAAAGGTCCCTACCCTCGCCGAAAGGATTGGAACCACACTGCGGGGTTCGTTTACAACCACCTCCTGGTCCCCTCGATGGTCTTATGGCTCGGAGAGGCGTCCGGCGTTTCGAAAAAGCTTGTTCGTCGGGCCTTGAATGCAGCAAATACTGTGCAACCCAATCGAGCCACCCAATCTGCCGCAATCCGGAAAATCATTCCTTGGAAGGTGATTGAGGAGCAGCTCGGTGCGCCGAACCGAAAGTCATCCCGCGAGCAGAGCTGAATTGCGTAGCCAGACCGGAGGGAACCATGGACAAGATCACCACGACGATCAAAAGGGAATGGCTGCGAGAAATTGCAGCGGGTCGGAAACAGGTTGAGTATCGTGAAATCAAGCCATACTGGACCCGTCGTCTGTCAGGGATCAAGACGCCTTTTCAACTCCGCCTCATCAATGGAATGCAATTGGATGCGCCTGAGATAACGGTCCTGGTAGAACGAGCTCGAAAGAACTCGCGTGGCGGCGACTATGAACTTCACCTTGGCAAGACAATCAATCTCCGGAATTGGGATCGCAAGCGCGAACAGCCGGCCAGGGATTTGATCTCGAAGGCGCCCGTCAAGAAAGGGATAGGGCTTGGGAAATTGAACTCCCTCACCGATTTTTGTGTCTACACCATTGTCGAGGGCAAAGAACTCCGTCGCCTCGCCAAGGAAGGGCGTGAGGTCCGTCGAGAAGAGCGGAAGCCGTGGGTGACAGCCGAGAAACTGTTCCACGAAGCTCGTGCCGCCCAAAAGGATCTGCCTGTGGTATTCGGCGACGCGGCGCATTGTAGCCGCCTGATGTACTGGGGCTTGCTGAAGGATGTTCATGTCCAGGATGGCGCAACTAGCTTTGTCGTGGGTGGCCTCCGAGAGATAAGAAAGCGTAAAACGCAGGAATTGGTGCTCCGCAGTACCCGAAAGCAGATAGCTCCCAACTTCATCAGACCGTACTCGATCTGCCTGACGCCATCATTCTTGAATCCTAGGAAGAAGGGTTAAAGCCTGCCAAGGAATTTGTTGTCGTCGTAGTTACGAGCTCATCCTACTGCCGTCGCGACACTGCAGGGCTCAAGAACCTCCATCAGTTTGCCTGTGTGCGTGGAGGGACGACCACCCGGACAACATCCAGACCGTCCGCTGGTAGTGAAACGGGGAAAAAGGGATCGAGCAGAGTTTGACATGGGGTTGGCGGGCTTTCGGTCGCTGAACACAACGGTCTCCACGATTCGCCGGATCTCCGCCGATTTCGTTAGAACCAAAGCTCCGACCTTACGATCGGCCCACTCGATCCAAAATCATCCGCGCCAGGTTCACGCTGTCGGAGACCACGGCGGTGAGACGAGGAGAAGGGCGGCTAATGTCCGGGTCGCGCGCGAGGCGAATGGCCGCTATGATCGCGGCGGCAATGACCAGTGTCGACTTCATTCGCGTCTGCTCTAGCATTTGCTCCGCCCAGGCCTCACGCTCGCGCTCAATTGCTCGCTTCATTTCGCCCATCAGAACACCACGGATTGCATCGGTTTGGGACCAAGTTTGTACGAGAGATTTCCTTGGAAAATCTCGGATGGAAGGTAGTTTCTCTTCTCTCCGCACAGCGGACACTGCGCGGCAATCCACGAATCCGGCATGGTGCCTACCGGAGCCGGGATGTTTTCACCGCACTTCTTGCAGCGGATCGTGAAGGCGCAATGCCGAGTTTGCGGAAGGTTGAACACGAGTGCCAGTATAGGAGAACAAAAGACGAAACTACAATGTGGATTTCTCCGGAACTGAGCCCAAGCAGATCGTTGAGATGTGTAGAGGCGGACGTAATCTCACTCATTTCAGTGGTTTATGGCGAGGCATGTTGATTCGCAAGCTGTGATGTGCCAGTATAGAGGCCAAAGAGATCGGGCGCTATGCGAATCGCCTCCCCCACCTTTCGCATTGCTATCGGTTTGCTGCTTGCCGTCCTCCTGAGTGCTGTCGGGTATCAAGTTTTCCGGCATTCGAGTTTCTACGCTCCAGAGGCGCTGCTGAAGCAAGCCGATGAGATGTCGTGGCTCAACAGCTGGATTGAGGCAGAGCCTCTTTACCGACAAGCCGAGCAGGAATTCATTCGGAGGCATCAGCTCTCAAAGGCCCTCTACGCGCGTGTCAGCCAGATGCCGGCGCACAGCGAATCCTCCACTTCGATCCCAAGCCAAATTGCTCTGCTTCGACAGGATCTGGATCTCCCGGAAGCG
>Ga0302320_10015411_pt1 | contig 15709 bp, 12 predicted proteins | sample Bog_T0_3_FD_202130 | JGI IMG/M metagenome (GOLD analysis project Ga0302320, IMG submission 202130) | Peat permafrost microbial communities from Stordalen Mire near Abisko, Sweden - Bog_T0_3 | ecosystem: Environmental > Terrestrial > Soil > Wetlands > Peat | place: Sweden: Abisko, Stordalen Mire... | reverse complement strand
TGGGAAAGCCCGCATGGGATCCCGAGTGGGACAAGCTTGTCGAAGAGGCACTTCCTCCCGAGATGCTCTCGAATCAGGTGTACCGGAATGTGAAACAGTTCTGCCCACGCTTCAAAACGTTGGCTGAAGCAGACAGGCGCATGTTCTGGGACTACGTGTTCCAGGCTCTCGCCTCCGCTGAGGCTGGCTTGGTGCCCACCACCGACGTTCGTCACACCGAGCCTGAGGTCGCTGTCAAGGACACTGTCACCAAACGTATGGTGCGTGCCGAAGGTCTCTTGCAATTAACCTATATGGATGCCGTTCGCTACGGATGTGATTTCGACTGGGACAAAGACAAGGAATTGACTGAGAAAGATCCTGCGAAGACGATCCTTCAACCTCGGAATAATCTTCTCTGCGGGGTAAAGATCATGCGCAATCAACTGATCGATCGGCGCAAGCCATTGGTGAGTTCAAAGAGCTACTGGGCCACACTGCAACCAGGGACGATTAGCTTTAAGGTGTTTTTCAAACAAATGGCGAATGTCCCGGATGTATGCGGCGCGAAACCCGTGGTGCCCATTCAGAGTTCCGGCGAGTCCACTCAGTCAATCGCGGAAGCCTCGCCCTCCGGCGGAATCAAATAGGGTGTTCTATGTTGAAGACCCGAGAGTATTGTTGAAACTTCCAGGTCCCACCTCGAGACCTGGAAGGACAATTTAGGTAGCCAATTCGCGTGAAAGCCCAAAAGCCTGTTGCTGACCGCCGCTGATAGCTTTACCTGACAGCTACGAGCTAACTCCGGCTGTCTCGAGCCGCCTTCACGTAATCGCGAGAAGCCTGAATGTGCTCCGACTGCGTCACCAGGAGTTGTCGCACGGGAAACGGGAGCTCTTGGCTCAGCGCATCCTGATAAGCCTCCACCGCTTGGTCTTCAGCTTCCTCGGCTGTGACCAGAAGTGTATGATCGCCGCCGCCCAGTTTCGCTTTCACGCCTGCCCACGCACGTTCGGCCGCCCCGGCAGTCGTTCCTTTCTCGCGGATATCGTGCATCCCTTCTTGATGCAGAACTTCCTCAAGTGCTCCCCGAAATTCGGCACGCTTAAGGGACTCGAAAAGGAAGAATCGCTTCAGAGTTTCATCCTTTAGATCCTCACCGATGCTGCGTAGACCTTCCTGTCCATCGATCAATGTTCCGATCACGGAACGCAACGTGCTTTCCACTTCTTGCAACGCCTGCGACGGGTTTGACATGTCTTTGACTCCATTGTGAAGGGTTGTCTTGCGTTGGATGGACGTTCGAGAAGGCAGGGCTGAGTCCTGAGGCTCAATCTACGATTCTTCCGGGTGACGGCAAGATCGATGAAATCGCGAAAAACCGGACACTCCTGCCGCTCGATGAACCGGGCCGCCAGTTTTGCGAACCAGGCGTTCCTTCTCATAGAGGCTCTTGGGCTCTCGCTGGTTGCCTGATGGTCTGAGCGGAATGGAACGACTCACTTCTCCGTTCGGGTTGCCGCGCCGGCGGTCGGATGGAAATGCTGCCAGATCGTCTCCGCCGTCTTACGAGGCACTACCGCAGCCAAAGACTCCGCCGTCGCCTCGCGTACATCGCGAAGACTTCCGAAATGAGAGAGCAACCTCTGCCGTGTTTGCTCTCCCACGCCGGGGATATTCAATAACTCCGAGTCGCGGTCGCGCATGGCTCTGCGTTGGCGATGATAGCCGACAGCAAACCGGTGACTCTCATCTCGAATCAGTTGGACGAGGTGAAGAACGGGGGACCGCCGATCGAGCACCACCGGTTCATCCTCATTCCCGTAGAGATAAATCACCTCTTCCCGCTTGGCAATGGAGGCCAGGGGCTGCGTTGTCAGCCCCAGCGATTCCAGCGCCTCGGCTGCGGCGTGCAGCTGCCCAAGTCCCCCGTCGATCAGAATCAAAGAGGGAAGGGTATCGGGTTCCTTCTTGTTGCCCTCGATCTTGCCTTCCTGTTGATCGAGCAAGCGGCGATAGCGCCGGTGAACCACCTCACGCATCGAGGCAAAGTCGTCGACGCCAAGCACCGTCATCACCTTGAATTTGCGGTAAAGTTGCTTGTTCATCTTGCCGTCTTCCCACACTACGAGCGAGGCGACCGTCTCCGCGCCTTGGATGTGCGAGATGTCGAAGCATTCAATGCGTCGCGGCAGCTCGGGCAACATCAGCGCATCGGCAAGCGCCTCTTGAATCGCTTTGCGGCTCGGCTCTAACACGCGGAACCTCTGTGTATACGATTGCTTCGCATTCTGGCCGGCCAAGTCCACCAGCGACCGCTTTTCCCCGCGCTGCGGTACCGCAATCTCAATCCGGTGCCCACTCCGCTCGGTCAGCAATGTCGCCAGCGCGTCACGATCGCCGAAATCGACCGGAACCAGGATGCTGCGCGGCACATACTGCTGGTCGATATACAACTGTTTGAGCAAGGCCGAAAAGAGCGGCGGCGCTTGAAACGGCTGTCGCTGGCTTTCCAACGTCTCCTGTCCCTCCGGCTTGCCCGTTTCACTCCCGACCGCTTCATCGAGATCCTCCGAAGAGGGTGATTCAAGCAACTCCGGCACATCGTCCCAGAAGAACTCGCGGCGGTCGACAATCTTCCCCGCGCGCACATGGAAAAGGTTCACCGCCAGGCTCCCATCTTCGAAGTGGTAGCCAAATACGTCGGCATCGTCGTCCTGCTCCGATGTGGCGATGCGCTGCTTCTCCTGCAGCTGATGGATGGTGGAGAGCTGATCGCGGAGGCGAGCGGCCGCCTCAAACTCCTCGTTTTCCGCGGCCGCCAGCATACGTGCACCCAGTGCGCGCTCCATTTCAGCGGACCGCCCTTCCAGGAAAAGTTGTGCATCCCGCACCGCCCGGGCATAGGCTTCTGGCGTGGTAAAGCCCTCCACGCACGGACCCAGACAGCGATGGATATAAAACTGGAGGCATGCCCGGGGGTGATACCGCGACAAATCCACCTTGCAACTCGGAATCAGAAAGCTCCGATGAATCAGCTCCACCACGCGGTACGCCAGGTTCCCCGGGAAATAGGGCCCATAGTAGGCAGACCCATCTTTGCGCAGCCGTCGCGTGACAAACACCTTGGGAAATCGATCGGTAAGAGTCAGTTTCACATACGGATAGGTCTTATCGTCCCGCAGCAGGATGTTGAAGCGCGGGTGCCGCTGCTTGATGAGGTTATTCTCCAGGGCCAGCGCCTCATGCTCGTTGGCCACCAGGATGTAGTCCACATCCACGGCCTCGCGCATTAGCGAGCCGGTTTTGGCATTCGCCTGCGACGCTTCCAGCAGGTACGACCGAACGCGCGCGCGCAGATTCTTCGCCTTGCCAACGTAGATGACTTCGCCTTCCGCGTTCTTGTAGAGATACACGCCCGGCTGGGTCGGCAAAGTGCGAATTTTCTCGTAGAAATCCATCGTTCAGCGGTTGATTCTGCTTCACTTGTTAGCATAGCCGTTGCGGCGCAATCCGCCCAACTGCCGATCGCCCACCCCGCTGGATGCCAATTTCTCAAGCAACAATTGCCCTTGTGCCCGCATCCATGTAGTTGGATCTAATTCCTTGCGCGGCAAGTGAAATCACCGAGATATCAGACACACAGCGAGAAAGAAGGAGAGTCGAAATGAAGAAGGCATTTGTGTTTGTGACGATGCTGGGCTTGACAAGCGCGGCATGGGGAGCGGGAACCACGCGCGAAGCAACAGAGGCGCGCTTGCAAAAGGCAGGCGCCGTCCTGCACGAAATCATGGCAGCACCTGACAATGGGATTCCGGATGAAGTCCTCCAACACGCCAAATGCATTGCGGTTGTGCCTCACCTGTTGAAAGGTGGATTTGTGTTCGGCGCCGAAAATGGTCGCGGCGTGGCTACCTGCCGCACCAGCCATGGTTGGAGTGCACCCGCCTTCTTCGCGATCACTGGCGGAAGCTTTGGATTGCAGATTGGCGTGGAAGGCATCGATTTGGTCATGGTGATCCAGAACGACAAAGGGATGGACCATTTGATCAGCAGCAAGTTTGAGATTGGCGCCGATGCTTCCGCCGCCGCTGGGCCTGTCGGACGGCACGCGTCCGCAGACACCGACTGGAAGTTGAACGCCGAGATTCTCACCTACTCCCGGGCCAAGGGTGCGTTTGCCGGCCTCACACTGAACGGCGCCGGCATTCGACGCGACGATGACTCCACCGAGGCCGAATATGGCCACGATGTTTCGACGCGCAACATCCTCACCGGCCAGGTGCTACCGCCTCCCGGATCGAGAGCCTTCCTCGATGCAATTCGCAGCGCCAAGTCGCAGGCAACCGCTTCGAGGTAACTTCAACCAGACCGAATAGATCGAAGATCGCAGCGCCCGGGAGTCCAAATCCCCGCGCGCTGCGAACTTGGAAAGAAGAGAAACCGCCATGCTTTGGGCACTTTTTGTTGTCATCCTCGTCCTGTGGTTACTTGGCTTCAGCTTCCATGTTGCGGGCAGCTTGATTCACCTTTTGTTGGTTCTCGCGGTGATCGTCCTGATATTCAACCTGATTGCGGGCCGCCGCACGGTCTGACTTGACTGAGGATCTTCCCGCGTCGTGGCATCGACTTCGTCTTACCGGTAACCCTAATGCCGCGAGAAGCAAAAGCGGACCGAGCGTCGCCGAGGTCCGCGCGTTCTGAGTGCTCCCCGTCGTTCTGGAGGATTAAGCTCGTTGACGAATGTGCTCGGCACGCACGTCGTTCGCGGTGAACAGCGCGAGGAAGGGGGCTCCTTGCGCGGCTAGCTCAACCGCAGGCCGTCCCTTGGCCTCCTCGCGTTCAACCAGGCAAACTACCGCAACGACATTCATCTGCGCATCACGCGCGGCTTCGATGGCATTGATCGTCGAGGCCCCCGTGGTGCACACGTCGTCGACAATGACCACCCGGGCCCCTTCCCGGCAAAAGCCTTCAATGCGGCGGCCGGTGCCGTGCGCCTTTTCCGCCTTGCGCACCAGGAAGCCGTGAATCAAAGGAGCCGCCGGCTGGTTCTGCGCGCGCCAGGCGCTCGCCGTCGCCACGTTGCAGACAATCGGATCTGCGCCCATGGTCAGACCACCCACCGCGTCAACCGCAATGCGCTTCTCGTCGAGCAGTGCAAGCACCGCATGGCCGGTCAACCGCCCGCCCTCGGCATGTAAGGTCGTGGTCCGGCAGTCAATGTAATAGTCGCTCGTGCCCCCGGAAGAGAGCTTGAACTGGCCAAGCCGGAAGCTCGTTCCGGCTAAAAGGGACAGCAGTTGCTGGGCATAGGGATTCATGATCTTCGATTGTAATGGACCCTGCTTGTGCCCACTCCCGGCCCTCTTTCTGCCTTCCCGCAACTTCGATGTCCCACTAAATGGAACTTCCGTCAACGCAGGTTTATCCTCGCATTCCGTTGCTTCTTTTCAGCGTTTCCGGAGTCAATATCAATATGATTGCGAACTTCCCTCCCTTAAGAAAAGTTCTTTTGAAACCTGCGGGATTCCGGCCACACAATTCCGGGGGTAGGTGGCCTCGTGCGGCGTTTCTTCTTGTTCTCTTCCAATGCTTCATGATGGCCGCCTCAGGGCAGCAGGGGGGGCAGGTATCTAACCAGGACTCCGTTGGATCGCGGCCCATGCCGAATGATTCGCCAATGCCGGAGGCGCCGCTGGCACAGGTTTTCAACACCCAACGAGAATCGCTTCCCAACTCGAGCGCGGATATGAGCGCAGACAAGCAAGACGCCCGAAACAGCGCAGCCAGTGCCCCGCAGTCGTCTTCAAGCGCGCAGTTGTCCGAGCGCATTCCACAGACCAGGAGAATTCTCGGAATCATTCCCAACTTTCGCGCCATCAGCACGGATGAGAAATTGCCCCCTCAGTCGGCAAAGGAGAAATTCGTCACCGCGACAGAAGACTCTTTCGATTATTCTTCGGTTTTTATTCCCGCGTTGCTAGCCGGATATTCGAAGATCACCAATGCCACTCCGGAATTCGGCACCGGTGCAGCAGCCTACGGCCGCTATTTCTGGCATTCGGCGGTCGATCAAACCAGCGAGAATTATCTGGTCGAGTTTGTTGTGCCCACGCTGACCCGCGAAGACACTCGCTACTACACGTTAGGTCGCGGAAGCTTTCTCAAGCGGGCCGGCTACGCGCTCAGCCGGGCCGTTGTCACGCGTTCGGACTCGGGTAGGGAAGTCTTCAATCTAAGTGAAGTTGTCGGCGCGGGAGCCGCCGCCGGCCTTTCCAACCTGTACTATCCATCGCCGGAGCGCACTGTGGGAAACACGGGGAAGCAGTGGGGGCTGGATGTAGCCATTGATGGCGCGTCCTTCGCCGCCAAGGAATTCTGGCCCGACATCAACCACTGGCTGACGCGTTCCAAGAAAACGTCGCTCTCACAATAGCCTTCGAGACCCTCGGCCGATTGCGGGTATGGTGCGCCCCGCCTACTGCCTCCATTACATCTTGTCCAAGTGCTTGAACCCTTGCGTGCCCAGCAGCATTAGGGAGAACAGAAGGAGGTTATACGATGCATGCACCAGAACGCTGGCTGCCAGCGAACGTGTGCTGAGGCGTGCCCAGCAAAGAACCAAGCTGACACAAACCAGCAGAAGGAATGGTCCCACGGACCAAGCCGTTTGCTCGGCGTGCATTAACGCAAATGGCACGCTGGTGGTGATCGATGCAAAGATCATCGCGCCCAGCGACCATTGCGGATGACCTTGTTTGTCCAGCGCTGGCGCCTGCGTGTGGTAGATCTTTTCAACGGACCAGTCGAAGGCCGTGCACAACGCGGGGAGCAGGAAACCGCGAAAGACTGTCTCCTCAAAAAACGGTGCGAAGGTGACGCCGAAACCGAAGAGCAGCCACGCCGCAGCTCGGCTCTCGAACAGCTTGTCGATGGGCGCATTCGTTGGTCCGGGTAGCACCACCTCGTCAATCATCGCCAGCACAAAGCAAACGCAGGCTGCGCCCAACAGAGATCGGAAGTGGCGTGTGGCCGCTGCGGCATTCCAGTGCAGTCCCGCAAATAATCCTCGATGCCATACCAGTGGAAAGCCGGCAAGGGAAGCAACAAAGGTGATCAGATACAGGATCGCCATACTGCCGATCGTGTAATGCACGTCGGTTGCTGCCTTGTCCGCACTTGAAATCCCGAATAAGTGAAAGTGCAGCGCAGAACGCACCACCAGGCTCGAGCCCAGCAGGCCAACCGAGGCCAGCGCCACGAGTATCGCCAAATGGCCGAAATGAGGAATGCGCGCTTGGGGTCGAACCTCCGGCTCGCTCCAGGAAGCGAAAAGCGGCATCTCCACAGGGGATTCGGCGAACGCAGGAGACGCAAAGCCAGATGAATCCATTGCATGGCCGGCATCGGCGATCGCGTCTTCCGTCATTGAGTCGCCCGCATGGGGAGGTCTCGAAGGCTCTGCTTCGAATGGAGCGTCCTCAGGCAACGGATTCATACGCGCCCAGTCTTCTTGGTGCGCGGTCCGGCCGGCTTGGAAAGCGGCTCAACCTTGCCGCTTGCGTTGGATTTAGCCCGCGTGGAAGCGAGATCGTCTTCAGCCGGTGTGCTGCGCCGCGTGCGTTTCGTCTTCGCTTCCTCGGCTGTTGCCGCAGACTTGCGGCCCTTACCCGCCCCCCCGCTCGGCGCTTGGTCTGGTTCTCCCGGGGTCAGTGCAGCCAGCAGTTCGGGATCTTCGTCGACGGGAACCAGCCTGCCCTCGTTCGATGCGTAGTAGCGCTTAAGGAAGTGGCCAGTGTACGAGCCGGGCGTTGCGGCAATGTGCGCGGGCCGGCCCTGGCCCACAATGCGGCCGCCGTCTTCGCCGCCTTCCGGACCCAGGTCCAGAATCCAGTCCGCGTTCCGAATCACATCGAGATTGTGTTCGATGATGATCACCGAGTTGCCCAGGTCCGCGAGGCGGTGCAGCACCTCCAGCAACTTGCGCACATCGTCGAAATGCAGCCCGGTTGTTGGTTCGTCCAGCAAATAGAGCGTGCGCCCAGTCTGGCGCTTGGAGAGTTCGCGCGCCAGCTTCATGCGTTGCGCCTCGCCGCCGGAAAGTGTGGTCGCGCTCTGACCAAGGTGCACGTAGCCCAGCCCCACATCCACCAGCGTCTGCAACTTCTGCCGCACATTGGGCACATCTTCCAGAACCGAAAGGGCGTCTTCGATCGTCAGGTCCAGAACGTCGGCGATCGAATGTCCTTTAAACTTCACCGCCAGCGTCTCCTGGTTGTAGCGCCGCCCATTGCATACCTCGCACTGCACGTAGACGTCCGGCATGAAGTTCATCTCAATGCGCCGCTGCCCATCGCCCTGGCAGGCCTCGCATCTTCCTCCGGCCACATTGAAGCTGAAGCGCCCCGGCTTGTAGCCACGCTCGCGCGACTCCGGCAGCATTGCGAACAGATCGCGAATGGGCGAGAAGACCTGCGTATACGTCGCGGGATTCGAGCGCGGCGTCCTCCCAATCGGCGACTGGTCGATGCGTACCACCTTGTCCAGTTGATCGGCGCCTGTCACTGTGTCGTGCGCGCCCGGCTCCTCGCGTGAACCATAAATGCTCTGAGCCAGCGAGCGATAAAGAATATCGTTGATCAGCGTGCTCTTGCCGCTGCCGCTCACGCCGGTGACCACCGTCATCACGCCCAGCGGCACGCGAATTGTCAGGTCGTGCAAGTTGTGCTCGCGCGCGCCTGTCACCGTCAGCCACTTGCCGGTCAACGGCCGTGGCGTGGCGCGTTGCAGCATGGTCACCGCTCCGGAGAGATACTGCCCGGTCAATGATGCGGAGCAAGCCATGATCTCTTCCGGCGTTCCTTCGGCAACTACATGCCCGCCGAGTCGTCCCGCTCCCGGACCAAGATCAAGCACGTAGTTCGCATGGCGAATCGTATCTTCATCGTGCTCCACCACCAACACCGTATTGCCCAGGTCGCGAAGCTTCTCCAGTGCTTCGATCAGCCGCATGTTGTCCCGCTGATGCAGTCCGATCGAGGGCTCATCCAGGACATACAGGACCCCGCGCAGCCGCGATCCGATTTGTGTCGCCAGTCGGATCCGCTGCCCCTCGCCACCGGAAAGTGTCGACGCATTCCGATCCAAAGCAAGATAGGTGAGACCCACCTGGCAGAGGAATTCGAGGCGCTCCACGATCTCGCGGCGAATCCTCTCCGCCACCAGCGCCTCGCGCGCTGTAAAGCTGAGATTGATCGCTGCAGACAAGGCTCGATTTAACGGCAATGCCGTGAAGTCCGCGATCGAAAGTCCGCCAATCTTCACCGCCAGCGACTCGGGTCGCAGCCGTTTGCCTCGGCAAACCGGGCAAGGCGTCGCCGACATGAAATTCATCATGTATTCGCGGTACCCATCGCTACGCGCCTCTTCAATTGAGTCGCGAAGGTACGCGAGGATTCCGTGGAACCCGGTGCGCGGTGCTTCATTCTTCGGCGGTCCGTAAACCAGGATGTGCTGCTGACGCGGCGGCAAATCTTCAAAAGGCAAACTCAAATCGATGTCGTAGCGTTCCGCAGCCAGATGGACGAGCTTCAAGAGATATTGCGAAGCGGAGCCCGGCCCCAGTCCTCCATCGAGTAACGGCTTTGACCAGTCGGTGATCACCTTGGCAGGATCGAAGTCGTAGAGCGAGCCCAAGCCATGGCACTCCGGGCAAGCGCCAAACGTTGAGTTGAACGAAAAACTGCGAGGCTCCAATTTAGGGACATCGAGACCGCAGTCAGGGCAAGCCATCGAAGACGAAAACAGCTGCTCCTCGGCTCCCGCCACCGCAACCAGTACCAGCCCATTGGCTAGCTGCAGGGCTTTCAGCACAGCCTGCTCCAGGCGCTTCTCCACGGAGGGCTTTGTGCCTGCAGGAGCTGGTGTGCCCGACACCGTTGCCTCTGCGGCCTGCTTTACCAGGACCCGATCCACCACGGCTTCAATCGTGTGGTTTTTGCGGCGGTCCAGCAGAAGCGGCTCAGAAAGATCCCGCAACTCACCGTCCACCCGCGCGCGAAAACCCTGCTGATCCAGTTGATCCAGCAGTTCTCTGAACTCCCCCTTGCGCCCCCTGACAATTGGCGCCATTACCGTGACCCGTTCGCCGCGTCCCAGTTCCAGAATGCGCGCCACAATCTGCTCTGCTGTCTGGCGGGCAATCGGCCTCCCGCAATTGGGACAGTGCGGCGTCCCGATTGAGGCATAAAGCAGGCGAAGGTAGTCGTAGATCTCGGTGATCGTGCCTACCGTGGAGCGCGGACTACGGCTCGTTGTTTTCTGTTCAATCGAGATGGCCGGGGACAGACCTTCGATTGAGTCCACGTCCGGACGCTCAATCTGATCGAGGAACTGGCGCGCGTACGCTGAAAGCGTCTCCACATACCGTCGCTGCCCCTCGGCATAAATCGTATCGAACGCAAGCGAGCTCTTACCCGAGCCTGACAAGCCGGTGACAACCGTCAGCGTGTTGCGGGGAATGCGCACATGGATGTCGCGAAGATTATGCTGGCGCGCCCCGCGCACCGATATGTGAGTGATAGCCATCTTGGGTTTCGGGAGATCGGGTCAAGCCATCTCCAACAGCGGCGCGCCCTGAATTAAACATGACCGCAGTGGAGACAGGCCTGAAGCCATGATACATTTCTGGATCCTTCCCAGGCATGGGATGCGCCGCAACAGCCCCAAGATTCCACGAGACACAGGGAATTGACCTGCACCGGCAGGGAAGTACGAACGAGATCAGGATTGGGGAAGGCGGGCGGCCCAGATCTCGCGTTTGAGACCGGGAAAACCTACATCCCCACAACGCCGGCGGGCTTATTGGCACTGTTTGTGTCATGCAGGCGGAACAGAATTTCAATCGCCCGAGGAAACTAGAGCTTCGCGTGGCTCCCATCGCACAAAACCGGGCTGGCTGTGTGTTTGCAACCGCAGAAATAGACGGTCTTCGATTCAGTGGCTTCAAACTTCACCGGTCGCATATCGGTGGTTTTGTGGCTGCCGTCGCAAAACGGTTGGTTGGCGCTGAGACCGCAGGAACACCAGAAATAGCTCGTTCCTGCTTCAACTTGAACGGGATAAGGACCCTTTTGGGCGACTTTCGCTTCGGACATGCGCAACTCTCCCTATGGAAAAGATGGATCGATTATCGTCGATCGACCCGGTGAGTGGTTTTCTTTCAATCGCATCAGTGCGCGAACCCGCAGGACAAAAATGGAGGCAAAAAGAGGGGGACGTGGGTCAAAACAGGTCCGTAAGCGATTCGGTTCCAAAAGGGTCGGGTATCGCATTGATTAACAAAGGTGGGATACGTGTAAGGAGAATCATCTGCGAGAATCGAAAAGTGGTTTGACTGCGTCGCCAGGGTGAACGCTCCACTGGAGACAAACGCAGGCAAATTGAAGATTCAAACGGGGTAGAGGACGCGGAAATAGAGATGACGGATTTGGTGAATTTTGTAATGCTCGTTGCCGCGTCGATCGGTTCCATGGCATTTGGAATCCTCGCGGCCTATGCGCTGCTCCGAGGGGGCTTCGCCCTGATGCGCCCTGTCGACAGATCGATCGCGCTGACCGTCCGCAACCGGGTCGCGCCTGTCGAGCGAGAGGTTGAGCTGGGCGGCTAGCATTCCAGACGCTCGATTCTAGCTTCAGCCCTCTTGGCCCACCTTCTGCCTGCAGAGTTCTTCGCGCACCGAACCAAAGTCCAACACACCACGTTCATCCGCACGCGTTCCGAACGCGCCAATCTTACTGCGGTGGCTGCTGCTGCAGTTGTTGCTGCTGCTGCTGTTCCTGCTCCTGTTGCATCTGGAGCTGACGTTGTTGCATCTCCTGCATGATTTGCTGCGGAGTGCGGGGCGGTCCGCCCGGTTGGAAGCCGCCGTGAATGGGGATGTTCTCCTGCTGTTCCGGCATCTCCGGCTCCTCGTTGCTTTCCTCCTCGGCCTCTACCTGTCCGGAAGGCGTTGGAGGTCGAGCGCCGGGCGCGTTGTTGGCCGCCTGCCGGATACTGAGCAGCATCCGGCGCGGCGCTCCTTGCCCTAAGTCGCCCACCATGATCACGTTGTAGCTCGATCCCTGCAGAATTTCGGAAAGCACATCTCGCGCCAGACCAGGGCCAAATACGCCAAACACGCGCTCGTCCGAACTGAGACCTTCTACCTTCAAGCCGGTTGCCGTCGCTACGTCGCGGAGAATCTGCTTCAAGCTGGAGTTGGAAGCTGTGACCGTGAGCCCTTGGCTGTCCCAGACCACGGATGCGGTGGTGGGGCGATCGGATGCTGGCCATCTGGGCGTGGGAGGTTGTTCCGGGCTAACGGGCACCATCACCGTGGCGACCACGGCATCCGGAACGCCCAAGTGCTTGGGCGCGGTAGTGTCCTCGTCCGATCGTTGCACGATGTGCACATGGGCGATGCGGCGATGAGCAAACGACCTTTTCACGGGGACTCGCGCGACCGGCGCGTGAGCGATCCATCCAGCGAGGGGAGCCCGATCCGGATGCGTTGGAGCTGCCGCTGTCTGCGGACGGGCGGCAGAAGGCTTCGTTGCCACAGCCGGAGCCTGTGGCCGCGCTGGGGTGGCTGGAACCGCGGGCGTCACCGCCTGACTCCGGGCTGCCGGAGGATGAACGCCGGCGGGGCCGCTTGGCGCGTGTGGCCCCGCCCGGAGGGGAGGCGTCGCGGCGGAACTTCGTGGGATGGCCTTGTGGACTCTGTGCCGACGGTGACTGCGTTTGCGCGCGTGCGCAACAGAAGGCTGATTCGGCGTAGACGAAGATGCTTGGGCGGCGGTAAGAACCGACCCCAGGAATAACAGAGAAGCGAGCGTCACCAGGGCAAGATGGCGGATCTTCAGGATGCGCCCCTCGAAACATCCTGAAGGAAGCGCAAACCCTCCGCGCCCGGTCGGAACTGCTCCGGTGCGAGAAAGCAGCGTTTTAGTTGCCTGCATCAAAAGAACTCTCCGGCCTGTCGCAGCTTGCATCCCACCTGCGTGATGAAGCAGGCCACCCCGAACCCTCAGCTCCTCTTGCGTCCGATCGTATCATTCGAACCGTCCGAAGCATTCCTTTATTTTCTGCAACTTAAGGGTCAAACTGCTCGAACGGCGCCGGTGCCAGGAAAAGGAAACAACCAAGGCAAAAGCCTCACTCGCCTGCGTTAGCTTTCTCCTACCCTCAGCTTACCGCCGGCCCATTGCAATCGCGCAAAGAAACCAATGGGCGAGTACACCCTTGTATACGGATGACGATGGAACCCCCTGAAACGCTCATTTCTTTGAGTCCAGCTGCAGGCTCCGCCTTCCGGCCGCTCTGGCCTGCATCTTACCTTCGAGGTGCGGAAGCTGCCGCGGGCCCCCCGGTGCTGCGTGGACTAAGATACGGTTGAGAGGTTTGCCGGGCTTGGCTGCGCGGATGCGATGCGCCCCCGCTGGGTAGGTCGCAAACGCTCGAAAGGGGTTTCGCTTGGCGCAGAGTCTTTCAAAACGGCGGCGTTCCTGGCCTTGGTGTGGCATTGCGGCGCTGGTCGTGGCGGCCCTGTTTGCTCCGCCGGAACAAATTCATGCCGCGAGTTGCACCACCCAGGGGGAGTTGCAACCGCAGGACCGAAATGCCCTAGTGTCGATCGGCGGGCGCCTCGCCAACGCGGTGCTCAGCCAGGATTATGGCGTCCTGCAAGGCGCGCTCCTGCCTGCGGAGGCCGCCGAATGGCCCGGCATTCACGACTCCGTCGAACTGGGCGCCCCTGTGGTCAAAGGTGGCCAGGTGCAGCTCCGCAATGTCTATCTGCTCGACGCCACCGGCCTTGCCGCTCCCGCCGATACCCAGTTCTTCTGTTCCAACTCGACCGGCGCGCTTACCGTCACCATGAACATGCGCGCCCTGCCTGCCGGCCGCTATGCCGTGATTCTCGCCGACGCCGCCGGCGCCCCCCTGGCCGGCCAAATTGGCCTCGTTCTGGCCTGGGATCCCACCGGCGCCACCCCCGCCTGGAAACTCGCCGGTCTAACCGTTCGCCAGGGAAGCTTCAACAGCCACGACGGCGTCTGGTACTGGACCCGCGCCCGCGAACTGGTTCGAGAAGATCAGCCCCGCACCAATAGTTGGCCGGCCTGGTTCAGTTATGAAGCGGCTCGCTATCTTTTGCTACCCGTTGACTTCATCTCCTCTCCCAACTCCGAGAAGTTGGCCCAGGAACAGGCGCTGATCAAGAATTCTCCCCAGGACGCTTTCCCCTACTCCCTTCAAGAAGGCGACCGAACCTGGAAGATCGATGCACTGCAACTGGACGCGAGCCTCCGCGAGCCCGACCTAGCCGTCGTCTACGAATCAACCGGCGTCACCGACCCCGCTGCCGTGCGCACCGAAGCTGGCGCCGTGCTCAGCGCGCTCCTCAAAGCCCAGCCCGGCCTTCGCCCCAACTTCCATGGCCTCTGGGCCGTCGCCGTCAAAGACGGCAAGCGGACCCCGGTCATCGAACTTCCCATGGCCCAGATTCCATAGCGACCAACTATGGTTCGGATTTCTGCTCTTCAGCTTCAGCACTATTTCCGTGCCCCATCCTTGCGCCTTTTCGCTGGCGCAAGGGTGGGAAACCGCAAATCTCCAAGCAACAAAATGGCGCAGCCATATCCTGCGCAACCGCTTGAACTTTAGGTGAGCTTCTAATAGAAGGGAAGAACTTTGCCAGATCCTATTGATTTGCGTTCCGATACTGTCACCAAACCCTCCGCCGCCATGCGCGCCGCCATGGCCGCCGCCGAAGTCGGCGACGACGTCTACGGCGAAGACCCCACCGTCAACCTCCTCGAAGCACGTGCCGCCGAAGTCTTCGCCCGCGAAGCAGCCCTTTTCGTCCCCACCGGTACCATGGGCAACCAGATCGGCATCCGCCTCCACACCCAGCCCGGCCAGGAAGTCATCGCCGAGTCCCGTTCCCACATCCTCGATTGGGAGATGGCCACCACCGCCGTCTTCTCCGGCTGCCTGGTCCGCGCCGTCCCCGCCGATCGTGGCATCCTCACCTGGAAGCACATTGAGCCCGTCATCTACAAGAAAGGCGCCTTCCGCGCCGCCACCGGCCTCATCGAAATCGAAAACACCGCCAACCTCGCCGGCGGCGGCTGCACGCCCGTCGCCGCGCTCGAAGCAATCTGGGCTGGCGCCAAAGAGCACAACCTCCCCAGTCACCTTGACGGCGCCCGCATCTTCAACGCCGCCGCCGCGCTCGGCGCCGATGTCCGCTCTCTTACCCATGGCTTCGACACTGTCATGTTCTGCCTCTCCAAAGGCCTCGGCGCGCCCGTCGGCTCCATGCTGGTCGGCTCGGCCGAACACATGGCCCAGGCCCGGCTCTACCGCAAGGCCCTCGGCGGCGGCATGCGCCAGGCCGGCATCCTCGCCGCCGCCGGTTTGATCGCGTTGGAAGAAGGCCCGAAGCGCCTTCATGAAGACCACGCCAACGCCCGCTTTCTCGCCGAAGCTCTTGCCCACACGCCCGGCGTCGAAATCGACCTGAAACTGGTTGAAACCAACATCGTCATCTTCAAGCTTTCCGGCGGCAGAAGCGCCGCCAATCTGACCGCCCGTCTCAAGGCCCGTGGCGTTCTCATGAGCGCCGTTGGACCCGGCCTCGTCCGCCTCGTCACCCACCTCGACGTGGACCGCGCTGCCTGCGTCA
>Ga0302320_10015410_pt1 | contig 15710 bp, 1 predicted proteins | sample Bog_T0_3_FD_202130 | JGI IMG/M metagenome (GOLD analysis project Ga0302320, IMG submission 202130) | Peat permafrost microbial communities from Stordalen Mire near Abisko, Sweden - Bog_T0_3 | ecosystem: Environmental > Terrestrial > Soil > Wetlands > Peat | place: Sweden: Abisko, Stordalen Mire... | reverse complement strand
TCCTGTTTTTCGCTTTTCAAAACATCAATTTTTTCGTCATTTTCCTTTACAATAGTCTTTAATTGAGAAACTTCTTTGACAGGAGTATCCGCATCTCGTAAACTCTGATATTTATTTGTGATTTCTTGATATGAAGCTTTAAATTCTTCATTCTTTACCTCAAAAGCCAATGAATTCTCTTTCACAGTATTGAAATCTTTCAATAAATCATTATATTGTTGAGTCTTCTCCTTAATTTCCTTAATTAATTCAACGTTTTCTGATTGAATTCCTTCCAGAGATAACATATGAGTTTTTAAAGCGAGGTTTTCAGATTTGTAATCATTGAGTCTTTCATCGGATTTCTTTAAAAGTTGTTTGATTTCATTAACGCCTTTCAATGGAGATTCGGCTTCTCTTAAACCTTGATATTTCTCTTCAAGTTCTGCTAAATCTCTCATTAATTCTTCATTCTTCAATTTTAATCCTTTATTCTCAGAGTCGATTTCCTCGAGTTTTTCCATTAATGAATCATTTTCCACTCTTAATTTCCTTATAGTTTCTTCATTTTCTAAAAATTTGCTCTTTAATTTTTTTGATTCTAATGTAGGAGAGTCGAATTCCTTCAAATTTGATATCTGTTCATAGGCCTCTCTTAATTTTTCATTCAAGTTATTGACTTCTTTTTGATTTTCTTCCCCTTTTATTTCCAAATCCTTAATCAAATCCAGATTTTTTCTTTCAATGGCTGCGATTTTTTCATCATTATCTTTGATCAGTTTTCTCATAGATGAGACCTCTTTTATTGGTGAATCAATATCTCTTAGGCTTTCATATTTTTCCTTTAATTCCTGGTTCTCATTCTCTAAGAAAGCCATTTTTGCCTTTAACTCCTCATTTTCTACAACAGGTATTCCTTTACCACTAGCAAAATCATTGAGTTTTTTCAGAAGAGTTTCATTTTCTTGATATAAATTCTGATTTTCCTGATGAAGGCTCTGAATTTTTGAATCATTTAATTTAAGGATTTTCTTCATTTGAGAGACTTCTTTCACTGGAGAATCAATATCTCTCAAACTTTCATATTTCTCCTTTATGTCTAATAAACTTCCTCTCAAATCTCCAATTTCAAGCTCTAATTCAATGTTATTCTCTTTCAAAACATTGAAATCCTGGATTAAGGAATTATATTGTTGGGTTTTCGATTTCAGGACTTCTTCTTGATCAACCTGAATTCCTTCAAAAGTTAATATTTTAGTCTTCAAGGCTAGATTTTCAGATTTAGATTCATTGAGCTTTTCATCAGTTTTCTTTAAAAGTTGCTTAATTTCATTAACGCCTTTCAATGGAGATTCAGCTTCTCTAAGTTCTTGATATTTCTCTTGAAGTTCAGAATTTTCCTTAATTAGTTCTTCATTCTTAAATTTCAAGCATTTATTCTCCGATTCGACTTTAACGAGATTTTCGAGGTTTTCTATCAGTGACTTATTTTCTTCTGTTAATTTGCCTATAAAAGCCTCATTTGCAATGAATTTGCTCTTTAATTTCTTCGATTCTAATGTAGGAGAGTCAATTTCCTTGAAAGTGGAGATCTGATCATAAGCTTGTTTCAATTTTTCATGCAAAGAAACTATCTCCATATCATAGTTTTCGATTTTCGACTCTAAAACCTTCACTTTATCAATAAAATCAAGCTTTTCCCTTTGAAGATTATCCAATTTCTCATCATTGTTTCTGATTATTTTTCTCATCGTTGAGACTTCTTTTTCTGGGGAATCAATATCTCTTAAGTTTTCATATTTTCCTTTGATTTCTAAGACTTCTTGTCTTAATTTTTCATTTTCCGCAAGGATTTCATTAGAAAATTGGTCTTTTTTCTGTTGATATTCGAGTTTCTGTATTTTAATGAGAAGTTCCTGTTTTTCTCTTTTCAAGATTTCAACTTTTTCATCATTTTTCTTCATTAGGATCTTCATTTGAGAGACTTCTATCATCGGGGAATCAATATCTCTTAAGCTTTCATATTTCTCTTTGATTTCTTGATAAGAAAGACTCAAATCCTGATTTTCGAGTTCCAATGCTTTTATTTTCAAATTGAGCTCATCATTCAAGTTCTTATATTCTATTTCCAATTTTAATAAAGAGTCTTTTACTTTCATAGGATTTTCAAGTTGTTCTTTAAATTTATTGATTTCGATGGTTTTTCTATTGAATTCAATTAAAGTCTCGTTTTTCTTCTCTAAGGTTCTTTCTAAAGTTGATTCCAATAACCTAATTTTATTCTCTAAATTGAGAATTTCTTGGCTTTTTATGAAGTTTTCTTCTTTCATCTCTTTATTTATCAGCTCTTTTCTTGAAATCTCTTCAATTAAAGGCTTCAAATCAGGGTTTTCCTTGCTAATATTCTTTAATATTTCATATTTCTCACTAATTTCGCTCAAATCCCCCTTCAAATATTCATTGCTTTTATAAAGAATCGCCATATTTCCTTGATTTTCTTGAATTTTACTCATTAAAGTGTCTTTTTCCTCTTGCAAATCCTCGATTTTCTTCATTAAATTGATTTTAGTATGAATTTTGTTTTCAGATTCATTAGAATCTTCAAGGCTTTTATTCAATAAAGCGAATTTCGAATTTAAATCGAAGAATTGGGATTTCCATTGATCACATTCTAAAGCCATTTCCTTCAGATTTCTCCTTAGTTCCTGAGATTCTTCATTGAGTTTTCTATTTTCTATGAGAATTGCTTTATTCATGTTTTCATTTTCAATCAATAAGGCCTTTAATTTGTTGATATCGGCATTGGGACCTTCAGAAGTTAGTAAAATCTCGTATTTTTCTTTGATTTCCTCATAAAAATTGCTTTCTTGAGATTTTTCAATAAGACCTTTCTCCAAATTCAAAGAATGTTCATTTCCAGAAATCAAGTCTTTTATTAAGATATTATATTCTTGGTTTTTGTCTTTGAGTTCTTGACCTAATTTCGCTTTTTCTGATTGAATTCCTTCAAAAGCCAACATTTTAGTCTTCAAAGCTAGATTTTCTGATTTAGATTCATTGAGTTTTTCATCGGTTTTCTTTAAAAGTTGCTTGATTTCATTATCTCCTTTCAATGGAGATTCGGCTTCTCTAAGTTCTTGATATTTCACTTCAAGATCTGAATAATCTCTCATTAATTCTTGATTCTTTAGTTGCAATTCCTTAGTAGTAAATTCAATTTCATTTTGATTCTTGAGGTTTTCAACTAAAGAAGCATTTTCCTCTGATAATTTGCTAATTATTTTATCGTTTTCAAGGAATTTAGTCTTTAATTTCTTCGATTCTAATGTAGGAGAGTCTATTTCCTTTAAAATCGCGATTTTCTCATATGTTTCCTTCAATTTTTCATTCAAACGATATCTTTCTGTTTCTGAAATCATGAGTTTTTCTTCTAGAGGTTTGATTTTATCATTTAACTCCAAGTTTTCTCTTTGAATAGAAGCTATTATTTCATCATTAGACTTTATCAATTTCTTCATCACGGAGACTTCTTTTATCGGAGAATCAATATCTCTCAAATTCTCGTATTTTTCCTTTATTTCAAATGAAGATTTTCTTAATAATTCGTTTTCATTTTCTAAAGAAAAGACTCTTTTTTTCAAATCTTCTATACTTTTATCAATTTCTAATTTCGTCTCGATTTTCTTTTCTATGGAAATTATTTGGATTTCTTTGATTTTTCTTGATAAAGTCACATGTTCTTTCTTCAAGTCCTCGTTTTCGATTTTGAGGATTTCAAGGTTTGAATCGTTTAATTTCAATAGTTTCTTCATTTGAGAAACTTCCTTTATCGGAGAATCGATATCTCTTAAACTCTCATATTTTTCCTTAATCTCCAATAGGTTTTTCCTTAATTCCTCGTTTTCTTTTTTTAAAAGCAGACTTTCCGAGTCTTGGTGTTCAAAAGTCTGGGTCTTCAAAGCTTCTTTCAAGTCTTTTCCTTTAAATTCGAATATATTCAATTGGGTTTTTAATTCGAGGTTTTCTCTTTGAATAGAAACTATTTTTTCATCATTGGACTTTATCAATATCTTCATTGTGGAAACCTCTTTCATAGGGGAATCGATATCTCTCAAATTCTCGTATTTTTCCTTTATTTCAATGGAAGATTTTCTCAAAAATTCGTTTTCATTTTCTAATGATATTAGCTTTTTTCTCAAATCTTCATTTTCATGCTTATTTTCCTCAATTGCAATAGAAGGATCCTCTTCAAGTCTTTTCAATCTTAATTCAGTTCTTTGCAATTTCAATTGAAGGTCTTTATTTTCAGTTCTAAAAGACTCCAAATTCTCATCGTTTTTCCTTATTATTTTCTTCATTTGAGAGACTTCTTTGGTAGGGGAATCAATATCTCTGAAATTCTCGTATTTTTCTTTAATTTCTTTGAGAGATTTCTTCAAGATTTCATTTTCTATATGTAATTCTTCATTCTTTCCTCTAAATTCGTCATTCAGCTTTATTTTGGCATTGAGATCGTTATATTCTTTGATTAATTTGTTGAAATGTTCGGATTTAAGATTGTTTTCTCGAGATAAAGTTAGATTTTGGTCCTTTAGCTCTGATAGGCTCATCGATTGTAATTTTAGCTCGATGTTTTCAGATTTAACCTCCTTCAATTTCTCATCTGTTTTCTTTAATATTTGCTTGATTTCATTGACGCCTTTCAAGGGAGATTCTGCTTCTCTCAAGCCTTCATATTTCTCTTTAGTTTCTCTTAATTCTTCTCCCAAGATTTGATTTTTCAAGAGTAATTCTTTATTCTCAATTTCAAGATTTTTCAAAAGACTAATTCTCTTTGAGTTGGTCTCTAGTTCTTTCTTTAATCCTTCGTTTTCATCTCTTAATATACTTAGAGAACCTTCTTTTTCTATCAAAAGATGCTTTATTTTTTTTGATTCCAAAGTTGGAGAATCAATTTCCTTCAAAGACTGAATATATTCATTAGCTTGCTTTAATTTCAAATTTAATGATGCGTTTTCTTGATCAAACGATTTGAGGTTTTCTTCCATAAGCTTTATTTTATTCATAAGATCAAGATTTTCCATTTGAAGAACATTGAGTTTTTCATCGTTTGATTTTATTAATCTTCTCATTGTTGCGACTTCTTTAATTGGAGAGTCTATATCTCTTAAGCCTTCATATTTTTCTTTGAGTTCATTAGCAGAATTTCTCAAGAATTCATTCTCATTTTCCAAAGTGATTATCTTGGTTTTCAAAGCATCTATATTTGAATCATTCTGTATTATATGTTCTAATCTTTTCACTGTTGATATTGACTCTAATTCTTGGACTTGTTTCAAAAGGCCTTCATTCTTTTTCTGCAAATCTGCGTTTTCTTTCTTAAAGATTTGTAATTTCTCCTCTAGTTCATTCAATTGAGCTTGAGTTTTAATAGATTTCTTTGAAATATCCTCATTTTCTTTTCTTAAAACTTCTAGAATCTCATCATTTTTCTTGATTAGCGTCTTCATTTGAGAGACTTCCTTGACTGGAGAATCAAGATCCCTTAATTCCTCATATTTTACTTTAGATTCTCTCATGTTTCTCTTCAATTGTTCATTTTCTAATTCTAAGTCCTCGTTTTTCAATTTAAGTTCTGCATTAGAATCCTTGGTTTCTTCTTGAATTGGCTGAAGTTTGATGATTGCCTTTTTCGAATCAAAGCCTTTTCCAAGTTCAATGATTTCTTGAGACTTTTTAAGATTATCAGTTTCTAATTTAGAAATCGATTCGATCAAAGGCTTCAAATCTGGATTTTCTTTATTAACACTCTTCAATATTTCGTATTTTTCTGAAATATCCCTCAGGTTTTCTTCCATCTTTCCATATTCTTCCTTATGTTTTTCATTGAGATGGTTATATTCTATTATCAATTTATTGATTTGTCCTTTATTTTCTGAGTTTTCTTTGGATAGAATTTGGTTTTCTTGTTTTATTTCATTGAAAGATAAGAGTTGAGTTTTGAGCTCAAAGTTGTGGGCTTTAATTTCCTGAAGTTTCTCATCTGTTTTCTTCAAAACTTGTTTCATTTCATTAACTCCCTTCAAAGGAGATTCAGCCTCGCGTAAACCTTCATATTTCTCTTGAATTTCCTTAAGTTCAGAAGTTATGGCTTGATTTTGCAAGATTAACTGTTGATTTTCTAATTGGACTTTATTGATCAAATTTTGTTTTTCCAAATGATTTTTATTTTCTTTCTTAAGTGCTTCATTTTCTTCTCTTAAGATCGTCAAATTTCTTTCATTTTCAACAATGATTTTCTTTATATTCTTTGATTCAAATGTCGGGGAATCAACTTCCTTCAAAGACTCAATATATTCATTAGCCTGCTTTAATTTCAAATTTAATGAGGCGTTTTCTTGATCAAAAGATTTGATATTTTCTTCCATAGGCTTTATTTTATTCATAAGATCAAGATTTTCTTTTTGAAGAAGATTGAGTTTTTCATCATTGGATTTCATTAATTTCTTCATTGTTGAGACTTTTTTTATTGGGGAATCGATATCTCTTAGGCTTTCATATTTTTCTTTGAGTTCATTAGAAGAATTTCTCAAGAAATAATTTTCATTTTCCAATGTTATAATTTTGGTTTTCAAAGTTTCTATTGTATTTTCATTGTCAATATTTTGTTCTAATGTTTCCATAACGGAAATATTTTTGAGTTCCTTTATTTGTTTCAAAAGTCCTTCATTCTTATTATTTAATTCCTCGTTCTCTTTTTTGAACTTTTGTAGATTTAAATCATTATCTTTAAGTATTTTCTTCATTTGAGAAACCTCTTTCACAGGAGAATCGACATCCCTCAAACTCTCGTATTTTTCTCTCATTTCATTCATGGCATTAGTTAAATTATCATTTTCTTTCTTAATTTGAATTAATCTTTCATCTAAATTATTATCTTCAGACACTCTAAGCTTTAATTCTTCTTCAACTTCATTTAATCTAGCTTGAGTTTTTAGATATTTCTTTGAAATTTCCTGGTTTTCATTTCTCAGAACTTCAAGATTCTCATCATTTTTCTTGATTAGCTTCTTTATTTGAGAGACTTCCTTAACTGGAGAATCAATATCTCTTAAGTCCTCATATTTCTCCTTAAATTCTCTCAGGTTTTTCTTCAAATCTTCGTTTTCCTTTTCTAATTCCTCATTTTTCAATCTGAGTTCTGCATTGAATTTCTTATATTCTTCTTGTAAACTTAATTTGGTTTGAATTGGTTGAAGTTTGATGATTTCCCTCTTAGAATCAATGGATTTTCTGAGATCAATGATTTCCTCTGACTTTTTTAGATTATCAGATTCTAATTTAGAAAGAGATTCAATCAAAGGCTTGACATCCGGATGTTCTTTACAGACGCTTTTCAATATTTCATATTTTTCTGATAATTCAACCAAATTTTGCTCAAGAAAAATATTTCTTTTGGATTCTTCATTGAATTTTTCATTGAGAACATTATGTTCTTTAATGAGTTTATTTATTTGGTCGGTTTTAATTGACTTTTCTTTTGTGAGAATTCGGGTCTCTTCTTTCAATTCATGTAAAGACAATAATTGGTTTTTGAGATCGAAGTTTTCGGTTTTTATTTGTTGAAGCTTTTCTTCCGTTTTTTTTAAAACCTGTTTCACTTCATTTACTCCTTTTAAAGGAGATTCAGCTTCTCGTAAACCTTCATATTTCTCTTGGATTTCCTTTAAGTCTGAAGCAAAAGCTTGATTTTGAAGGTTCAACTCTTGATTTTCTAATTCGATTTTCTTGATCAAAATTTGTTTCTCCAAATGATTTTGATTTTCCTTCTTAAGTGCTTCATTTTCTTCTCTTAGAATTGCCAAAGAAGTCTCCTTTTCAATTAAAAAATGCTTTATTTTTTTTGATTCCAAAGTTGGAGAATCAACTTCCTTCAAAGACTCAATATATTCATTGGCTTGCTTCAATTTCAAATTTAATGAGGCATTTTCTTGATCAAAAGATTTGAGATTTTCTTCCATAGGCTTTATTTTATTCATAAGATCAAGGTTTTCTTTTTGAAGAAGATTGAGTTTTTCATCATTGGATTTCATTAATTTCTTCATTGCTGAGACTTCTTTTATTGGGGAATCGATATCTCTTAAGCTTTCATATTTTTCTTTGAGTTCGATAGAAGAATTTCTCAAGAATTCATTCTCATTTTCCAAAGTCATGATTTTGGTTTTCAAAACTTCTATTTTAGGCTCATTTTCAATAGAAATCGTTTCTAATTCCTTGATTTTTTTCAAAAGCCCTTGATTCATTGTATGTAATTCCTCATTTTCTTTCTTCAGAATTCCGAGATTTGAGTCATTATCCTTAAGTATTTTCTTCATTTGAGATACTTCTTTCACAGGAGAATCCACATCTCTCAAACTTTCATATTTTTCTCTGGTTTCAGTGAGGGCATTTCTTAAACTCTGATTTTCTTTATCAATATGAACTAATTTTTCAGCCAGATCATTATTTGCACAAACCTTATCATTCAATTCTTCTTCAACTTCATTTAATCTAACTTGAGTTTTTATATATTTCTTTGAAATTTCCTCGTTTTCATTTCTCAAAACTTCAAGATTCTCATCATTTTTCTTTATTATTTTCTTCATTTGAGAGACTTCCTTCACAGGAGAATCAATATCTCTTAAATCTTCATATTTCTCCTTCAATTCTCTCAGGTTTCTCTTCAAATCTTCGTTTTCCTTTTCTAATTCCTCATTTTTCAATATTAGTACTGAATTCAATTTCTTATATTCGTCTTGTTGACTTAATTTTGTTTCGATTGGTTTTATCTGAGAGCCAAAGCTTTTTCTAAGCTCAAAGATTTCTTGCGACTTTTTCAGATTGTCAGTTTCTAATTTAGAGAGGGATTCAATTAATGTTTTGAGATCGGGATTTTCCTTATGGAGGTTTTTCAATAGTTCATATTTTTCGGAAATATCAGTGAGGTTTTCCTCTATAAATTTAGCTTTTATATATTCTTCATTGAGTTTTTCATTAAGATCATTATAGTCTTTGATGAGTTTATTGATTTGCTCTGTTTTTTCAATGTTTTCCTTTGTGAAAATTCGGTTTTCTTCTTTTATTTGATTGAAAGATGCCAGTTGGGTCTTGAGTTCAAGATTTTCTGCTTTACTTTCCTGAAGTTTCTCATCTGTTTTCTTCAAAACCTGTTTTACTTCATTTACTCCTTTCAAAGGAGATTCAGCTTCTCTTAAACCTTCATATTTCTCTTGAATTTCCTTAAGTTCATTAGCCAAAGCTTGATTTTGAAGGATTAACTTTTCATTTTCTAATTCGGTTTTCTTGATCAAATTTTGTTTCTCCCAATGATTTTGATTTTCCTTTTTCAAAGCTTCATTTTCCTCTCTTAATAGTGTCAAAGAACTCTCTTTTTCAATCAAAAGCTGCTTTATTTTCTTTGATTCCAAAGTGGGCGAATTAACTTCCTTTAAAGATTCCATAAATTCATTGGCTTGCTTCAATTTCAAATTTAATGAGGCTTTTTCTTGATCCAAAGATTTGACTTTTTCTTCCATCGGCCCTATTTTATTATTAAGATACAAATTTACCTGTTGAAGCTCATTGACCTTTTCGTCATTTTCCTTTATTAACCTTTTCATTGTTGAAACTTCTTTTATTGGAGACTCGCTATCTCTTAAATCTTCATATTTCTCCTTAATTTCATTTGAGCTTTTCTTTAAAAACTCAATCTCATTTTCCAATGTCATGATCTTTGTCTTCAATTCTTCAATAATTGTCTCTTCACTTCTTTTTCCAATTTTTTCAAATTCCTTGAATTTCTTCATCAATGTTTCATTTTCCTTCTGAAAATCCTTCATTTGAATTACTTGAGTTTCACTTCTAAGCACTTTTATTTGAAGTTCGTCATTTTCTTTTCTTAAAACTTCTAGATTCTCATCATTTTTCTTGATTAGCTTCTTCATTTGAGAGACTTCCTTGACTGGAGAATCAATATCTCTTAAGTCCTCATATTTCTCTTTAAATTCTCTCATGTTTCTCTTCAATTGTTCATTTTCTAATTCTAAGTCCTCGTTTTTCAATTTAAGTTCTGTATTAAAATCCTTGTTTTGTTCTTGAATTGGCTGAAGTTTGATGATTGCCTTTTTCGAATCAAAGCCTTTTCCAAGTTCAATGATTTCCTCTGTCTTTATGCGATTTTCATGTTTTAAATCTTTAATCTCATTTTCTAAACTCTCAAGCTTTTGAAATAAAGGTTGAAAATCAGGATTTTCTTTGTTTAAGCTTTTAATTAAATCGTATTTCTCAGAAATGTCAGATAAATTGCCTTGCAATAACTTGTTTTTGGAGGATTCTTCAAGTAGGTTTTCATGTAAGGCATTGAAATCCTCGATTAATTTGTTGAGTTGTTCTGTTTTAAGTTTGAGTTCTTTTGTCAAAATGAGGTTTTCTTCCTTTATTTCGGAGAAATTAAGCAATTGAGACTTGAGCTGTAAATTCTCGGCTTTTAATTCCTGCGATTTCTCATCTGTTTTCTTTAATATTTGCTTAATTTCATTAACTCCTTTCAAGGGAGATTCCGCTTCTCTTAAACCTTCATATTTCTCCTTTATTTCCAATAGCTCCGATGTTAAAGCTTGATTTTCAAGCATTATTAGTTTCTTTTCTCTTTCTATCTGTTCAACAATATTCATTTTTTCTGATATTTTGGCTTTTTCCTTTTTCATTTTCAAAGCTTCATTTTCCTCTGTTAATAATGTCAAAGAACTCTCTTTTTCAATCAAAAGTTGCTTTATTTTCTTTGATTCCAAAGTAGGTGAATTAACTTCCTTTAAAGACTCAATATATTCATTGGCTTCTTTCAATTTCGAATTTATTGAGGCATTTTCTTGTTGCAAAGCTTTGAGATTTTCTTCCAAAGGCTTTATTTTATTAATAAGATCAAGATTTTCCCTTTCAAGAATATTAAGTTTTTCATCGTTTGATTTTATTAATCTTCTCATTGTTGAGACTTCTTTAATTGGAGAGTCTATATCTCTTAGGCCTTCATATTTCTCCTTAATTTCATTAAAAGAATTTCTCAGGAATTCATTCTCATTTTCCAAAGTCAATACCTTTTTCTTTAAATCTTGCATATCTTTATCATTTTCAATGTTTTTCTCTATAGAAATGATCTCACTTTCTTTGATTTTGTTCAAAAGCCTGTTATTTTCTTTCTTCAAATCCTCATTTTCTTTTGCCATTATTATCAAGTTTGAATCATTCGATTTAAGGATTTTCTTCATTTGAGATACTTCCTTCATTGGAGATTCCAAATCCCTCAAACCTTCATATTTCTCTTTAATCTCCAATAAAGCCTTTCTCAATTCTTCCTTTTCTTCTTCTAAATCTCTAATTTTCTCATTTTTCATTAAAAGGTCTTGATTTTTCGCTCTGAAGTCCTCATTTATCTTTCATTAGAGAAAATATCGTTTTCGTGCTTCAGAAGAGAAAACTCCTCATTTTTCTCAATTAAAGTCTTTTTCAAGTTGTTTTCATTGTTTTCGGCTATAATTTTCTTAGAAAACTCATAATTTCTGGAGATTTCATAGTACTTTTCTTCAAATTCCCGAATCTGAGCCTTTAGTTTCATGTTTTCTATTATAGTATTATCAATATTCTTCTTAATTTGGTCGTTTTCCTTATATAATTCATTGATTTTCACTTCATTTTTCTCTAATCTTTCCAATTTCTCTAATAAACCTCGAATCTCTGGGTTATTTCCCTCTAGATTTCTCAAGATTTCATAGTTTTCGCATAAGTTCTCATAGTTTCTCTCTATTTCATGGTTTTTCTCATTTAAAAAGAGGTTTTCGGCTTTGAGGTTTTCAAAATCCACGAATTTAGCCTTTAAATAAAGATTTTCGGCTTTGATTTCTATAGTTTTTTCTTCAGTTTTCTTCATAAATTGGCGAATTTCATTGATATTCTTGTCAGAAGACTCAATTTCTATCAATTCTCTATATTTCTCATAAATTTCTTCATTTTCCTGAGAAATATCTTTATTAAGGCTTGATAATTTCCTATTTTCAAGCTTGAAAGCCTCGAAATCGCTCAATTTCTCTTGATTTTTCAATAAAGTCGTGTTTTCCGCTTTTAAATTCTCTATAAGCTTCGATTTTTCCAATAAAAGACTTCGAAGTCTTTGAATATCTGCAGTCGGAGATATCGTTTCTTTAAGAAAATCAGTGATTTGTTCATTTTTCTGCAATTTTTCATTCAAATTCAAAACTTCGGCTTCAAATTGTTTGATTTTCTCATCTTTCAATTGAATTTCTAAGAGAAAGTCCTTGATTTCTTGATTTTCTTCAGGGGATTCCTTATTATCCTCGAAATCGGCTTTTCTTTTTTGTAATCCTTTTCTCAATAATTTCTCTGATCTCTGAGGAAATTCCTGGGGAAATTCTTGATTTTCAATGATTTTTTTCTTTAAATCTTCGTTTTCCATTTGCAAAGCTGCGAATTTAATCAATAAATCTTGATTTTCTTTCTGCAAATTCGAGATTTTTGCTTGAAAGTCTTGATCTTCAGAGGATTTCGAAGAAATCAAACTTTTCATCTTCGAGAATTCCTCCTTTAATTCGATATTTCGGGTTTCGATTTTGCTGAGATTTTCAAATAAAGGCTTCAATTCTGGGCTTGATTGGATAAATTGCTTCAATAATGATGAATTTCTCTCGAGTTCACGGTTTTTGGCTTCAATGGAATCAATAATTTTCAATAATTCTTGGTTTTTCTCAGAAAGAATCGCGATTTCCTGTGATTTCCCTTTATTTTCCTTAATAAAAGCCTCTTTTCGCTTTAATTCCTGTTCATAAGTCATGACTTTTTCTTCTAATGCCTTATAATTCTCGATTTTTTGTTGAAAACCTCGACTTTCTTCTTCTTTTTCCTTGGTTTTCCGTTGATTTTCCTCTAATAAAAAGACCGATTCTTTGCAATTTAACCTTAATTTCTGGTTTTCCTGTTCAAAAGCTATGGTTTTTCCTTCGAAATCCTCCTTTATTGCCTTATATAAGGTTTCGATTCCTTTCAAATTGCCGATTTCTCTTTCTAAATCTCTAATATGTTTATGTGAGTTGAAGTTTTTTTCCTTGATTTCTGAAGCTTCGATATTGATTTCTCTGATATATTTCTTGAAATCCTCGATTTCCCTTTGAAATCTTTCATTTTCTTGAGCCAATTTATTCGAATTTTCTATTTCCTTTTGAAGTTTTTCTTTCTCCTGATTTAATTCATTATTTAAAAGGCCGATTTCTCTTTTCAGATGATCGTTTTCCTGATAAAATTGATTAGAGACTTGCTTTAGTTCAGGCACTAATTTAATTGGAGAGTCGTTTTCTCTAAGGCTTTCGTATTTATAATGAATTTCTGAGAATTCCTGTTGCAATTTCTCATGTTTTTTGTTAATTTCTTCAAAGTTCTGTTGCAATTTCTCATATTTCAGCTTAAAAAGCTCATTTTCCTTTAAAAGTTCGAATTTCTCTTCTTTAGCTTTCTTCAATTTATTGAATTCCTCAACTGGAGATTCGATATTCCTCAGGCTTTCATATTTCTCAACGCTTTTCTCTTGATTTTTAAGCTTTCCAGTCAAAATTTCAATGTTTTCCAAAGAATTTCTTAGGTTTTCCTTTAAAATCTCAGCGTTTTTCTTTATTTTCTCGATTTCCTCTTCTTTTCTCTTGATTTCTCTCATGAATTCGCCTTTCATAAACTCCATATTCGCAGCTGAGCTGGCTTTTAAAACCTCGTTTTCCTGTTCAATTTCTCTATATTTCTGTGTAATTCTTTGATTTTCCTCTTCTTTTTCCTCTAAATTCCTCAATAATTCCTCTATTTTCCTATCATTTTTCTTCAAAAGTCCTTTGATTTCCTTCATTTCCTTCACTGGACTCTCAATATCTCTCAGACTTTCATATTTCTCCTTAATTTCTCTATAATTCCTCTTGATTTTCAATAGTTCATCATTGGTCTTTTCGAGTTCCTCTTTCAAATTATCATTTTCAAAGGCCAATTTCTCACTAAATTCGCTGTTTTTCAAGCCAATTTCCGAATAATTCAAGGATTTCTGAAAAACAGGACTTCTGATAGGTTTTTTCTCTTTTTCTATAATTTGTGAATGGAGAGGATCTTTAAAAGTGCTTAATGAATATTCAAAAAAGGTCGATTTTTCAGGGTTTTTCTGTTTTTCCTCAGGGATTTCCTGCGATTGGCCCAAAAAGCCCATTTCTTGGCTAATTGCGAGGCTTTTCGCTTGATTTTCTTCGATATTTGAAGCCCATTGTTCGCCTGGACTGAAGATTTCTGAAGCCACAAGGGCTTTCTGGATTTTTCGAGGCATTTCATGGATTTTCTCTGAGATTTCTTCAAGGTTTTTGGCTTTTTCCTCATCTTCAGAGTCTTTTTTCAAGGGTTTCTGGGTTTTCGCTTCTTCCTCTATGATTTTCAGGTTTTCTTTAGTGAAAATAGGGCTTTTTTTCTCATTGAAATAATGCTTTTTATTGATCAAATCTGGGTTTTTCTTGGGAGTTTGAAGAGGATTTTTGAGCTTCTCGATTTCGTCTGATAAAATCGCGATTTCTTGCAATAAATTCGAATTTTCGTCTTCCAAAACTTTGATTTTGTTTTTCTCATTTTTCTGTGAATTTTCTGATGAAAAAGCCTTGATTTTCTCAGTAAGTCTATTGTTTTCTGCGGATAAAAGCACAATTTTCTGCAAAAGATTGGAAATCGTGTTTTCTTGATCTTCTAATCTGGCAATATAGCGGTTTTCTGAGGCCTGATATTTAGAACTCCATTCTTTTTCAATTTCGATGGCGAAAGTCTTGGTTTTTGCGAGTTCCTGTGAAATATCGCTGAATTTCTCTTTCCAAGTCTTGAGTTCTTCTAATAAAAGCGTGACTTGTTCATTGAAATCTGTTCTTTCTGATAATTTCTTTAAAAGGCTTTGATTTTCAAGGGTTTTTCTGGCTTCTTGCAATTCTGCTAAGAGTTTCTTTTCTCTAATTTTGAAAGATTCTTGGTTTTCTTGATTTTCTTGGATTTTGGCTTCTAAATTCCTTGAATTATCTTTCAAAGCCTTATTTTCAGTTTCCAATTCCTTGACTTTTTCCTTGAGTTTCTCAAGATCTTCTCTTTTGATTTTCTCGAAAAATGGAGTCTTTTTATTGAAATCCTTTGATTTCCAAATCATTTCCTTCTTTTTTTCAATGGATTTCCTTAGTTTTAAATAAATTCAATGAAAAATGGATAAATGCTTACCCTCCAGGCTTTCTGGTGAAAGGCAATCTTTCAAAATTCGATAAAGTGTCTGGTGTGGGGTTTTTTATTGGGTTTGATGTGGGGATTGAACGGATGGGTTGGCGGGGTTCGCTTGATGGGGTTTTTTGCATCATTTGCGAAAGATAAGGGTTTCGCGAACGACGCGGTGAATGAAATGACGCTTTTGGATGGTCAGTGTATGGTTCTGGATTCATGAAAATGGGGGGGGTGATGAAAAATAGGTGGTTTTTTTGAGGTTTTTTTTTTTAAATTTAAAATGATTTTTCGCGAAGAACTCGGGTATTTATCTCAGAAATTTTCGCGAGATGACAATTTTTTCAAATATTAGACAGATTTCTCAAATTTAAAAATTACGTCAATGGGATAAAAAACAAAAAAAATATTAAATTTAA